>Ga0194130_10003034_pt1 | contig 23197 bp, 16 predicted proteins | sample TA2KigsurfametaG_FD_160084 | JGI IMG/M metagenome (GOLD analysis project Ga0194130, IMG submission 160084) | Freshwater microbial communities from Lake Tanganyika, Tanzania - TA2015050 Kigoma 12 surface | ecosystem: Environmental > Aquatic > Freshwater > Lake | place: Tanzania: Lake Tanganyika... | reverse complement strand
CAGATATATAATGTACATTGGGAATTAAGGGTGGATTCATTTCATGTGAATACTCAAACCGTATTATAGGCACTCCCATGGCCATATTTTCAATATCTCTATAACAAAATTCACCCCTACCGGCTATTGAAAACGCTGCTTTGTAGTGGATAAGATCGCTTGCGTAAGTTTCAAAACCCCCGATAGGCAGTCCGCCTTCAAAATATTCATTACTAAATCCTTTAAGTATAGTTCTTACTTCTATAGAAGTACCTCTAAAATAAAATTTATCAAATAAATTATTTAAAGATTTTCTAGTATTATAGAAATAGTCATAATCAAATATATTTTGTGGAAAATATACCCATGGAGCAAATTTATTAAATTCTTGATTATTGTGAAGGTTTGATTGAATTTTATTTTTTTCGAACTGTGAAACTAAAATCTTTTTAACGTTTGGATAATTATGAAGTATAGCATGAGTTAGGTCATCAGAAACAGAAAGAACAACTACCTCGTGTGTGTCGTAATTTTCAATAATCATTTCGCACTCTAATAAAAGAGTTGTATCTGAATTTTTAGAATTAGTATCATAAGCTAACTTAACAGGGTATCTAATTTCATTTGCGTGTTTAAAGTACCTAGCTTCTAGGCAATCAAAATTTTCTTGTATTTTTTTACTTAGCCCGTCAAAAACATAATTATAGTATCTATAATATCTGCTCTCAAAGTTTTTGGGCTGATGAATAACAACTCTGGTCATTATAATATATATCTCAAAAGTTAATCACTTCAATACACAGTATTGCAGAGCTTTTTTATAATTTTTATAATATTAAATTCATTAAAAAACATTTCTTTAGTTTTTAATACAGATGGTAGCATTTTATTATATAGCTCGTTACAGTTTTCATTAATAAATTTTAATTTTTGTAGAGTGCCTTCTAAATCATCAATATCTATAGATATAAAGCTGTCCTCTGGAACTAACTCTTTAATATTTTTACACCCATAGTAAATTGGAACAGTGTTTGTCAATATACAATCAAAAAACTTCTCACTAACATAGTTTTTTTCATTGGAATTTTCACTACAAAGAGAAAATTTATAGTCTTTTAGCGCATCAAATTTGTATCTAACGTCTCCTAACAAATTTGGTTTACCTGAACGGGCATATATGTCAATAAACTCTGCATTTTCTACTAAATAATCTACTAATTTAAGTCTTTTTTTGTAAATACAGCCTTGGGGCTTTTCACCGCCATCAGATCCTAATGCAGATATAAGTGAACTTATGTTCTTTGTTTTAACAAAATTGTAAGAAGATAAAAATTTATAATTCCAATGATCGTGTCCTTCTGCTGTAGGTCCTCTACCACCATAAAACATATAACTCATACTTTCTTTTACTAAATGAGAGTTTGGATATATGTTTTTATCAAACCCGAAAACTGTAATGTTAGAATCGTTATTAAAGTATCTTGGATGACCCCCCGACCAGGTAGGTTCTTGAGGAAAAACATATATTTTAGTGTTAGGCTTTATTTCTCCGTGTATGTAGTTAAAAAACACTATAATATCATAACTATCATCAAGAACAAAATTTATACCCTTCAAATCGTCTTCAGAAGTTTTAAATTGCTCTAATATTCTTTGAAGTATTTCTTCATCGCTGGTCCAGGAAGCCCTAAGCCTTACGGAAGTCATAGTTAATAACGAATGCTTTTAGGATTGTTAAAATTACAAACTACTTTAATAACATGGTAAAGACCATCATTATTAAAATCACCTACATTATACCCTGCAAGCTTTGCAGATACTCCTATTTCAAAAGCTTCATTTAAAGACCCGTAAACATAAGAATTAGTAACTTGTGCTTCAAAAATTTTATTAATTTTACCGTATTCAAAAGCCATTTTAGCCATCTTTTCATTATTTTTTAATAATAATACATGTTCACTGGGTAGTTTAGCGTCAAACCATTCAAACGGCCCTTCTTTTGTACTGACTTTATAATAATCAAATTTAGATGAAAAAAGATTACCAGGGTTATATTGAGTTTTGTCCTGTTCCCAAATTCTTAACTTTTCTTCGTGGTCATTTAATTCATTAATTAATACCGCATTAGTACGGGTTCCTAGAAAATCGTATCCCCCTTCTTCCCACATTTTAATATAACTATTAACTAGGTCTATATCTAGCTTGTCTGTGAACCCAGCATCACAATCTAAATACAACACCCAGTCATAATGACTAGGAATATCATAAAAAGCCTTATATTTTAGGTTATGATTAAAATGACCAACCATAATTTGATCGTTTGAAAGATCGTCAAAAACTATTTTTACACGATCTGGCCATGTTTCAACATCTTCTTTAAAATGCTCTGGTTCATTAGTAACGATTCTTATATCATAAGGTGTTTTAAAAATAACGTCTTTTATTAATGCTCGGGCAAATGTGGCATAAATTTCAGCACCTTGTTTCTTTCTATTAACAAAACAAATCGTGCTTACTAAAATTTTATTATTTTTCATTAATCTAAAAACACCTTTTTAAATTTCTCCATTATAATTTCAGGCTTGCAGCATTCATAAGATTTATAATAGTCATCATATTTAATGTAATTAGGTAAATTTAAAAACATATCTTTTACTTCATCCATATTTTTATAGAATATACCTCTCTCTCCTAATAACTCAATATGACTACGCTCTCCGGAATCAGCAAATGTCAAAACAGGTTTATTTGCTGTTGCAAACTCGGCAACTGCACAACCAAACGTTTCACCTCCACCTCTTGCATGTATCATTGCATCACAAGCCTGAACAAACGCAGCTTTTTCCTGAAGATCCCATGTACCGGGTAAAAATATAATGTTATTATGAGTTGTAGGTGGTGAATTAGGCCATCTGAATCTAAAATCTTCAATATTCATAAACAAAAATACTATATCCGGGTGTTCAGCTGCTACATTACATATGGTCTCCTGTACCCAAGATATATTAAATTCTGTAAACCCTGCATAACATCCAAATACTCTTTTATTTTTAGATATACCTAGCTTTTCTCTTAATGAATATGGAGAAGGTGGGAGCGGTTCAACAATATGCGGTACAGAATGTTTTTCTACATCAAATTCCATAAATCTACATAGCCAGTCTGAAACATATGCATATCTATGACCGTGAACATCTTTAGATGGAAATACAGCATGAACTAAAGTGGGTGGATCGCCCATGCAAACACCATCATTACCACCTGCTTTAATAGTATAGATATAATCTACACCTTTTTCCTTAAGAAAATGTTGATGGCTATGAAATCCTGCAAGATTGACTTCAAATCTAGCTTTAAATTTATCTAATGCATCTAAATTTCTAGTTGGATCACTTAAGATATAGCTTTTATTCCCTAATATCTTTTCATTATAATCTGCATAGGTATATAAAGCAATTTCAGATCCCCTTAAACAGAGTTGATTGGAATGAAACCCTATTTTAACCATTAAAGATTACCTGTTATAGGGTTGGCCCATCCTTTGCTGATGCTATGAGGCCATACTATCCAACTATGAGGAGGTTCTTCAACATTAAAAATACGCCAAATCTTGCAATATTTATCGGGATCTCTAAACATACTTTCTATTTCAGCTTTATCTGCGTCTTTTCTATGAACATCCTTACCGTTTTTATCTTTAAACGCTACACACCAAAAATCATAATCCTTTTCTGGTACTTGCTCGTATCGCACATCTATACAATGCTTAAAAATCTTTAAGAAAGAATTATCATATTCTTCTGGAGTCATTTTATCATTTTCAGGGTTAGGCGGATAATTGTTATCTAGTGTATATTTTTGAACTGCTCTCTTTTTAAAGCAAAGCCCTGAATATCTTTCATAATCTGCAACAGATCTTTTTTTACCAAAGTCGTATTTTCCAAATTTAATATCTCTTTTCTCATTATCCATTTCAAACAACTTACGATTTCGTAAATGGGAGCTATTGTTCATTTCAACCCAATCTTTAATATCGTCCCAATGCTTAGTTCTACCTTTCCTTGTATATTCGTGCCAAGCAACTACTTTATGAGGGTGAAATAAATCATATCCCCACGTATACGATCTTACTGCTAAGTTAATTTCTTCTCCATGAAAATAATAGTATGGGTCATAAGGCACTTCTTTAATCCATTTACCGAGAGTGAAGATAAAATGTGCAGAAACAAATCTGGAAGGTACCGGTATAGTTCTAGTCCTAAAATCATCTATAGAAGCGGGCAAAAAGAAAACGGCTCCTTCAGGTATAAACCTATCAAAATTCATCTTCCAAGGTGTCTTAATCCTTTCAGCAGGATCATTAGATGGATTAAAGCTAGAAATATATCCTGTTAACAAAGGCTTTTTATGTCCAAGAGCTTGTAGATCTTTTATCATCTTGATACACTCAACATCCCAATCTTTAACAAACCTATGGTGACTGTCTAACTGTAAATGATACTTTTCACCATCATATTTTTCTTGAATCTTACTTCTTGCCCAACACGTTCCTTTGCTTTCTTTATATGGAATATCAATAATTTTAAATCTAGGGTCTTTAGCAAATTCTGCCATAGATTCCTTTTCATCTCTTTGCCAGGCAATACCAAATCTGAGATTTTCTGGTTTTTTTGCATTAGCAATACAATCTCTTAATGTCGGTAATAGTTCGGGATCTCGGTAAGACGCAATAGATATAAATATATTCACAATTATATTTTAATTATATAACTGTGAATATCAAATATCAACTATAGATAAAACTTAGAGTAGCACTTGCTAGAGAGCCGACGTCACCGGAAGCAAAGTCATATATATATAAGTTCCATGTACCTGATGCATCAACAGGTGCAATGCTATTATATACATTTAAAGAATAATTATACGGCTCTGCAGGTGCAGGAGATTCAAATGGGAATGCTTGTAGCGGGTCATAATTAGGTGTATATACGCCAGAAGAATATGCATCCCATGGGGTTGAAGCTGTGCTATCTAGAGTAACGTAGACATTAATTGCAGGTTGAGGCTCGTCTAGAACAGGTATTCTACCGGCAACCAAGCAGGTTACATTATTTGGGGATACTAGTAGCACACCTAAATCGTTGGGGAAGGAATGATTAAAATCATTTAGAGATAATGTAACTCGTGAAGGGGCAACGGTAGTGTTAGTAGTAAATGTTATTGGATATACACTAGCTTTACCTAATGTAGGTATTGTAATGTTAATTTGATTTGAGTTAAAATTATAGATATATGGACTTACTGTAACTGTGGGTGTTACTGTAGGTGTTACTGTCTCTGTAGGTGTAATTGTAGGTGTTACGGAATTTGTAGGAGTAATAGTAGGTGTTACTGTCTCTGTAGGTGTTATAGTAGGTGTTACCGTCTCTGTGGGGGTTACCGTAGGTGTAATGGTTGGTGTTACACTCATTGTAGGTGTTACCGTCTCTGTAGGTGTAATCGTGGGTGTTACTGTCTCTGTAGGTGTTATAGTAGGTGTTACCGTCTCTGTAGGTGTAATCGTGGGTGTTACTGTCTCTGTAGGTGTTATAGTAGGTGTTACCGTCTCTGTAGGTGTAATCGTGGGTGTTACAGTATTGGTAGGTGTTATAGTAGGTGTTATAGTAGGTGTAACAGTATTAGTAGGCGTAATTGTAGGTGTACGGGTTGGTGTAACAGTGTTAGTAGGAGTAACAGTGTTAGTAGGAGTAATTGTTGGTGTAACGGTATTTGTTGGAGTTACCGTGGGAGTCGGAGTTGGGGTTAAAAAATACCCATTTACATTAATATTTTTTACTTTTAAATTCATATTTTTTGTAGGTGTGTTACTATTACTGAACCCTATTGCGGGAAATACAGATTGGGGGACATTTAAAGGTAAATCATAAGAAAAGAGGTTAATAAATTTTGAAGGATTAGTTAGCCTGTGATCAACAATAACAGTTTTACCAAAATTAGTTATACGTACCCTAAAAGTTTTATACTTAGTACCTGATAAGGTGGGTTCATAAAGATTAAACGGTTCTGCATATGCAGAGCTTGCTAAATTAGCAGTTGTATATAATAACTTAAAATTAGAATCATAACTACCTCTTAAAGATATAGTGTTTGGTTGAGCTATTGGGTTACCATCTAGCCAACCTATATTAGAACTAAACAAACCATTTACATCAAACCCTATTACAAAATGTGTTTTTTTAATACCATTAAATTTTTTAAAATTTGGAAAAAATAAAAATGTTGAAAGGCCGGTAAGAGCAGTAACACCAAAGCCAGGTCCAGGTGCTCCTCCGTGTAAATTAGCAATTTGATTATCAACGAAAAATAAACTAAACCCTTCCGCGCCGCTAACTCCTGGTCCTTGGCAGCAATAATCAAAAGTGATAATATAGTCTTTATTTGTATCTATTGTTTTATCTATAAAAACAATAGAAGATTTGTTGTTTTCGGTAAAGGTATATTCACTCATTAAAGTTATAGACTCCATTTACGACACCAGAACTTCCAATAATATTAAAGGTAGAATATTGACCAAGTAAAACAGATTCAAAATTATTTGAATATACGTCTGGACTTAGTTTATACATAAAATTATTCACATTAGTTATAGTACCATTAACAAATTTAAAGTAAGTCTTAAATATATAAAATACATTTGCCATATCTTTACCTAAATACGTAATTACAAAATTTTCGGTTTGATAATCGTAATTAAATATAGGTTTTTCTGTTTCTACAATATTAAGTTCAATATTTTTACCAGATAAAGAGAATTGAATTAAATAATCTATATTTAGAGCATTATCAGGTATGAGCGGATATAGTTTATTAACAACTAATGAATTATTATTAATTGAGTAAATTTCAGGATAAATAATCTTTTTATTTGTTGCGCTTAATTCAGGATACAGAACAGTTTTACAAAAATATAGATTATTTAATTGTTCATCAAACCAAACAGTTGAAAAGTGCTCAAATTTTTTATTATTGCCTCTGTAAAAGAATGCATTAGATTTAGTAACATTCTCTATGATATTAGTATTATAATCAAATTTTAACTTATCAAATACAAGGTAGTTTTCTGTTTCTAATTGAATTGTATCGTAAAATACATCTATGTTTATCAATTTATACTCTAGTTCAGATAAAATATCTGTAGTGTAAGTAAGGAACAGGCCACTTAAAGCTTGTGAAAGAGGAAGGATTTGTAAGCTATTTATATCTCTAAAATAACAATCGCCAAATTCTTTATATTTTACCTCATATATAGATTTTTTATAAGAAGAGCCAGATATACCTTCAATTACTCTGGTATCTCTGTTAGGTAACTTATAATTTAAGAAATTATTTTTTTCCGAATAAGTAACATTTCTAGATGCAACAATATCTCCGCAAGGCTGTACGCCTCTCACTAAAAATCTACCACCTTCGACGCTTTTTACTGCAGTAAAATACGGAGTAAACGTAAAAAAAGGTAAGTTTTCAAAATTAGGTCGGTATCCAGGTCCGGTGGGGGATGCCCCACACTCAATTAAAGCATTATAATATAAATCATCTGTTTGAGCATTATAAGAAGGTAAATCTGAACTTACATCTGGTAGTACTACCCCGCCTTTACCAAATAACTCTACACTATCATAGGTATTACAAATATATATCGTTTCTAAAGTATCACTACAAAACGTTTCTGGTTGAAATCTGTATGAAATAATTGGTGTTATTGTGCCAGAGAGGGCAAATAAGGGAATTCCCATATTATAATATTGTGCAGACAGAGGATTCACCCCCGTTAAAGTGTCAGCTCGTGTAAAGTACCCCGTGCCCGGTGGAATATTAGTAGTCGTCTTTAAAATAACGCCGGAGTAATTTTTATCCGGGTCTACTTCTGTCCAATCAAAATTATATCCGGATACATTATCATAAAACGTATAGCCGTCTAAAATTTTGCAATATTTTATACCGCCATCACCTCCTGGATTAAATGTATTGGATAACTTTTTAGAGGGGTGAATGCTTTTATATAAGCTGTAGTTGTTGCCGTAGATGTCTGTTTTAAATGTTACTAATGTTTTGTTTAAAGAGAATAATTTTTCTAATCTTTCTCCTATAGGAAAATAATTTTTAGGTACAATAGGAAAAACATCTTCGTTAGCCCAAATAGATCTTATATCGCCTTTAAAAAAGTCTTGAGCATCAACAAATCTTGATTGTCCTTGATTTGTATACTGTAAAGTTTGTTCTCTGCCCTCATAAGCTCTATATATTTGCTGGTAGGGGCTAGTGTCACTTTCACCAAACATATATTGATTAGAAAAATCTACTTTATTAAGATAATTTTTTTCTAAAATTAATAAAGGATATTTAAATTCTTCTTGTGATAACCCTGAAACGTTTCCAAATTTAGATGGATCCGGAAAAACGTACAGTGTATTTGCACTTAAAGAGGAATAATCTACAGCTGTATCTATGCCAAAACAATTAAAGTTTGAAATTCCTAATTTATCTGGCTTAAAAAATAACCCCAGTTGTTTTGCAGTTTTAGTATAGCTTAATTCTGGTATTGCTGCTACAGCGGGATATCTCTTATTAAGATAGTTTGCAAACGGATTATTTGCTATAGCTAACACCCCAGAAGCAATACTAGTTTTAGTTGAACCGGTAGATAGATAGTAAAAGTCTGTACCAATAAATTTTTTAAGCTGCAGTTGCTCTATGTTAATGTTTAAATTTGATGCTTGATCATTATTAACTGTATTTATAAAATCACTATCTTTTAAAAGATTTAAATCAGAAGGACTGACTTGTGGCGTAATACTAAAATTATTATCCCCTAGTTCTAATAAAAAGAAAGGATAAGAAGTAATTGCAGCCACTATTGATTGGTTTAAATCGATTTGAATTAACGGATCAATATTGTATTTGTTATAATCAAAATATTCACTTCTTATACCAGTTGCATTATACGTAGAAGCGGGTTTATTGTAACTTACATCAAGATAAGATGGATATAAATCATAGAGGTCTTCTATTTCTATTACTAAATTATTTCGTATGTTTGATAAAGATAGTGAAAGAGTGCGTATAAAGTCAGTAAGGTCTTCTGTTTCTAAAGATTTAGAGATTTCATTATATACTAGTTTCTCTATACCGTAGTTTGATCCTTTTAAACTATATCTAAGTTGTGAAGTACCTACATCATCTCTTAATGTACTGTAATAAAGACATATTTCTTTTATTTTCTGGGCAAAAAAAGGAATAGCAACAGCAAGATCTTTAGAGTTTGTAAAATCAATGTTTTGAAGCCATCTTTTTTCATCAGAAGAAGTATAGGTTAAAACTATTTCATTTATTAAAGAAACATACATTTGTTTTATTATGTCTTCGCTTGAAGAAGTACTTACATTTTTAGATGTATACCAATTGTTAAGATAAGATTGATATCTGGTTAAAAAATCGTTAGCGTTTGTAAAAAGTGTATTGTTGTATTTTAACCATTCTTTAAAGGTTAATGGCTCTGTTTGATCAATAGGAAATTCTAATTTTTCAGAAGAAGTAATAGAATTAGAAAGTCTCTCGTCTGTGTATCTACTTGAATCTAACATTTAAATATTTAATTGTTGTATACTAAGTCGCTAGCACTTAAAAACAAGCGAAGTCCTTTAGTAAGATCGTAGCTTATCATATTTTGCATAATACCGTTGTCTTTACTCCAGTCTTTAAAAGAGCTATTAGTAAATGAAAGAGTTGTTAATGGGTTACTCCAATCTATTATATTTTCTTTAAAAGAATTTTCATATTGTGGTATGTAAGTAAAGAAGCTATAATAATCTGAAATTCTATCTCCAGACAGAGATCTAGGAGCTACTAATCCCCACCCCCAATCATAAGAAAAAGAAGAAAGTGAAACCGGTATACCGAACGGAATATAGCTGTTATTGGATGATAATATTTCTACATTGTTTATTAACAAAAAAGTATCTGAAAACTTTTCATACGCTACAATAGGTATTCCTGAAGAAATAGAGCTTGTAAGAGTAGATAGTTGAGTACCTAAATTTTTATTTGTACTTAGCCCGTAATTTTCAAATTGAAGATTAAATTTATTTCTTTCCCCCCATAACTTTTTATGCTTAATAGACAATATGTTTATTAATCTAGTAAGCTGTGGAGGAAATGGATAATTATATTGCTCAAACTGAACAGATAACTCTTTACATAACGATAAAAGCTGGTCTAAGTTACTCGTGTCTACATCTACATGATTAGAAACATAGTTGGCAATTTTTTCATAAACCGTTTTACCTAATTCGTACGGTTGAGAAGAGATATTTCCTACTATAGTTCCAAGAAAATTATTGAAGAAAACGTATTTGTCTTCTAAGCTTTCACTTAGAATTAAGGATTTGTAATATGCTTCTGAATCAAAGTCTTCATTAACTTTAGATATATTATATTCTCCCTCTAGAGGGTAAAGGTTAAAAAGATTAGATTCACCTGTAAGCACTCTTACGGTATTACTACTATCAATATATTTATTTAACCATCTGCTTCCTAACCAATCTCCATACGCTTGAAATGACTTTTCTTCAAATGTTGATACGGGGTTTTCTAAACTTGAACCAGGCATTACGAGATCTATGTAAGGCACCTCTTCAATGGGCTTAGGTGCTTCTGTTGCATCAATAAAATATATTTTTTTATCAAAATTATTAATAGCCCATATAAAGGAAGAAGTATCACATGCGATACCTCCAAAGCTTTGAATGTAATTAGTGTTATTAGCAGACCCTGCAATATAATTTGTTTGCGCTCTTGTAGCACCGTCTATTTTTGTAAGGGTGTGTCTGTCTTGTGCTACCCATGCATTTTGTTGGCCGTCGACAGCAATATTACCAATAAGCTTAAATCCTGATAACGGATATCCGGGTACAATATTACCATCGGTATCGTATTTGTATAGATAATCATTTCTAGCTGTTAATGCTTTTGCTGAAGTAGTTAAATTATAGGTTGTAAGCCATACAAATCTGTTTCTATCAATACATAGTTCTACCGGTGAGTGTAAGGTGGGAAATGTAACTGTTTTAAGAATATTACCATTAGTATCATATTTTACTAAAAAGTTAGATACTGGATGTGTATAGGTGATCCAAATATTATTATTAATATCAGCATCTATACTGGCTGGTAAAAGTAAGTTTTCGCCTGCAAATCCTTGTAGCTGAGGCAAATTATAATCGGAACTTAAATTATATACTATATTGCTTGTATTTGGATAAGCTATAGCCTTTATAAAGCCAGATGTTCTATCAATTTTGACTGCTGATACTGCATCAAACAACGCTATCCACAAATCGCTATTACCATCCATTACGATACTACCCGGAGCTGCACTGCTGAGTATAGGCGATCTTAAATCTGTATAGTAATAAGCCTGGTTAATAGCATCGTAACCAGGATAACTAGATAAAGAAAATGCAGATAATATATTTCCATTACTATCAAATTTAAATAAGTTGTCAGTAGTGCCATCAGCAAACCAGGTTAGATAATCACTGCCAAAAATTGATCCTGAAGGTGCTACTTGAATAGAATAAACATTTCTATTTTCATAGTTATAAAAGAATTTACCGCTTGCAGAAGTGGTAAAATCTAAATAACCTTTACAATAATCATAAATTTGTAAGTTAAAAAATCTTAACAACACATTGAACTGAGGAACTGCTATCCACCCTATAAGACTATCTTTAGGAAAGTTAATTGGGTCTTGTACTACCATTGATGCGGTTAAAGAAACGTTAATAGCGGTTTCTTGTGGGACAAAGTAGCCTTTAAAAAACGCACCTATTGATTGAGGTGCATCAGGAGTAAAATCTTCATAAAAATCTACCGCTGTAAAGGGTTCAATGCCGGTTTCAGTATGTTTAATTAATCCAAATTTTAAATCATAACTAGTTAGTCCTGAGTAAGCTGTGTTTACTGTAGACGAATACAGAGGGGGATAGGTTTTTGTTGTAAAATTTTCGTTATCTTTCATTTTTACAACAAAAGGAATTTGCGTATTTTCCCAGCTTATTTTAGGTATATCAAATTTAGTAGAAGAAAGTGTGCCTTCACCGTCAATACCAGTAGTAGAAATTGATAAGTTTTGAGCTGGGTTATGACGCACTTTAATAATAGGCAAAACTGCAGGTTTAAGCATTTGAAACCCATAAGGTGGATACTCTAAATATTCATAAGCATTATTGTAAAAAGCATATTTGTCTTCAAATTTAGAGCTGTCTAAAGTTGCAAATAAAAAGGTAGGGAATTCCCGAGACGTAAAGTTTTTAGCTCTATCATCTACATAGTAAAATGTGCAAGAGCCGGTAGTACCCGCAAAAACGCTATTATTATCTTCTTTGTTACAAATTTGAAGTTCTTTATTTTCATTTATTTTACAGTATATTTCTGTATTAGAGGTTATTTGTTGTCTAATAGGTCTATACTCCGATTCACTGCCAATTTGTACCTTCTCTACAAACCTGCTTAATGCTCTTAAATGTGACCATTTATCATCAAAAAAATTATCAACGTTTAGATAATCGCCTGCAGCACCTGAGGCATATAAATTAACTGTATATCCGATGCCGCTTAAAGCATTATAAGATTGCCAACTAGTTTGTCTGTTAACAGTTAAGGGATCGTTAATTTTACTAGCAGGTACATCATAAATAAATTTTTTATAATCTTCAAATACTAACTGATCGTAAATAAAATTATAAATGTTAACTGTAGGCTGATAAGAGCTTTCAAATGAATTACCAAACTTATCATATATAGTAAGTTTTGGACTATAATTGCCTGGCCACTTATATTGATGGGTTGCTGTTAAATCCGTTGAATATGTACCGTCTCCAAAATCCCACATTACTTTTTTATTAGAAATATTAGATCTCTCAATAGGCACAAAAGAGACTACAAAATCAGGAGCAAACGTTAATGGGGTATTAGGTAATGTGTAAGAAGAAAGCTTTTCATTTCCAGTGTAATCGCGTACGCTGAAGTAAACGTATTTGTAATTTAGCTGATTAGCCATTAAAACTCCGACTGTAATACTTGTATGGAGGGTGTTTCTACTATAATTTTATCAGCAAAATCTAAAGGATTATTTAAAAAAGGAAATTTAAAATATGGGAGTTGAAGATCTTGGGTTGTAATAGTGATATCATTGAAGGGGTAAACAGGATTATATATCAATAAACTAATACCAGGTACTCGAATTGTAGTGTTACCCTGTTTTCGTATTGTATTAATTTCAGTAATACCCTCTAATGCAAATATTTGGTTGGTAATTTCACCGAAATTAATAAGTTTGCCTAAATTGTCCTCAGAAGTTGAAAAATAAGAAGCAATTATATTTTTTATAGAGTCTTTTAAAGATTCAGGATTGCGTTTAGCGGTAATTTCTCTAGTAATTTCAAGATATGTAGTGTTGCTTATTTCTGGAGTTAACTCCTCCCCTGGTCTAGCTACTCCTAAATCAACTGCAACATATACTGGATCATTAACAATAATTTCTGCAGTTGTTAATTTTACTTGCTGCAAATCATTTAAGAGAAGTTGTTTTTGAGCTGCATTTAAATAGTTTGCTCTTGTAGTGAGTGAAGTCAGCTTTTCTAGTCTCGGTACCGCATAAATGTATATATTGTTAAAATTGCAAGAATCAGAAAATTTTACTTGATTAAATAAAACTCTACTTTGCTGATTTGGATTATCAACACCTAAATCGAAATAGTACTTTAAGTGCCCGGAGATGTAATCCCAATTATTAACGGCTTGAGTTGAAGAAATAATATTGCTGTAATTTTTAGCTATGTAGTTAGTAAAGTCCTCTGATGTAATTAACCTATATTGGCTTCTAAAAGAATTAATAGCATTAGTTTTAATATCACTTACAGTTTCAATATCTACAAACTTAGTCGAAGCATCTACGTTAGAAAACGATACATTACTCACTTGAGAGCTGTTTATTAAATTTAAATTGTTAGGTATAACATCTGTTTTAATAGAATTAAATTGAGGTGTATTAAAGAAAAATAATCTATTGTTATCAAGAACACCGGGGCCGACTTCTCCTGTAGTACCGTTCGATTTAATATAGTAAATAGCTACGTTATCACCTTGACTTAATTTTTTACCAGTTACGTTATTACCAAACTTAATTTCATATCTTTGATTCTCATTTAATCTTATTTCGTATTTTTGAGAATTAGATTTTTCTAAAAATAAAGACTGAGTGGGCTCCCATTTGGACCAAACTGGTGTAGATAATGTATTATCTCTTACATAGACATCAATATTAAAGTGATCTATAATTGCATTTGCACCGTTAGGATCAGTAACAGTGACAGTTAAGACTTCAAAAGGCTCACCTGTAGATGTATATATTGGATATTCATTATAAATTCCTTGATAAAGTAAATTATTTTCTTGTAGATCAGTCAATACTTCAGATGAAGATAAATTTTTTGAAAAAGTTACATCCTTATTAAATGTATAATTAATACCATTTACTGTAAAATATGAATATCTTGGTATTGTATAAATATTAATTGGTAGCCCGTCAGAGGCAGTAGCTAAGAAAGATAGTATTGAAGTCTGATACCCTATAGGATTGTAGCTAATTAATTTTACTATCTTGTTTATATTTTCATAAAGCTCGGCAGTAGTAAAAGTACTCTCAGAGCTCGTTCTATTAAGGTAAAACATAAGGACATGATAAGAATACGCAATCACATCTATAACGGAAGATATGTTACTGCCTTCAAAGTTTTGATCTGTAAAGTAGTTTTTACTATTTAACCTAGCATTTATTAAGCTCTTTAGACTTAATGCATCGAACGCTACATAACCTGTAGGTGTTAAATCAAAATTGTTAAATGTTGTTGCCATAATTAGTTATTAAAAAAGAATCCTGAATTACTTAATGTACCTACCAGTCTAAAACTAGTAGAAGCATTAATACTTACCAGGCCTAAGGTTAGAGTTATATTATATTGTTGATTTACTTCGTCTACCTCTACGTTTACGTTCTGTACTACTACTCTGGGTTCAAATTTTGATATAGATTGTACTATTTCATTACCAATATTAAGCGCTTGTACTTCAGTTACTCTATTAAAAAGATATTTCTGTAAATTTACACCAAAATACGGATTTAAAATACGTTGGCCGGGGGTAGTATTAAGTAGATTAAAAATTGAATTTCTAATAGCTGCATAATCATAATCAATCTTTATATCCTTAATTTCTTTTCTTTTAAGTAGCTCATTGTTTTTAGTATAATCAAACTCCAAGTCTAGCTTTAAGTCAGTATAAGTGAACTTACTTTGCGGTTTTTCTTGTTGAGCAACAGATTCTATTTTAATAGTAGCCACGTTATTATTTATACCCTTTTAATTCTTTTAAAATCAGTTTTATTAATAGTAGGAAGAATAAATAATTTAAATGAAACGTAATTTTGTCGAGTTATTTGAATCTGCAATGCAAAGGTATACCCTTGGCGGGCTTCTGGCCGGAGATGTAGTTGTTTTTAGAGAAGGTGCATTTAGTGATCCTTGGTATAAAGGCTTAGGAGAAAACACTAAAGAAAAGATTCAGTCCATGGTAAATAGTGGATTAAACTTGAGAGTAACTAACATTAAAAACGTATTACCAGCTGTACAAGGTGCTGGTAACACAGATTATACCGGTACAGACTTTAATGTGGATATAACGTCTGAAATAGCTCCTGGAAGATATATGGATTTTGTTACTGTTCCTGGTAGGATGATTCAACCTAAAAGCTCTTATCCTAATCTGCCGGAAGTTCCTGAAGTGTTTAAAAAAGATGATCCTGCTAGAAAAGCTTTTATAAAGCCTAAGAAAGTAAAAGATGAAGCTGAAGAGGTACCTTTTATAACACCAAAAGATACTAAGTTGTCTGATTTAGGTAATAAGAAGCTCTCTAAAGGTGATCGCGAATTATTAAACACTAATGTTAAGATACCTTCGAGTCCTGTACAAGGTCAGTCAGATCCCGCTTCTTACACTTACAAATATCTACCTAAGAGATAACTTCTGACATCGCTATAAAGCAAGTATAGCAATTAATTTCTTGATCAATACAAAAACTACTACGGTAAATATGTTCTGCTAAAAGCAGTAAATATTTTTTCTTGATGTTAATTACTATGTCTTGATTGTCTATAAAATTAAATAAATTTCTCATTAACGCCACGTAATCGCTATTAAACTGTTGTTCATTTTCAATTAATGCTTTTCTTAAAGTAGTAATGTTTTTAGATTTTATTTGATCGTAAATAAGCTTTAAAACATCATCGTTAAAATCATCAGAAAGCTTTAATGTACCGTTAGCAGAGGACTTTTGAAGTTCATTAATACATTTACGTAAGTCAGGATAAAAAGATTTTATAAATTCCATTAACTTCTGTTTTTCTTCTACAGGTATATTAACTTTTTCAGCTTTAAGAATATAAACGCATCTCTTCACAACACCGTCCAAAGAGGGTGTTAAATCAAAACCTTGACATCTACTCTGTAAAGCTGTTATAACTTTATGTTTATAGTTAGCAGTGAGGATAAATCTTGTTATTTTAGCAAATTCTTCTATAGTATTTCTTAAGGCGCGTTGTGCATCTATAGATAGCCCATCAGTCTCGTCTAAAATAATGACTTTAATTTTACCGTCAATGCTCTTTGTTTGCGCAAAACTAGTAACTTTAGTACGGATAGTATCGATACCGTTTTCATCGCTAGCGTTAATATACAAGTATTGACATTCTAATACTTCATTTACGAGAATCTTTGCTAAAGTAGTTTTACCAATACCGGGTGTACCGATAAAAAGTAAATTAGGTATTTCTTTTTGCTTTTTATATGATTCAATAATAGCTTTATTTTTTTCAGATATAGTAAAATCTAAAAGCTGCTTGGGTCTATACTTTTCTACCCATAAATTACTAAAATCAAGATTCATTATTTACCGGAAGAGCCAAATCCTTTTTCACCTCTATCACTAGTCTCTACTTTACCCCATTCTATAGGCATAGAAAAATTAAGATACACTACAAACTGCGCTATTCTATCTCCTATTTTGATATCATAATCTTTATCAGATAGATTATATAGTTTTACCCCAGCGTCACCCCTATATCCACAGTCTATTACACCTGGATGTGCTAGAATACCATGCTTAAATCCCATTCCGCTCCTAGATTCTACCTTTACCCAATAACCTTCGGGTATTAAAGCAAATCTTAACCCCACACCCACAACGTTTGATCCTTTAGCCGGTATAATCTTGTCTTCTATTGAATAGACATCATATCCTGTATCGGATTCATGGTTTTTAGTAGGTAATTTAGCCAAATCGTGTGTTTTTTCGAATTTTAATACAGGTAAAAACTGTAAATTCGGATCTAGATCTTTAGATATATTATACATACCTTATTATAATATAAGTTTAATAAAATCAATACTTAATAAATAATATTATGAGTGAAGAACTTAACGAAATGGTAGGTGATTTACTTCAACAGCTTAATGATGCAAATCAGAAAGCAGAACAAGCAAAAAAAGAGTCTAATCCTCTTAAAAAAGAAGATATGGAAAAATTTGTTATCGAAAAGGCCGGTAAACTAGTAGAAGAAAGCATAGAAGTAGTTTCTAATGTTAAAGAATACATATCTTCTGCACCTGAAAGCAAAGATGTAGGATCTCTAGCCGAATTAATTGCTGCAACATCTACTGCTATAGAGACTTTAAACAAAATTATTGTTACAGATAAGAAAAATGATACTTTAATTAAAGCAAAAGAAATGGATATTTCTTCTAGAAGAGAATTAAAAGAAGCTGATGCTAATCAAAAGCTATTAGCAACAAGAGAACAAGTATTTAAAATGTTAATTGATAGTGCTAACAAGAGTGCTAAAATTATAGATATAGAGCCATCAAGCTAAATTATTGTTTTTGTTCTTACATTCAAAGAATTTTGCGTAAAAATCTTTCCAAATTTGATTAAACTTAGGCTTGAGATTAGCAAACGTCTTTTTAAAGTCATCAGATTTAGGTAAAGTAATTTTAGGTAGCATTGCTTTAAGACGTTTGCTTAAAGATTCGGGATCAAAATCTATGTCAGCATTTACTAGAGAGTCAAAATCAATTTCACCAATAGCAGGAAACTTAAAGTCGCATAAAGTGTTTTTTAAGGCTTCTGCTTTTTCAAGAATAGCCTGTGGATTGGGGTTGCTTAAGTTTGTATTAGTTGCAATTGCGGCTAATTCAGGAAATGACCCCATACTAACGGAAGGTAAAGACAGAGGCATATTTAAGTTACCCACGCTTTTAACAGCATCTAAGTTAGTAATAGAGTTAGATAACCCAGATGCATTACCCAAAAGTTGGGAAGCACCGGGTAACTGTGTGACTCCTGTTTTTTGAGCTGTTAAAGTCAGTCTAGATAAATTAGCATTAGGTAATTGAAGGTTTTGAATAGCCCCTCTTGCACTAGAAATTGCGGATGTGGCTTTAGAAATAGGTATAACATTAAATGTTCTCTGTTTGTAAGTAAATTTATCATTAATTTCTTTAGTGGTAAGAGTTGTTTTATTCTGTTGCTTTTGAGCTACCCCCAGCGAATTATCAATCGTTACATTGCTCATTGAATCTTTTAATTTATTCTTGAGAATGTCTAGAGTTTCATTAGATTTTTCAACAACCATTTCAAAAGAGATATTAGTCATCTGTTGAAGATTGTTATTTGTATAGTTTCTACAATTGTATCCTATCTTATCATTTATATTGCTAAAAAAAGTAATATATTCGTTTGTGTTTTTAAAATCAGATAACAGTTCTAAAACTATCGTTTCTATATTTTTATAAAAATTCTGGTAGAAATAGTAATCTGTCATTAAATTTAACCCATGAGACTGTGTGGTGTCGCTAATTATACTTGTTGGATCGCTAGTTTTTACTATATTAACTAAGTTGCCTTTCATTAAAATACTATTTTTAGTAGAAAGCTCATCTATAACACTGCTAGTAGTAGGGCTTAATTTGTTTCTTAAAGAGACGGGAACTACATTTGGCGACCCATAGCTAAGAGCTACATCGGTTATAGGTGAAACATTATCATCAAATTTGGTTTTTACATTTGCTAGTAACCCAATACTATCACTAGGCTCTGATAACAATGAATCGTCTTGAATATTTAACTGTGATTTAACAATATCTATAGTAGAGTTTAGTTTTTTATACCAATAAAAAATAAAATCATTATTAAACCCCTTTAAAGCTGTTTTATCTAGTAGTTCGAAAAATTCTACTAAAGCAGTTACGGGATCACCGCTTTTTCTAGCGTTCCAATAATTAATTGAAGTTTCTAATTGAGGTGTCAAATCACCTATTTTTTCTTGTTCTTCATTAGTATCATTATTTGTTTGAACATTACTAGGAATAAAGCTACCATCTGGAGGATAAACAGTAACAGGTAAAACCGGTTTAGATGTTCTTTCAAATTGAAGCTGCTGGCTGTAAGAATCAAAAAACACATCTACTACAGGCTGACCACCGGTTCTTTGACTAGCTTTACGACTTACTACAGCTCCACCGGTATCCATAGCAATAAAACTGTCTCCTAACCCTGGTATAGAAACCCTGCTTCCGTAAGGAATAATGTTTGGGTCAACTGCAACGCTGTATCCTTGTCTTAATTTACCGTAGGTATTTGATTGTGAAGCTAATCTTTGAGCAGTATATGGATCTGTGGTAGGTTCATCCGGCGAGTACCCAGTAATTCTAGCATCTATTTGAAAAGAACCATCTTCTTTAACCCCTGGTAAAGATTGAGGTACTACAGAGTCAGGTGTTTGGCCAGGAGTAGTGTATGTAATACTTCCAATTCTAGGTAAAAAATTAGAATATTTCTTTACAAATTCTACAGAATTTGCTATATTAGAATCGACTATCTCGGGATATAGAGTTTTTGTTGATGTCTTTATCATATTATCTACTGTTAGTATTTAAAAATAAATTATCATAGCTATATGTTTTAACACATCTTAATTCGTTATAATAATCATTACCTTCAAATAAGTGTTTAACTTCTAAAACAAAATAAACCCCTAAAATTTTACTATCAAAATCACTGTATGCGGTTGCTCCATCCCGGTTTATACCTATAAACCTTCCTGCTTGTCTATGAGTCGATCCTGGTATTTTAAATAATACGGTATTATTTAAAAATATATTATTAAAAATAGCCTTATTTCTACCTGCAGCTAAACGTTGGTCTGCATTTGCTTCAACAACAGCTAAAACATTTTTTACATTTTTTTGCTGCAGTCTGTATTCACCAGGATAAAAATTTAAATATGCGTTGTCATCAGGACATAGCTTATTAAAAGGCTCTACATAGTTTTTACCATAAACAGATAACACAGACATGATAGTATTACGATCTTGATCTATGTTAAAAGATTTTTCATCAAAATTATAGCTGTGTACTAAAGTTGTGACAAGATCTTGTTGGGTATATTCGCCAGGCATAGGATCATATACAAAATTACTAATAGTACCGTATTTTCCTAGATATAAAGCATTAGGCGGGGTAAAAGACACACTTTCAATTACAAATTCATTATTTACATCAGAATATTCACCTAATTTAAAGGTTTCTAAAAAATACTGACCTATAGATTGAGAATTTTTAGTAAGTGCCTTTTTAAAATATGTACTAAGGCTTTGTAATGAAAAAGTACCATCGCTTCTACTTTTTCTTAAAAAACCCTGATCAAAATTATTATTTGCATCAGAAACATGTCTTGATAAGAGATATTTTAAACAATCAAGACCTTTGAATCTTGCAGGTGAAGAAAAAAATACGGAAGTGCTTCCTGTATCAAATTCGTCTTCTTTAAAATAAATTGATAACCCATCATCTTTGTTAAAGAACTCTTCTAAAAAGTGTTTAATAGCAGTTCCAGTAGGTATACTTCTATCAGCATTAGATAGTGTATTTATTTCTGATTTCTTAATATAGTTAGATGTTGAAAAATAAGCATTTTTATTTCTTAAAATATCATAATGAAGATCCCAAAAATATAATTTTTTAAACTTTTCACCAGGTAATTCGCCTGCAATTTCTTCCGTATTATAGATAGAAAACGTAAATAATAATCGAAACGATTTATAAGCCTTTTCATCGTCGTTTAAATTAAACGGTGTGTCATTTAACTTAGGCATAATATCAATAAATAAATAATCACGTGAATCGCCTCTAAAAATAAAACCTTTATCTGGAACAAAACTAGATGAAGTTGTTAATTTTTCTCTATTTTTTACATCCGCAATTCTTTCCACCCCATCATATCTATTATTAATAATAATATAACCTTTATGGTAAAACTCAGTAAATTGATCTTCTATAGAAAGTGAATTTATAGAGGCTATTTTTAATTCTTGATATCTACCATCTGCAGAAACCAACCCCACACTAAAACGGTAATTATTACCGTTAATAATGTTTTCAAAATTAGAATCGTAGGCGATAGTATCGGCCATATATTATTTTAATGCTTGCTTTATCTCATTCAATATGTTAGGTACATATTGGGGCTTTATTATCTTTAAAACTGTCCCTCTATCAGGAAATTTAACAGGGTTAAATATTTGATTAGTAAGACAAATTAACCACCAGAGTTCAACAGTTCTGTAAGCATTAAAGCTTATTAATGTCCAAGGGGTCTTTGAATTAATAGATTGATAGTATACATATTCTTCATTTAAATTCTCAGGCATAAAAACAGATTGTAGTAAATTGTAATAATATTGGTTATTTTTATTAGTATAAACTCTAAATATATTCTCGTATCTTAAATTTTTAAGGACTGGAAGATCTGCTAATTTATTCTGAAAATTACCTAATGTGCTATTCATGTTATCTTCCTAGAGACTGGTTAATAATTAATTGTTCCCGGGCCTGTATAACAGATTCTGCTGCGGTTTGATCAGAAACACTAGTAGTTACTATGGGAGTATTATTTAAAATTGAATACATAAAGTTTTTAGAGTCGGCAATTAAGCTTTTTAAAGTTATTTTAATTACGTAAGCATCAGGAATAATAGTAGTTATTTTCTTACGTATAGGTTGATTAAAAAACCCTATAGTTTCAGTTACTTTATTGTTTAGGAAATTTCTTATTAACCCCCCTACTGCATTTCCTACTCCTCCTTGAAATGTCGGTAATGCAGATTCTATATTTAAATTATCTATGTAAGAAAGATCAAAAGTTAATTCTCTTCTCGATCCTTGAAACTCTATTGCTATACTAGATATGTAACAGAAAGGTAAAAATTTTACCCCGGGTATTTCAACTTGATAGATATTAGGAGGGTCGATTAAAGCGGTGTTTCGTCTAGCAGGTTTGTTGTTATAGAGTAGAAGAAATAATAATTCCCAGTTTCTTATTACGTCATCAAATGATACAGAACCTGTATTAATTAGAGGAAGAGTAAATGAAAGCTCTTCTCCATCTGTATTGTAGCTATAAAATTTAGATTTTTCTACAAAACTTATAGCAGCAGGTCCTCTTAGTATAGCAGCTGTACTAGCCAGGTCGGTTAATCCATCTGCTGCTTTTTTTAAAATGCCTAAAAACGGATTAGGAGCATCATCAGAAAACGCATTTGATTGCATACCAGAAAAATTTTCAAAATAAGGCATTATAAATTGCCATCCAGTTGGTTCTGTAATGTAGAGGTTTCTGTAAGGTCTTAAATACGGGTTTTTATCATATATATCATTATTGTCTTGAAGAAAATCAAATTTATTTGTAAATTCTGCGGTCTTCTGACCTATACCTGTACTTTCTTCAATAGTTTTAAAAAAATCATTTATATCATTTTTTACATCATCTGGTAGTTTATTAATAGCAGCGGTAACTGTTTCTTTAGTCGCTCCGAATGAATATTTTAACTGTGAAATTAAAGCATTAGCCTTTAATCTTCTTTCAGTAAGAATAATTTTAGGTACCTCTTGTCTGGCTTGAGCTAATTTTGAATAGGTCCAGTAAAAATCAGAAACAACGTCTACTGTAGTACCTGTCTGTGCGTAATTTGACGAAGCAATACCTGTTCC
>Ga0194130_10003032_pt1 | contig 23221 bp, 21 predicted proteins | sample TA2KigsurfametaG_FD_160084 | JGI IMG/M metagenome (GOLD analysis project Ga0194130, IMG submission 160084) | Freshwater microbial communities from Lake Tanganyika, Tanzania - TA2015050 Kigoma 12 surface | ecosystem: Environmental > Aquatic > Freshwater > Lake | place: Tanzania: Lake Tanganyika... | reverse complement strand
CCTGTATCAGACTTGAACTTCGGGGGTTGCGGACGAGATTCAGAGACGTAAACGCCAGTATGATCAGGTCTAGGGCCAGTGGAAAAAGTGGCTCGTCTAACGGGTGAGTCGGTCGGGTTGAAAGATAATGCACTCGATATACTGTAAAATTTCATGTTATTTACAAGACTTACGTTACTCGAATCTAATGCGGTAAAATTACCCCTAACATAACCAGTAAATTGAAATGAAAATGTTTCACCACGATTGCCATTAAGGTCATAAAGATATAAATCGTACATGGGATTGTGTCCACTATCACATATCCCAATACATAAATAAAGTTTACCGTAATATATACATAAATTTACAACATCTGTAAGGTGTCTAATTATGGATCTATGTTTATATGCATCACTACGACCTATAGTATTATCATCTCCAGTAAAGAACTCATCGTTCGGGCTTAATTTACTGATGGATGGATTTTTTTTTAATAGCATCGCAATAATATTATCTTTATTATAGGAATCCAATTCATTAACATTTTGTACTTCATATAAAGTAAGGGTATCTATTACACCCATTTCGGTTTCTTTAGTCTTAAGTTTTTCATCTTTCTTAAAACTTTTAATAGAAACTATGACTAATGACGGTTTTTCCTTATTTATACCAACTTGTAATACTATATAGTAGTCCCCTTTAAAAACAACATAACAAAAATCAACGGATGAGTTATCAGGTGACCGTATTACATATACACTATTACCAGCTTTTATCTTTTGTATTTTCTCTGATTCTGGTTGTGTACTTTTAATATCAATATAAGGGTAGTTATATTTTTCAGGAATGTCTACAAATGTTTCTGGTAAGGATATAGTCGGTTTTAATTGTAGTTCTCCAATAGTATTAAGCTCTCTTTTAGCTCTAAAGTTTCGGATCGTATCCATTGATCAAATTAAAATAGTTTATATATTAAAATAGTTTATATTATATTTTGGTATTTTAATTTGAGTTCTTTGCTTAACTATGGAACTTTGCTTAACTATGGAACTTTGCTTAACTATGGAAGAAGAAGAAAACCCAAATGTTTGGACAACTGTTACGTCTTTTATTAATAAAAGACCAAATAAGAAACGTCGTGACACTAACGGTTATATTTAAAAAACAAATAAAGTAAACTTATATTTACAATAACGCTTATCACACCTGCTGCTATTAATGAAGTATCTTGAATAAAATATCCATGTAATAGCCAAAGTATGCTTGTGAGCAACACTAGTCCAATTGAATAAAATGATAAATCATTCACACGTTTTGTACGATACGTTTTGTATACTTGTGGAAACATTTGAATACAATTTACGATCGGCGCCAATACTGAAACACATTGTGCGAGTGCGGTAGACATTTTTTTAATTTATATTTTAGGTTTGGTTTCCTAGTTTATTTATTTATTTATTTTTGATTCCTAGTTAATTATGTTATTTATGTATTGCATTAAACAACAAAATAAATAAATAAATAAATAAATAAATAAATAAATATACTAATAGCTGAAATCTTTGAAATATGACTATAGCTACGAGTCTACCTTCAGTTCCTCATTGGGTCAAAATCGTAAACTATCGTACAATGACAAATAGTAAAAAAGACAAGGCTGTTGCTGGAAATAAAGTTCTACAATATGAGTGGATGGTTGAAGAAGTAAATGAATTTTATGAAGCAATTCATTTAAACAATATAGAAGAAATACGTGATGAAGCAATGGGTCTTATTCGTACAGTTCAACAATTTCGAGATTCTAAACGCGTTGTGGCATTATGGAAAAAGGTTAGACGCGACGTTGCCCAGGTTTTCCCAAACCGTAAGATATTTTTAGATACATTCGCCAAGTGGCATGCGAAGAAATTAGCGAAAAATCAGGCAATCGGAGTCATTGCAGACGATTTATTACGAATATTATAACTATGCATAAACAACTAGTAAAAATAAATTAAATTAAACTAATTATGTTAGTCTTTTTAGTTTTATTTTATTCATTTTATTTATTTTATTTTTATTTTTATTTTTATTCATTTTATTTTTATTGGTATTTAGTATTATTTAGTATTTAGTAATCTAAAAAGCAAAATTAAAATCAAAATCAATAATAAACCAAAAATGTTAAAACGAAAACGAAACGCTCTTATGGCAGATGTGAATCGAGGATTGAAAAACAATCCGTTTGTATTGGGTAGCGGTATTGGCGCTGTAACCCGTTTTTCATACCAGTCCTATCTAAAACGTATGTGTACGCGTAACGTCCCTATATCCATCACATACCGGTAGTTTGAAGGAACTGACGCTACTAATTTTGTGAGTAACTGGAACAACCCTGAAGTATTGACAGAATAAAAAAAATAAAAAATAAAAAATAAATTCACTATGAATGGTTTACGTTTTTTTGCATGTGAATCGGGGAGGTCTCAATCCTTTTCTACCATATACACTGCGTTTACATATTGCAATTGAGTCTTTATATTTATGTAAATCTCGAGGATTTGTTGTGGCGCCTCCTTTATAAAGCGCATTTACACATTTGCACATTTTATCGTGAAGAATAGCATTTGTTTTTCGTCTCAATGTAACTAGTTTTGTTCCAGGATTAACTCGTTTTTTATAAAATCGAAGAATTTTTTCACATCTTCGGCGCGTTAATTGTTGTGGCATGATTAAAACTATAACAATTATAAAAGTGTAACTAGAATCTAGAATTATATTTCGCTTTTGGGTTTCCTAAACTAAATTAATATAAAAATTAAAAATAAAAAACATAAGAACTGTGGTATTTTAATGTTGCAATATTATAATGATCAAATATAACGGGGTAAACTAAAATTAAGTGAATCGAATACAAACAAAATATGAAACTCAAAAAGTACAAACATGACCCTGGTAATAATGTATCTCGGATTGCAGTATTTGACATGGATGAAACCCTTGGTTCATTCGCTGATTTAAGCAACTTTGTTTATACGCTGGCTAGAGTAGCAAAACATATTCACTCAGATCCGGATAAACTTATTCAAGATAATTTCAACTCAATTATGGATCTTTATCCGGAAGTTCTTCGGCCCAAAATAATGGATATAATGGCGTTACTTGTAGAAATGAAAAAACAACACAAATGTAAACATGTCATGATATATACGAACAATACCGGACCAAGAGAATGGATTGATGGAATTAAAAATTATTTTAACTACAAAAGCGGGTATCCATTATTTGATAGAGTAATTGGAGCGTTTAAACGTCCAAACGGAGAAATAGTAGAATTCAAACGTACAAGTCATGATAAAACATATAATGATTTGGTTCGATGCAGCAGCCTTGAAGGAAACTTCGAAATTTTTTTTGTAGATGATCGCGTTCATCCGGGAATGCATACTGAAAATGTTTACGTCATTGAAGTAAAACCATATGAAAGAAATATACCGAAATATGTTTTTGTAGATCGATTTATGAAAAGTCCTCTTTTTACGTCACTCGGATTTTCTAGTTCAGCTCACGCCGTTTCTAAATTAAAAAATATAGTTTCAAAACATGAAACTGATTTTTCACTCGATCCGAATGGAGATGCATCCTTGAAATACGATGATGACGAAATGGAGGTTGACCTTTTAGTTGGAGAAACCATACTAGAGAAAGTGAAATGGTTTTTTAATCAACCCGTTCATAAATACGGTCGTGTTAAAAAAAGTATACGAAAAAGAGACGGATTTAAGGGATTGCGTCGAACAAAAAAACTTCAATGAAATGATGAATCCAAAATATAAAGGGCCTGGATGGTTTTTTTATTAGTAAATTATAAAATTATAAAATGGAAATAAAACGTATTGTATCAGTGATCGCATTTGCGATACTTTTTCTATCGGCGTTATTTTTATTTATACGTAACTATCCAAGTGACCGTGAGTTTTCAGTTGTATTTACTGTTACGGGCGGAATCTTGATGTGGGTCGCATGGGGTGAGAGGGTGAAATCAAAAGCATTGAACACACTAGAAGAGACCGATTCGCCCAATGTTAATAAACTCGATACTACAAATGATGTTTAATAATATACGCGCTCGCTAATCCGCTCATGGCTGAAAAAAACAATACTGTTGTAAGTATCTCAAAAAATTCATTTTTATCAGGAATGTGAATCTTTATTTCATCTGAAATTTCTATATATTTATGCGGGGTCTGCGTACCATTCTTTCCAATGTTGAAATGGATAAGTGCTTCCATGGAAAAGATTATGAATGTGATGATGGTAATGGCGAGAAATATAGTTCGCATGGTATGGGTATGTATGTATGTATATTTATTATACTATTACACAAATAAAAAATGATTTATAAAATAAGCAAATATATTTATAAATAAATAAATAAATAAATACAAATGACACAACGAGCATTGCCTGTATAACGGTGTAATATCACACACTATTTATTATTTATTTACTATTTATGAAATCCAAATACTTTGTTTTCCAACCTTCCATGCTATTTGTAGCTTCCGCTGCATTTTTTATTGGATCCTTTACATATTTCGTTACATATGTATAAACTACCGATGTAAACGACGTTGTTAGTATGAGAAATATCGCTGATGAAAAAACAACGTCTGCGTCAAAATCGGTAAACTCATTTCCTCTTGATCGTGTAAATGGATTAAACCTAATAATTAAAAAAAAACATACATAATATTTTAAACTATTTTGAAGAACGTTCAAATATTCTGGTATTTTATCCGACATATTTACATTTGGAAGTCCTCCTAAAATAGCAAGAAGAAGAATGCCGTATAATAAATATGACCCGTAAAGAATAACATAATATAAAATTTTATACCAGTCCATGATATATAGTTTATATTATCTATACTTATTATTTTTTATATTTTTTATGAAGCTAATACTGAAAATGAATCTAAAATTGTAAACCACTGTTTATGAATACCCGCAATCGGAAGTCTAGAAAAAGCTGTAAGTTCGTATACTCCATCCGTGCATGTTTCGAGTATTATACTCGGTTTATCATGAATAAACGAACGATATATTGGCACTGGCACTGGAACAGGTACTGGGACATTATCAATATTTACTGGGGGCAATAAAATGTCACACAAGTTTGTATGAATGAATGTATCGCATTCAAACTCAGGGACGCTGGTAATGAAAAATCCGTCAATCTTGTCCCGAAACTCATCTTGGAGAAACTGATCGTATATAGTACCTCCTCCAAAAATCCACAATACATCTAATCCGAGCGTTTCTCCCTTCTGAATTGCAGACGCAATGCTGTTTACAAAATGAACGTTTTCTGACGCATCAGTTGCACCGCGGGATGACACAACAATAGTTTCTCTGCCCGGCAATACTGTTCCGATTGACTCGAATGTTGTTCGACCCATTAAAAGTCCATTTTTCAACCCAGAAGCGGTAGTTATTTTTTTTACAAATTTCATATCATTTTTACACCTCCATGGTATACTACCATTTTTTGAAATGCCCTGCAAGTGTGAATGGGCAACAATGAACCAGATTTGCATTTTATCCGAATATATAAATAAATACAGCGTTACTTGTTTTATATGGTTTACAAATAAAAAATAAGTTTTGTATTTGTATTTGTATTTGTTTTATTTTTTCAAGTTATCGCATATGAGGGTTAGTCGGAATGTGTGGAATGAAGATAGCATCACTCGTGTTTGGAATACATATTGGTTGTCTCGGATCGGCGAATCTAAACAGATTTGAGAATGCGAGCATATTCACCAAGCTCCAAACTTCTTTGGAAACATGATTCAAACGGTCAAACGCGTCTTCCACAGTGGCTCTTGACTCTTGAAACTGTTTGGCTACGAAGACGATTTTCTCATTGTTTGTATTGAAATTCTCAATGTCTCGTGACGACAATTCGATCTTCTTCAATGAAATATTGACTTCTGAATGTCGCTGGCCAACACCAACCAGAACCTGTGAAGCATGCCGCTGCTCGGCAGTCATTTCATGTGGAGCAAGTTGCGCTGGTCGCGGATTGTCAATATACTTATCAATATTATCAAATGCTTTCTCATGGTAACATGCTGCAATTCTATGCACTTGATTTAGGGTATTCATTGTGCATTCGAATTCGCACATATAAATTTGGGCCAGCATTGTGGCAACCTCGATATTTGAAGCATCCAATCCAGACAATGGAGAAGCACTGGCTCGTAGATTGGCGCGCATCTTGTTTGAAATAAACTCCAGAAAGAAGTGGAGTTGGGATTGAGACTCATCTTTCTGAGACCGAAAATATGCAAACATCTACGAAATCGATTTTTTTACCAATTTATAGCGATCATGGTTTTTTCTCAATTTTTAATAAAAATATTTTATGAATAAAATAGATGATAAAATAAAATTACTTAGGAAAACCAGGTAATGCTGTGCCAATCGCCCTTGCTTCATTTGCATTTAAAGCACCCGCTTATAGTGATGTTCCACTCGAACAGCATTTAACGTGGGTTAGTCGGTCCTAAGAGATCCAGCGCCGGCCAAACGCCGATGCAACTACACGCTGTCCCGCTTTTTCGACCAGCTGTTTCGGCACGCGGGAGTAATCACGGGTTTAAATGAAACAGTTGAGACAATTCGTTTCTAATATGAGTTTCCTTTTCTATCCCTTTTAAGTAATAGGGCACTTCAATCAACTTAATTCCCAATTTTAGGCATTCGGTTCGTTTTGTCCGGTCGCGCTCTTTTTGCTTTTCAAAATCTATCGGTCCTTTTCTGTGAAAATGCGGAACATAACAATAGTGTTGGGCCCCTTGTTGTTCAATGCCTATTTTCAATTCATCGCAGTAACAGTCAATTTCAAACCTCTTATTAGTGAATATCCCCTTTTTTTTTGGAAACAATTTACCCGTTACTTTTTCGGCAATGCGTCGCGTTTCTGTTTCGGATTTACAGTGCGAACACGTTGGGCACCCGGTTTCATGCCGGTCACATATTTTTGCTTTCCACGTACCATGAGACGGGTCTTTATTACAAACCCACCACACCGATTCATTACTGAACGGCAATACTGCATCCGGGGTTATCGAATTTTTCGTAGGGTGCCATTCTGAGGCAATCTCTGGGTGTAAACACTGAAGCGAAGTGTGAATGCAGCATTTTTTAGGAGCCGTTGGACAACAACCTGTAAACGGGCAAGACTGATTTTTATCAGTGCGATTTGCAATTATCATTTCGTACTCATGACTGCATCCTTCAGGACATTTATTTGGACAAAGCCACCATGCGGATTTTCCGGACATTGGAAATACGCGGTCAGTGGTTATCGGTCTCCCATTTTCATCTATATTTTTTGTAGGGTGCCATTCCGACGCTATACCGGGATAAAGATATTGAAGTGACGCATGCGGGCAAATTTTTTGCCCACTGCAAAATAAACAAACGTCGCATTCTTTGGATTTACACGTGCTTGCAACAGTTGCCTCCCATTCGTGACAACAGCCTTCCGGGCATTTTTTTGGGCATTTCCAGTGTGCCATGTATGTACTTCCATACGTGACGTCCTCTGGAAGCAGTGGATTTCCACACGTATTCTTATTTTTTTCTTTGTCCCAATAGCTTGCAATTTTCGGATGGGTTGTTGCTAGTGACGTATGAATGCAGAACTGTTTAGATGACGCGCAGCAGCCTGTGAACGGGCACCCTTGACCTTTAACCTTGTTACTGACTATCATTTTATATGCATGCTCGCAGCCTTGAGGGCATTTTTTTGGACACAACCACCAGTACTCATCCCCCGAATATGCTGTAATTTGATTTGGAGACACGTTGCCATTTTTTGTAGGATGCCACTGCTTTGCAATTTCTGGGTACTTTGCCTGCAATGAATGCGTCATATCCATCATGTGCTGACACCGTTTTTGACAACAACACCACGGACAACCGCGTTTTGTTCTATTTGATATTGAACTGTTCCATATGTGGGAACACCCACATTCTTCTCTTTTTCCACAGTCCCAAGTTGCTTCGTAATGGCTACTACGAGAGAAGTCTGACGGGGTCCATTTGCCGTTTTGGGTAGGATGCCATTGGGCCGAAATGTCTGCTGGAATGGGGTTATTCGGGTTGGTTTTTTTGGTTAGTTTTTTCAACAAAGAAACATGATTTTTAGAAACAGCACCGTCTGCCATCCTTGTTCTATTGGTTTTATTCGTTGAACTATGTCACGTAACAAAATCAATTTTTTCTTAAAAACCATACCATTATAACTTTATTCACACTTCTTCAAGTTCGACGTGTTTAATATGCATATTAAACTCTTGTCGCACACGTATATGGTCGTATATATACTGATACAACAAAAGACAAGCAGAAAAACCAAGGAATCCAAGAGAAATTCCAATTACTGCATCGAATGGTTCATTGAAACAGACAAATGAATATGTCAACTGAATAATACGTCGCAATAAGTCTAATCCGCTTAATAAAATATTTGCGGGAATAGCTGTTTGTTTACTGTTAAGAATGTATATTTTGTTAAACATGTAGAGTTGAAGGCCAAATGCAATAAAAAAATACATGGTAATCGTACTTGCGGTTACCGGCGGGACCTGTTTTATTGTGTAGAACACTGCAAATGGCGCAGCAACGATCAAATACGTACATTGAAAAATGATTTGAAAGTCAATATTTTGTAATTGAGTACCATAGAGTGCCATTGAATACTCAATAATATTGTTATATGCCGAGTTCAAAAAACACGACACCATTACAATTGCTGCGTTTTGAACTACGTTTTTTCCCATAGGACTCGAGCTGTACTGTGATACATACTGAACAGTCGAGACCACTTGAGCGACAACAAGTGAAACACAACTTGCAATGTAAATGCGAGTTACCGGTTTTTTTAACAGGTATTTGAACCATGGAATGTTGAATATAATAAATCCAGACCTTAATATAGTATAGTAACTAAGAGTAATCGTGTTAAGTGCGAAAAAAACAGTAACTGTTTCAATTGTGTATAATATTCCGGTAACTACTGGATAAATTAAAACGTGTCGCATTTCCTTTGACGTATAAAATTTTATTTTCGTCCATGAGAATTTATTTATAAAGAAACAACTATAAAATGGTGTAAACAATAAACTAAGTAAGACATTGAACCATTCGTTTTTGTAGTCATACTCCAGGTTTACATACTTCATGCAGATCAAATATTCGGATAGGGTTGCTACAAATAACACTGAATTTAGGGCAAGCAACCAGGTCATACTCTGTAAATGTATATAATATGTATTTCATGGATAATATCTATATCCATTCAGAATTATTTATTTTGTGTTTCGTATCTATATACCTATCTATCTATTTATCTAGCATACATGAGACCACAGTTTCCAGAAATAAATGTAAGTACATTATACCGCTCTTCGATAAGAGTAAGGTCAAACATATAGTTGTAAATACGCCAATTCGTTTTGTTTACACCGATCGGTAGTCGTGTAACTGGATCACAAATCATATGGAATGACGCGTTCGGATCCAATGATGGATAAATGGTTGATAATTCTAATTCGACTTGGGTAAATTTACTCATATTAACTGCTCCAGATGGCTGCAAGTCGTTTGGATCAGTGTTTATGCAAAAATTGTAACAATATAATCCTGGAGGCGGGTTCCCTTTTGTTCGAACATACTTTTCTACATAGTTGTATATTCCCGCGTCCCATATATTCTCTCGATACTTTCCATTAAAAACAATACCAAGTGTATTCAGGATTTCTTTTTGGTTACCAGGTTCGAATAACCCTGTAGTATAATAACCAGTTCGACGGTTGCTAAATGTATGAGATTCAAGTCGACCTGCTTCGTCAATACACGGATTGCGACCAGGTCCAATATGATACGGAGTTCTTGTTGCAAGAGGTTCCCCAGCACCTGATACTTGTAGAGGCTTCCATCCTTCGGTAGTCTGTCGACTAGGTGGAAACGTCATCTCAGCAGGTTCAATGTCGTGTGGTAAGTACTCATACGGCCAATTTGTATAGTTGCTCCATTCGTTTCGTAAAAAAGCGTCACTTCTACGAAAAAAAAACATCCAACTGGCTACCATTCCCAACGTGTTTTCGAGTTTAACTCGAGTATTTCCAGTGACATCTTTGAAGTCCCATTCATATATACCCTTTATCAAATACTTTTGTTCGTTTGCTGCAAATGCCGCTGTTTCTTCGGCAGATAAAAACCCATATGTGGCAATCATATGAACATCGGCGTTCCAATCGGTTCGAGTATCGGTATACGACGACGGTCCAATTTCTACATCTGGTGGGCTCTGTAAGAACCGGTAAAATTGATGCTCGTTCAGCGTGTAATTTGACTGTACATACGGCCATTCATTTTCAGGATCAGTAACGTCGCGAATTACATAAAGTTCTTTAACCGGGCGAAGGGTGACATCGATTTGCAATGTATTGTATTGTAGACATACGAGCGGAAAAGCCATTTGACTTGATGTAGTAAACCAAGTATTGATTGGAATATACAATTTTCTGCCTCGAATGGATGGTTCGGCTCCTCGCTGGCTCGGTGTATAGTATGCATTTGGATACTGGTTTACTCGAGCTCCGCAGCATCCGGGATCATTTAACTCAGGAACATTTCCCGTCATATGGTCGTATAAATCACGTTTTGTCGCGGGATAATCTCGTTGCATCATAGAAAGCAAGTAATTGCCCGAAAACTTTTGAAGAATTTGTCCTCCCACTGATACGGTTATGTCTTTGATCATTTGTGTTCCCAGGTTTTTTATCCACTTGAATTCGTAGGGAGCCCATTTATGTTTTTCAGTTTTTGGGGGATAAATTGGGCTCCATATTGTGGGAAGTGTAACACAAATGTAAGTATCCATAAGAAGTTCTGCGTATCTGGGCATGTAAAATGTAAATTTAGACTCTTCTGACATTCGAAGTTTTCGTTGGCCGTCAAAATCAATTCGAAATTTCTGTAAACCAAAATTTGTATATTTTTTGTATGTGGTTTTAAAAAATGATTTTTTAGGATTTCCATTCAGAATTGTGTTCTGGTTTCCGTATGCAATAATATTTAGTAGTCCGCCGGGCATTTATTTGATTTAATATTTGACTAATATTTGACTGTAACGTATTATTCACCTTCTAAAATATATTTTATTTTGTTTTTTGATAATAAGTTTATTAGATTGTTATATTATTTTATATTTTATAGTAATAGCATAGTAAAGAGAAAATATTCAAATAAAGAATCGTATTAGTTAAGTTACAAAATTTATAGAAAGAAATAATGTCAGGATCTTCGGCATCATCGACATCGTCGACCTCACCGGCATCACCGGCATCAGCGGCTGCACCGGGCGGCGGTATTGCCGGAGCGGCATCTAAAATAGCAAGCGCTGTAGACGGCGCTGTCCAAAAAATATCTCCAACTACAGCTCATTTGGGTGGTCTTATTCTTAATTCCGTAATCGCGTGTATATTTATTGTAATTGTCGTTTGGACCCGTGGAAAACGTGAAAGAAATGACGCGAGCATGCTCGCTGAATACGAGGAATCTGTTAAACCCAGTCCCATAAACGATTTTGAAGACCGGTTTGCATACTTACTCAGAGATTACTATATTATGACGGCGTACAACTGTTGCTGCTCAGGAGATTATTCTGCTGATTTTGTATCAACGACTGCATTAGAATGTGTGATAAAACAGGGGGCGCGTGTATTAGACTTTGAAATTTATTCAGTAGACGGCGTCCCAGTGGTTGCGGCATCATCTAAACCGGAGTTTTCTATGAAGGAAGTGTACAACTACATCACATTCACGGACGCAATCCTTACTATAAAAAAGCTTGCATTTTCATCAAACGGGTGTCAAAATCCTTCTGATCCATTGTTTTTATGTCTTCGTATCAAAAGTAAAAACGTTATGATTTATGAATCAATCGCGACAATTCTTAAAAATAACCTTGCCTCAAAAATGCTCGATCCTCGTTTTTCGTACTCGCGTGAAGATATTGGAAGCATTAAGCTTTCGAATTTTATGAACAAGGTAATCATTATTGTAGACGAGAACCCGGGGTCAGATAATAATAATACGAAAGACATTTACAAACGTACCCCGTTGTATGAATATGTAAATATGACGATTACAATGGACGTGTCGAAGTACACGTTTCAAAAAATTAAAGATACAAATAACACAAGTATCAGAGAAAGCGCAAAAAAAAGTATAAAGTATATCGTTCCTGAGCGTTCAAAAAAGTGTGAAAATGTTGAACCGGCAACTCTTTCATTCAACGCTGGATGTCAAATGGTGTGTATGGCATTTCAAAGTTATGATGCAAATATGATTCATTACTTAAAAAAATTTCAATCATTCGGATCTGCATTTTATTTGAAATCGGAAGAATTAAGATATGTTCCAATTATACTCAAAGAACCTAACCCAGTCGATCCTACCGAAACACTCTCGTCAAAACAGACAGCAACTACTGTAACTGGCGGTACATATTCACTTGGGTAATAAAAGTGTAGAAATGTATAAAGGAGTAAAAAAGGTAAGCGTATTATAATGTTATCTAATGATATATTATACCACGGTTGTTTAGATTTTAAAATTTAAATTTTTAAAAATTTAAATATGTCATCAAAATCACGAGAATTGAAAAAAATAGAAGAACGCGAAATTGATATATTAAGGACTGCGGTGGATAAAATAGAATCTAGAACGGGTAAAAAAGTGGCGCAGTCACCTGAAATAAAAAAAATAATTGGTCGTCTTGAACGGTTTCTTCGTGAAAAAAAATTGGTGTGTTATGGAGGAACAGCAATTAATGCAATTCTTCCTGAAAAATATAGGTTTTACAATAATGATATCGAAGTTCCAGACTATGATTTTTATTCTCCAAATGCGTTGGATGACTCAAAAGAATTGGCCGACATTTTTTTTAACATGGGCTACAACGAAGTAGAATCAAAATCAGGATCTCATCCGGGAACGTTCAAAGTATTTGTTAATTTTACTCCAATTGCGGACATAACTCATATGGAGTCGTCGTTATTCAACGTACTCGCTGCAAAGTCATATATAAAACATGGAATTCGGTATGCGCCAACAAATTTTTTACGAATGGCAATGTACCTTGAGTTGTCTAGACCTGAAGGAGATGTATCGAGATGGGAAAAGGTTTTGAAACGACTTACGCTTTTGAATAAAGTGTATCCTATGAAACTTGTAAACTGTTCAAGACTTATTGCCAATGCTTCAAATGAACGAGAAGAACCGAGTAATGAGAGCGATAATGAGAATCACAATGACAATGATGGGGATGGAGATTCTGCAATGTCTATAAATTCAATAAATTCGAATTCGTCTGAAAAATCAACTCATTCAAAATCCGCTGATGTTACCGAGACCGATATTCGTAAAAAACGACTTCATCGAAAAATATATGATGTTACTCAAAAAGTTCTTATGAATAGCAATATTGTCTTTATTGGAGGATTCGCTGACATACTGTACAGTAAATATTTGCCTAAAAACGATAGGCATAAACTGACAAAAAGTAGAGAATTTGATGTTTTATCAAATAATCCTAAAGAACTAGCAAATCTTATTATGCTTACACTTAAAACAAACGGGTTTGAGAATATTGTTGTTGAAAAACTTCCTCCAATCGGGGAAATTATTCTTGATCATTACAAAATTGCAGTAGGAAACCATATTATTGTTCTGATTTATAAACCTACCGCGTGTCACAGCTACAATACAATAAAGCTAAATAATCAGATTATAAAAGTTGCAAGTATCGACACGATGATGATGTTTTACTTGGCATTTTCGTATGCTCGAAGATACTATTATAATCGAGACCGGCTGTTATGCTTGGCTGGTATTTTATTTTATATTCAAAACAAAAACCGTCTAATTCAGTCGGGACTTCTTAAACGTTTTGGAAGCTCGTGTTACGGAGTACAAGAAACGCTGGAATCGATTCGACGAGATAAGGCAAACAAGTATTTGGAACTCAAAGGTGATAAAACAAACCCAGAGTACCAAAAACTATTTTTACGGTACGTCCCATTTGAACGAGTTAGAACACGAGTTAGAAACATACGAAAAAAACAATCCGTATTAAAGCGTAAAAAACGAAGCGTTGGTCGCCTTGATATGTTTGATCCAATAAGTGTTAAACCGGAAGTAGATGTTGTGCATGGGGTTGACGAGTCGAGCAAACCCGGTAGTAACCACCGCACTAATAGCAATTCTCCTCTCACGTATGTTGCAAATAGTCAAGTACTTTCAAAGTTGAAAACAAAAACAGTTTCAAAGTCTTCAAAAAGTCAAAAAAAAGTTAACTCAAACACAAAAACAAAAACAAAAAAACGACGCGACAAACAATAAATTCGATAAATAAATTGAATAATATAGTTAAAAACAACTCATCCAGTTAATAATATCACGTTTTACGTTTGTAATAATATGGCATCTTCTGACGTCATTCATATAAGCAAAGATTCTGCAAAGCGTATACTAAGCGATGTAAGAGAAATTATGCAATTTCCATTGCATGGAGATGGTATTTATTACATGCATGACAGTGAGGATATTCTTACCGGACACGCAATGTTGTATGGTCAACCCGGAACATTATATTACGGCGGTTACTATTTTTTCAAGGTTACATTTCCTCCAGACTATCCGTATAAACCTCCAGTATTCAAATTTCTTTCAAATGATGGAACCACTCGAATGCATCCAAATTTCTACAAAAATGGATATGTATGTTTGTCCATTTTAGGAAACTGGAGAGGAGATCAGTGGACGGGGTGCGTTACACTCAAGTCAATTTTACTTACGATGATTTCAATTATGGATTCCGCGCCTTTATTGCATGAACCTGGTGTAACAATTACACACGCAGATTGTGAGTCTTATCATCGACTTATCGAATATAAAAACATCGATTTTGCCATGTGCAAACTTTTAGATCCTGTTGAATTTAAACGATATATTCCACTTCCGGCGGCATGTTATGATTACTATATTGAAATCATGCGAACCCTTTTTACAAAAAATAAAGACGCTATTCATAAATATGTAAATGACATTTCAGTCCGCGAACCAACGTCGTTGAATGTTTCTGTTTCTAGATATGGCATGAACGCAACTATATACTACAACAGCTTGAAAGATAAAATAAAAATAGTTTTTCAATAATAACCAAATAACCAAATAACCAAATAACCAAATAACCAAATCAACACTTTAAAATATAAGATATAGATATTATAAAATAAAATACTGTAATATACATAGAGTATACACGAATATCGAATATACGAACATATGCCGGTGTTTGCACAAACTTGCCGAAAAGGACCTACTGAAGTTAAGGTAGATGATCCAATTTCAAATAGTATACGACAAACTCGATCATTCAATTCGCAGTTTGATAATTATTTTACTATTGACACTAGCACATTAAATAATGCAATGAATTCAGCTCAGCAAGTTAGAAAATTGCAAACAGCAAATGCTGAAAAATTTTTAGCAGCAACAAGTGGCTCTGGAAAACATCCATATGGTGGGAAAAATATGAGTGTTCTGAAAAAAACAACTTCAAATCAAAATGGGGCGGCTGTAAACGGATATGTAACTGATAAAGGGTTGTTTAAACCGTGGAGTGATGCAGTTACAATGAACGAGTCTTCTGGAAAGTATGGGTGTCCAATTACAACTCAACCTCAACCACTTCCTACAGGATTTTCTTACAATGCCATTAATCCAATTAATGACTATGTTGGATCTGCGTTTGTAAAGGATCCAAATACTGATGCTGCCGGATCAAATATACCTGATGTTTTTCTTGGAAGTACTAAGAAAAAGATAGGTGGAAAAATTCTTCCAGCATGCGGAAATGAAGGGGTTAATGTTCAGGTTGTTTATCCGAGTAAGGCGACCGGAGCTCAATATGTAGGAGCATACAACATTGGCACGCCTTCGAGTACCGGATACGAAGAACAGACTGATATGAAAGACACGGTCAGTTATGAAACATGCTTAAAACGTGCAGAAGATAAAGGAGCTCCCATTTTTGCATATACTGGAAATAAATGCTACATCAACCCATATACGCTTTGGGAAGCTAGGTTGGCTGGACTAGGGGTTGACTTATTTCCATGCCCTGAATCAGCTCTTCCAACTCCAACTCAGTCTTCAAATCGATCATATCAAGGCGGCCAACGACTTTTGCATTTTGGAAAAGATGGTACGTTGAATATATTAAACACTCAATATCCATCATCAAATCCTGGTAATATTATATACAGTATTGGTCAAGACACTCCATTACCTGATTGCGATTTTTCAAAAGGCGGAGTTATTACTAAGGTTTCAGGTTCATGGGGAATGAATTGCAACAGCATACAGAAAACATATAGGCAGAATCAACATTTAGTGAGATGGCAAGCTCACTGGTTAGGACCGTTTATAAGAAACAGTGTAATTCAATCTAAAAGGGCAACTAGCGTATACGATGTTAGAGTTTAGAGTTTAGAGTTTTTAATGTTGAAATTCATAAACATTAAAAATATAAATAAAAAGTAAAATATAAAGAGAGTATTTAAAATATTTATAAAATTTATAAACATTTATAGAGACACGTTTTTTATACTATGGGAAGCGGTAGCAGTAGAAGCAGAGGTAATACTCGTCTTAGACCTCCTCCTACATATGACGCGTACGGCGGAGTTGCCGTGCCATATTATCCTTGGAAGGTGACCGCTAATAACCTTAATGATTGGTTAAACCCTGCGATAGGACGGACGCGGTTTCAATATAGACCAATCACCTCGAGTGGTGATTGGGATCCGGCATCGGGTTGCGACAAGAAAGTAGTAGCTGATTATACGTGTGGTAAAAAAAATAAAAATATATCCGAATCCGATCTTGGCATGTGGGATATACTATCATTTGACTGTGGACAAGAACATAGTGCATGTTTGAATTATCGGTTTGAAGTTAAAATAGATGGAAGCATTGCATTTACTGATGGTGGAGGTAGAGACCTCAAAACTTTCTTTACTCCGACTCCAGTTGGAAACGTCAATATGCAGACAAATGAAGGAGTAAACAGTAAGCAACCTATTCATTTGGTACAGCGACTGAACAATATGATACTTTATGATTTTTTACCTAGCCGATTTAAACTTAAACAAAAATTTGTGAGCTTTATGTATCCGGGAGATACGCTTGGTCCAGGAGAATATATTTGTTCTAGCACCGGGAACTGTTTTTTTGCCCTTGACCCGGTTGATTCAAAATTCAAAATTTTTGCATTAAAAATACGATCAGATGAAGAAACGCTTTCAAATGGCAGTATCGTGATGAAAGGAACCGACGATGTTGGAGAAGTAAAAAGTGCAGCATTGTATTCTTTACGAGGTGTTAGTATTTTGAACCGCGATAAAGTTGCAAACATATCAATTGACGGAAATCGGAGAATGTTTGGAAATGAAAATTTAGAGTTAGGAACGATGTACTCCAAAATAAAAGATAATGATGTTGCGGGAAGAGAAGTAAATTATGATAACCCAGGAAATGATCTTGAAGAAATTGCGAATGAGTCTGGCGATATTAGTTATTGTTTTGACCAGTGTACATCTCGAAGAAATTGCGGAGGATTTGTTGTAGACACTGAAAATCCGACAACCTGTTTTTTAAAGGATAAAAATATATTTCCCTCATCAAATCGAATTCGAGATAACAGCAAACAACTATATAAACGTTTACTTAAACCCAAAAACGTATCAAGTTCGTGTATGAAACCGGCTAATATGCAAGTGGTTGCAATTGACAGTAAACTGCTTGATCATTACCCAATAGATACTAAAAATCCTAAAATGAATAAACGGACACTTTGCGGGGTTGATGAATTAGTTCAGCCTCATACGACGAGACTAGAGTCATTAGACAGTATAATAAGCGATTTTAGAACTAAAATTTCCCAACGAATAAACTCGGCAGTTGAAGTAATCAAACAATATAATTTTATTCAAAGTGACCCAGAAATGCAAGTAACTGAATGGGTAGATGAAACTGGAAGATCAAATCCTGGGCTCATCGATCGATACGACGGAGTACATAAAAAAATAAAAAAAATAATAAATAAAAAAGAAATTATTGACGGAATAGAAGAAGATACTCGATTGCAGGTGATCAGTGAAACATATAAATATATTATTTCAGGGATAATCTCAGTAATTATTATTATTGTGGTTGTTGTATATGGCGACATATCAAATTATACTGCGAGTATGAGTAACGCGTTTAATGGATTTTTTAAATCATCATCTTCGTCGGCATCTTCAGCATCTTCGGCATCTTCATCATCATCGTCTTCATCAAGTGAATAAAAAAACTTACCTTAAACTTACCATAAACCATGTATGGTACCACCTGTAAACTGTTATGTAAATATTTATTTAATATTAAATATTTTCAAATTTTTCAAATTCGGATTAATCGTAACATGCAACATCATCGTTTTCGTCGTCATTGTCAAACTCCTTCATCCGTTTTGGAGCGTATCCGGGAGGAACAACGCTTGGAACGTCGTCGTTTTCAAATTCTTCGACCGCGGTCGTGTCCGGTACAGACTCCGTAACGAATCCACTCGTGTTTGGAGCAATCGTTGGAGTTTTGTTGTGTATATTGCTCTTTCTTCACGATAAGTTTTTCTCTAAAAGCAAAGAAGACAAGAGCAGTTTAGGAACCTACTTCAAGCTCTTTTTCGCTGGGTTCATTGTATCTGCGCCTCTCGTCTTCTTATTGTATAACCGCGATTTGAGCTTCAAGGAAGTGGAGGCCGGAAGCGGGAGGTCGGTCTCGGGGGGCGCCGTCAGCGATGTTGAAATGACGTCGTCTTCATCATCGTCAGATTCCGTTTCGGAAGTTATTGAGGAAGTCGCAAAGAAAGTGGGTGGCGGGAAATCTTCCGCACAGCGGGGCGGGGGAGGAAATGGGCGCCGGTTTAAAACAATGAACACTGATGTTCCAAATATGTAAAAGCCCTTTTTTCCCGCGAAGCGGGTAAAAGGGGCGAACCCCCAAAAACGACCTTAGAACAAGACTTTTTTATTTATATTATAATATAAATATTATAATATTTTTATCTATCATAATAATGCGGTTGTTCACTATTTGGTAAATATTCGCATTTTAATCCAGCATTATAACAATTTATAAAAAAACCAATGTCTTCACCTTCTACCCCCATTTTTGTATTGAATAATTCTTTATTTTCTATTTTAATGTCAAATGTTGATTTTTTTATTAGAGTGCATCCAAAACCTCCTATAATAAAAGGTTTTCTATATTCTTTTTTATCTTCATCATCTATTTTATGTAATTTTACATATGGGTATTCATTTGAACTTATGCCTATACATGAAGACCCATACCATTTTACTCTATAAGGTGCAAAACAAACATCTTTTTTTGTTTTTATAAGTTTATCTAAAATACCTTTTGTTGGTATTATATCAGAGTCAATGAACCATACCGCGTCATATTTTTTTTTTGCGTAATTAATTATTAACTGTCTTTTTTCTGCAATTTTATCAATATTATGACGGCCAGTAATTTCATAATGTGGAACTATAACAATTCTTGCTTTATTTTTCCAAAAATTAATTGAATTTTTATCAGTTTCTCTGGTTACAATCATTATATCATTTACATTATTTTCAGTTAAAGCATCATACATTTTTTGTGATAAATCAGAATCTCTATCTATACATACTATTCCAGTCAATATTTTATAATTAAACTTATAATAAAACTTAAAATACAGTAATAAAAATATAATTAAAACGATTATCATAAATATTATCAAAAATATTATTTTATTCATATATAATTTATATTATAAATTTATTTATACAAACCTTTATATTACATTAACTTCGATTTCTGTATAATTATATAATGTTTTACTTAATAAAAACATTATTGTGAGAAGGTAAATATTTTCTCATCAATTCGGTCGGTTTAATGTTATCTTTTAGTATAAATAATAGAGTATTATTTATATTTTAAATACAAAACTAAGATGATTTTGGCTTCGGTTTGGATTTTTCTCTGGTCTTCTTTTCGGAAGGCGCGTAGTTATTTGTCATTTCATCGATATGTAAATATTTTATTGGACGACGACATCGACGGCATCCTCATTACGGCAGCCTGTAACACAGGCCGCCATCCATTGTTTCCAAACACGCTTTCGGTAGGCGTAACAAGAACAGTGTCGAAAAGTGGAGAACTTCCAATCGACGGTCTCAACCTGAATGTCTGAAGCATGCCGCACAGATTCATTAGCGTCCACGCGTCTTGTGAAATTTCGCACAATTTTGAAAGAACTCCACGTCGAAGGTTCAACATTGTGTCTCCATTGTCAGCATCGTACGACCTGCCTCCGAGTCGCGTATAGACAAGGCTTAGGAGAAGTCCGTACATATTCCGTATGGATTGGGCGTTATGTGGATCCGTAACGTACCCCGCAGGGCCAAGTAGCGTGTAAGAGATGTCCAGCATATCAGTTAGTTCCATAACTGTTTTGCGAACGCGGCCGCTAGCAATGAGTAGATTTGCTGCTAGAATAGACTGCGGTTTCTGCTCTTCATTTTCGCAGTTGAAATCACAGTCGCTGTCAAAACAGTCGCAGTCTCCATCACATTGGTCAGGTTGGGGAAGTCCTTTTTGTTTTTGGTTCTCTTCCTCTTCTTCTGAAAATGCAGTAGCCAAGAAACAGCCAATTTCGCCTAGTTGATGGTAATAAATTGTCTCAGTCAACACGACCTCTGCAAGTGCGGCTACAGTTGCTTTTCCCATAACTGCGCTACTTCGGATCTCATCGATGTCGATGTCTTCAGAGTTGGACTCGAAATTGATTTGCGGAAAACTTGAAACTCCGTGAGTTCGAACTTCAGATGAAATCATCGAACTTAGTTTTACAGTTTCGTATCGAACACTGTCACATTCGCTTTTTGTTGACACATTCCCGTGAGGAATGAAACCAGATTTGAGTTTTGAAAACATTATATTATGCGTGTTCTTGATAAGATTGCAGATTGCCTAATGTAACCAAATGAGTAATTGTAAAATGAAATCAATTTTTTTTACAGTTTCAACCAATTCGTATCTTAGATAGATATTTTAATTTTAAGTATTTAGTATTATCTTTTTAGTGGTAGATGTTTCGTCAGAAGATGGATTGTCTATATTTTGGCCAGTAATAGGTTTGGATTGATTTTGAAATTGTGTAGCTTGAACGGGTACTGGTACCATCGTAGGCTGCATCGGCATTGCAGTCATTTGCATCGGCATTGCGGTCATTTGCATCGGCACCGCAGCCATCATTGGAGATATGGGAGAACTTGCCGTATAAGGTGGACTGCTTGAAGTGTAGGGTGGGCTGTACGGCGTATCACTGCTCAACTGTGTCGGGGTCGAGGTATTGGACGATACAATGTTTGATGTAATTGATTTTACCAACTGTTCGTCTGAAAGTTGTTTTGTGAGTCGGTCTTTATTTGATTGCAATGAAACAAGCTGTCTAACCAGTCGTTCAAGCTCTTTTATATCGTCTTTACTGTAATTTTTTACACCGTCATCATTCATACTTCGTTGGTCAATTTGTTGAATGTTCAGCTCAATCGCTGAAATTTGCTTGCCTACATTGATTAGCTGTGAGTGTAACACTGCAACTGAGTCGCCCTCAAACATTTCATTTTTGTCATACCCGGTTCCAGGTTCTGTTACTGTTCCAATTCCAATTCCGGTATCATATTCCGGGTTCGAAACGGTTGATTTGGTGAAAAGAAAGGGGAGTTTAGGGTACTTGTCACTCTTGTATTGAAGTATATACTCATGCGCAATTTTCAAATTATTACGAGTAGGCGGAGGAAAGCGCTTCAACGCATCTACTTTATCTTCTAGTTCCAGAGGACGAGACGATTCCCATTTATTTTTTGGACCCGGAAGCCATCCGTCGGGATATCGATCAGGATATTTACCATTGTGTTTATTTGTATGCCAATACTCTGTAGGTTTTCCAGACTCATTTGTTACGATAGATGCGAAGGTTTCCCCATAACGATCGCCCAGTTCCGGTAAAAGAGTCCATCCGTTGTTTTCAACTACCGTTATACTTTCAGAAGAAGGAAGTCCTAAGGTATTTGGAAATTCATTTGCTTTTCGTTTAGTTTTATCTTTCCGAGTAGAGTCTTGTTTTTTATTTGGATTCGTTGCAATTGAAACCGAATCATCGTCATCATCCTGATCATCGTCGTCGTCATTGTCATCGTTGTTACCATCGTTCGCATTATCATTTTGATCTGCATCATTCATACTATGCTTTAAATGGGAAAACATGTTGGTTTTGATATTTTCTACACCTAATGCCCGAGCGGTTTCCGTGGCAACCGTTGACAAGTCGGCTCCTGTTTCCATCAACATTTCAATGTTTCTAGACGCTGCCATGCTTTCAATACTGTCAATATTTGCATCCGTAATAATGCGCATTTGAACGTTTAGTACTTGGAGCTCTTGAATGAGAAGTTTTAAAGAGTAGGGTATATGAACTATACTAAATGATCGACCATGTCGAGTAACATTTACCACTTGCGCCGATTTCAATTCCGACATGTTTCCTGCATATTTTATCGGCCCATCCGCCATTGGACTTATAAACAAATCTTGCGACTCGTTGTAGACCGCTATCATTCCAGTGGTGTTGCATATTGCAAGGTAATATTGATCCCCTCGTTTCATCATAGATTCTTGTAAAAACCGAGAAATTCCGTGAGAAATCACCGAGTCGCGCTCCATTTCACCAACACGAAGCCCCCCATCATTTGCACGTCCTTGTACCGGCTGACGCGTGAGCGCCGTGTTGGGACCCGTTCGTCTATAATTTATTTTATCCTTCACCATTTGTTTCAACCGCATGTAATACGTCGGTCCTATAAAAATGTCCGATTCAATTTGTTCTCCAGTCATTCCGTTATATAGTACTTGGTTTCCGCTAGAATGATATCCATGATGCGTGAGAATGTTCCCAAACGTTTTTCCGCGAGTGATAGGATCGGTTTTTAAAAATGCAGTGCAGTCCCCAAACGTT
>Ga0194130_10003031_pt1 | contig 23224 bp, 20 predicted proteins | sample TA2KigsurfametaG_FD_160084 | JGI IMG/M metagenome (GOLD analysis project Ga0194130, IMG submission 160084) | Freshwater microbial communities from Lake Tanganyika, Tanzania - TA2015050 Kigoma 12 surface | ecosystem: Environmental > Aquatic > Freshwater > Lake | place: Tanzania: Lake Tanganyika... | reverse complement strand
CGAGTTCGAGAAGGGAAAAACCTTTTTTAGTCATACACCCTATACCGTACCTAGACCAGGGGATCGAAGCAAGAAACGAACCGCCCATATTAGGCCGTTGTTGTTGAAACATTGACCGTGAACCTGCAGGGGTTGTTATCTCTACACCGTTAGCGTCACCATCGTCGAACAAGGAATTCTGTGCATACCTCTTGGTGGGCCGGGTGGGTATCGAACCCACCACCAAGGCATTATGAGTGCCCTGCTCTAACCACTGAGCTACCGGCCCGTTAAACCTGAAAAAATTCCCCCAAAGCCGGCGTGCTGCGACTACGAACCTGCTTCGTAACCGGACACACAACCACATTCATACTATGGCGCGTAGCGCGATTCCGGCATACACGAAACCCTGGTAGCACCCCCGTCAACCCGGCGGCTAGAAACCAAACACCTCCGTTGACGCGTGTCAGTCGAACATGCCAGGATCGGGTTGGGTACCCATCTTGGCGAGCACGTACTCCACGTCCTCGCGCGACTTCACGAGCTTGCGGGTGGTGCACTTCTCTTCTTCCGTGAAAGAAACCAGATAGGACCTGCTCAAGTCCCAGGAGATCACGGTGCCTTCGTCCGGTAAGGGTTTCCAGAGCCCGTCGGTGTCCCGCATCAACTCCAGGACCAGAGTATGCCTAACCTTCTCGCCCGTCCTAGTCGTGCCAACACCCTTGGCTTTCACGGTGCTGCGACGCACTCCCTGGCGACCGGAAACCTTGTACTTCAGTTTTTTGAGAACCTTGGTCACGTTTTTGGGCGAACAGGAATCCACAGCCATGCGGTTACCTGTGTGGACCGCTTGGGCTCGTGCATGCATCCCGGGAGCGGACGAAGACCGGGCCCGGAAAACGAACGTGGCCGCCTTTCGGCGGCCACACTCTTCAAGATTCACAGACGCATCGCTGCGAGCAGCGACTCCTTTGCGTTTTCCTTAAACATCCCTTCCCCGCCCGTAAACAGGGCGAAGGCCGTGTCTAGCACGGTATCGTCGACGCGAAGAAGCGGATCGTAGGGTATACCCAGCGGCAGGACGTGCGGCGACCTTGAATGGTCGGACTTTCTGCTGCTAAGATATAACGCCGTTACCCTGGGCATGGCGCCGTAGGCGAAAAACCCCTTCGACGAGTGAAGCAGCGCCCTATGAGGCGCTATATCACTGAGCGCTCTGGGGACCGACTGATGGTAGCGAGAGACGCCGTAAATGGCGACGTACTCCATACCCCCAGTAGAACGCAGACGCCCGTACTCCCGGGTCCAGTTGGTGACTATTTTGAGCATAGTCTCCCTACTTACCCCGATCGACGACAGAAATTCGTCGGAATGCGACTGCACATAAGCCGAGACGTCAGGACAGGTGTGATTGCCGGAGGCGATCACGGAAAGCCAGTCTTGGAAGGATTTGTTCAACCCCGCCTGCCGACCGTCCCTGGTCCAGTTGTTCCAAGCGGCCCTGAGTCCGCGCGTCGTTTCCGCATCGGACACCCCGCAGAGAGCGGCGACGTCCACGTCGAAACGGGTCTGGGTTTTTAGCGTCTCCACGACCGACAGGCACACCAAATCGCGGTTGTACTTGTCGACGTTCACGGAATTCGCCGATGCAGCCGACCTGAGAATGTCCAGGGTGCGTGCACTCGAATCCGGCAGCAGCGACGGCGAGGCGCAGAGTATGCTCTCGATGTCCTGCTTTAACATCACCGAAACTATGCTCTTCCCGATGGAGGGATAGTGGGCGTAGAGATCCTTGCGGATCTGCTCGGCTTGGTGAAGGTGCAGGACACCTCTGTACAGGCGATGCCCGAGCTGGCGACCTTCGTCGCCGCCGATTGCCGCGGGGCCGCACTCCGTGCATACCGTGAACATCCTCCCGCCCTCTTCGGCAGCACGCAGGCTGACCCTGTCCTCCTTGTGGGGAGCACGCGAGGCAGCAACCGGGAGACCGGCAAGCGCGCGGGAATAATGTCGGCATCTCTGGTCGTAATGTAGGATCAGCCCCGAGTGCGGGGTGTCCACGGTGAACCACTGAATGGGACCCAGTGAATCCGTACCCGTTTCAAGCAGGTGCATATACATGGCGGCTTCCGGAGAGGAAACCGACGAAAAAATGCTTACTTTGTTGCTGGACATAGTTGTCCTTTCTTTTTGTGTTTGATAAAACTAGACATTACTGTTAACGCCGCAGCCCTAAAACCAGCGGATGGCGGCGGGGCGCGGGTGGAGGCGCGGCGATCACCGAGAAACGTATGTCGGAAACGCCCGGCCGGTCATTGTATAAACCTATGCTCTCAGCACGCACCTACGGGCCGCTCACCGCCCTGACCGGGTCCCTGTGCAGACAGAAAGTCGCGGCGGTGCGGACCCGCATAGCGTACACGACAACGGACTACCTGCACGAAGACGAGTATCTGGTGGAAAACCCCAAGGAGATGCGGGCGGAGATCAGGGCTTCTTTCGTCAGTCAGGACGCCCAGGAACTCGGCCCCAGGACGGCGGTCAGACTGCGCGTATTGAGACTCCTGCCCGCGGTCATCTACCTGCACGCCAGCCGCGCATTCCTACTGGCTGTCCTGCCCGCGTACCTTTACCTGTCCTCCCAGGGTGTCGTCGGGGGCCTGCTGCTGCAAAGCGGTACGTATCTCGCGAGCAGACCATTCTCCGTGTCGGCGCGACGGTACCTGGCGGCCGCGGCGGATAATATGAGGTTACACAGATCGATCGACCGTATCCTCTTGTCGGCCGCGAGCCTGCGCGTATGGGGCGGACCGTATAGGTTGCTTGAAAAATTCCTACTATCGCGAAACATGCACCTGATACCCGCGCGGGCCATCGTAGGAATAAAATACGGGGAAGCCCTGCGGCAAATGCTGCCGCAAGACGAAGCGGTGCGCGACATTGTATTGAAATTGGCGGACGACTACCCGGACTCCTCGGCGTCCCTGATAGCGACCTGCAAACTTCTGGCCTAACCGCGAAGCATCGAGTCGGACGGACGGTTGCCGACTTTGGCGGACCTAGCTGCAAATACCCGAAGTAACCTTGCCCGTAGACTCGTTTTTCATTACATTCCGTGACTCCTTGACCGACGACTTGACCAGCCGCGCTTCGGACTTGGTGCCCGTGACGGAGATCTGAATGCACTGGTCTTTTTGACCGAAAATCGTCACGGTCTGTCTAGCCTGATCCAGTCTGGCGTTGGGGTACCCACTTATGTCGATGTCGTTTATGGTCATGCCGCGACCGGGGTTCTCTACGTCCGACTGGGCTTTGCCGTTGGCGGCCTTGATCAGCCCGTCAACGGACGACTGAAGGGCACCAGCCGACGAGTTATCCGTAACGGTACCCAGCACAGGGACGGCTACGACCGCGAGAGTACCCATAACCGCCAAAACGACTACGAGTTCGAGAAGGGAGAATCCCATTCTCCTGATAACCGAAACCATGTAACATCCCGCCCCGGCGCCGTTGTAGACACCGCACAACTCAAATACGGTTCCCGATGTTTACCGGAAACCTCGGCGGAAGTTTGTGACTTCCGACGCATATAGAACCGTAACGAACCTGGGACCGGATTCATGCAGGATACGCCAGACGTTTAACGCCCCCAGGGTATCCGGGCCGTAACGCCAGAAGTCCCCGCCCTCTTGCGAGAGCGGGGACTTCTGGTTTGATCTAGACAACCGAAGTTGTCCAGTCAAGAATCAGGCGCAGGTGCCCGACGTTACCTTTCCAGTAGCCGAGTCTGTTACGACACTGCTGGAGGCCTTGATATCGGACTTGACGAACTTGGCGTCGCTGGCCGTACCGGATACGGAGATCTGGATGCACTGGTCCTTTTGACCGTACACCGTGATTACTCCGCCGGAAAGGACGGCGTCGTTGGATCCGCTGATGTCAATGTCGGCAATTCTCACGCCGCGACCCGCATCTGCGGAGTCGGATTGCGCGTTACCGTTGCCGGCCTTGATCAACGCGTCGGCGGACGACTGAAGGGCGCCGCTGGACGAGTTGTCTGTTACGGAGCTGAATACCGGGACGGCAACAGCTGCGAGAGTACCCATAACCGCCAAAACGACTACGAGTTCGAGAAGGGAGAATCCCTTGATTACTGACTTAAGCATGATGATTTTGTCTCCTTGTGGTTGACATAATTGCCGGAAAACGCGGCCTAGCTTGTTTTCGATTTCCGATGTTTACCGGAAACCTCGGCGGAAGTTTGTGACTTCCGACGCATATAGAACCGTAACGAACCTGGGACCGGATTCATGCAGGACGCAACAGGTAAATATCACCAATCACACAACCGGCATACGGACCCGTTTGCCGAGACAAAGGAACTGTACCATCCATGCGGATATGCGCGGAAAAACCCATTGCCAGCGGTGCGGGGACGCCGTGACGAAACCATGCCCTTTCTGCGGGAAGGGGGATCTATATGCCGATGACCTGGTCTCGGTGCGCTACGACCTGTACCCGGTCGCCGACGGGCACATGCTGGTCACCCCCAACAGGCACGTGTCCAGTTTGCTGGAACTTCGCGAGGATGAATGCGCGAGAATACACCAAGTTTCCTTGAACATGATCCGGGAATACGATGCGCGCCTGAGCAGAAAACCGGACCAGAGAAACTGGAACATAGGGGTAAACATAGGAAAGGATGCCGGCCAGACCGTGCCACACGCCCACGTGCACCTTATACCGAGAACAGCCGGGGACGTGGAAGACCCGCGGGGAGGAGTCCGGTGGGTGGTTGGCAGCAAAGCCAAATACTGGAATTAAACGACCCGCAGCAGGACGCCTGCAAGTTTCCCCGGCGCGTACGCGCCTACAGTAAACAGGCAAGAATCCACAAAAAACAGCAAAGAAAGGGTCGTGACACATGACTCGCAGAATACGAACAAGTTACCTCTACGACCTCGGTAAAGAGTCGTGCAGAACAGGGTACACCCAGAACGACGAGGCCTACCGCCAGTACGAGGACTTGAAAGCCAGATACAACCGAGAACTCGTCGAATTCGAGGACAAACTAGGCAAAAAAATCCCGGTAAAAGCGGGCACCAATGCCGACATCCTCGTCGAAGCCCTTTGGGACCTCGCTCAGAGACGCGGTGACTACGAAACGTTGGCCGGAATTCTCGCGACCTTCGACTACTTGCCGAAGTCGTGCCTTGCCAAAGCCAGAGAGATCGGCGTCGAAACCGTGCGTTGCTGCTACCTCAACAGGGAGGAAACGACCGGCCGCGGTGAACTCTTGAAGAAGGAAAAACGGTCAAAGGTATTTGTCAGCGTTTGCAACCTGGCGGAGACCGACCCGGAGGTGCTGGACGCGATTGCGGCGCAATTAGCCGTGAAGCCGACCAAAATCCTTGCCAAAGGCATTTTGAACAGCTCCATCTCCCACACCCAAACCCTTGTGGCGGCGTTGAACTTACTGGCCGGAAACCACGACGGAGTGCAAAGCGGCCGCTTAGACACCATAGACAAGGCCCTACGCAGATCGGCGGAGGACTTCCAAATCCTGGCAAAGTGCCTGATCGACAACAAGAAGACCATCCACATGGCGTCCTTCTCCCTTGACGACAAGACACCGGCCGACTACCATGCGTACACGCCGACACTGCTGAAATGGTTCAAATCCGTAGCGGATTCCTCCATAAAGAAAATACGCCCGGGCAGCGTATACAACGGCGACACCGACCGGTGGGAACAACAATCCTCCCTTATTCGGGCGGCTACGCTGCTTGCACAGACCCTCGATCCCTCCCTGAAACCCAGCGAACATCACGTCAACGAGGTTCGCGCGTTTTTGGCGAAAAACTGGATCGATCTCACCTTCGTGAACGGCAGCGACCAGTTCCTGGGGTATCTCAGTAAAACGGTGGGGTACACACCCGACTACACTCTGAGCGCACCAAACGAGGCAGCCGTGAAGGCAGGGAACAGCAAAGGAAGGACCCTCATGGGTGCCGTGCAGAAACTCACCAAACTCATAGAGGAGGGTGCGACGCGCAGCAAGTACGGGGACTCCCTGATACACATCCTGAGCAACCGGGAATTCTACACCTTGCCGGACACGACCGTGTACACCATACTGTGCGCCGCCACCGGTGTCGACCTGTGCTGCGCTTTGACCATCAATCCTAGCGTGGACCTACTGGCAGACATGGTGATCGAACAGGACATCGTTCAGGTACCCGAAGAAGCGTGGCCCATCGTGGCCCCGAGCGACGCGGAGATGTCGAACATCCTGACACGACTACTCGATGACGCAAATAAGCGCCAAAACGAGGACATGTGGAGATACCGCGGGAAGCAAAACTTCCTGCAAAAACTCAACAGCGTACTATCGGCCAAACCCTCAAGAGAACTCTACGAGATTACACCTTGGGAGTACATGAGCAACATCAGACTCACGGAGAATCTGGATCTGGTAAACCAGATGATCGTGGACGCCATGGGCGGGGATCCCGGCAATTGGGAATCTTTCTACGATCTGGCCCACGATTGGACCGGAAGTTTCGGTCAACTGTTGAACGCGTCAGTACGGTTATAGTACCGCAGACCCCTAAAAACTTGAACGGAGGCCGAAAGGCCTCCGTTTCTTGTTTCCGGGAAACAAACGGGGCACGACTCGCCCCGAACGTACGGCTCTAGGACGAGGATCGGGCGGCGGATGGCCTGACTTTGAACTCCCCGTCAACCACGTCCACTAGTATCATGGCGTCCTCCCCGGACTCCGACACCTTGCCCTCCAGAAGCAACAGCGAGGCGGGATCGGCGATGACCTTTTGGATCAGTCGTTTAAGGGGCCTGGCGCCGAAATCCGGGTCGTAGCCGCGGGCGGCGAGCGCGAGCCGCGCTGCGGGAGTCACCGCCAAAGTGATGCGACGCTGCGCCAGCCGGTCGATGAGTTGCTGCAACTGGATCTCCGCGACGGCCCCCATGTCCTCGCGGGTGAGGGCCGCAAAACGGACGATCTCGTCTATGCGGTTCACGAACTCCGGCTTGAAATACTCAATCGGTTCGACGGGCAGGTTGCTGGTCATGATCAGCACCGTGTTGGTGAAATCGACCGTGCGGCCCTGACCGTCGGTGAGGCGACCGTCGTCGAGGACCTGCAGCAACGCGTTGAACACCTCGGGGTGCGCCTTCTCGATTTCGTCGAGCAACACCACGCTGTACGGGCGGCGCCGGACCGCCTCGGTCAACTGCCCGCCCTCGTCGTAGCCGACGTATCCCGGTGGCGCACCGACCAGGCGGCTGACCGAATGCTTCTCGGAATACTCGCCCATGTCGATACGCACCATGGCCTTGTCGTCGTCGAACAGGAATGCGGCGAGGGCGCGCGCCAACTCGGTCTTCCCGACGCCCGTCGGTCCCAGGAATATGAACGAACCGATCGGACGATTGGGGTCGGAGAGCCCCGCGCGACTGCGACGTATGGCCTTGGCAACCACGGCAACCGCGGGATCCTGCCCCACCACCCTCCGGTGCAACAACTCCTCAAGGTGCACCAGTTTATGCACCTCCCCCTCCATCAGGCGGGTTACCGGTATCCCCGTCCACTTGGCAACCACCTCCGCGATATCCTCGGCGTCGACTTCTTCTTTCAACATCCGCTGCTCAACCGAACCGGGACCCGTCGCGGCGGCATTGCCCGAGGTCGCCAAAGTGATGCGGCGCTCCAGATCGGGGATGCGCCCGTAGATCAGTTCGGCCTTCTTCTCCAGATCGGTTTCCCGTTCGGCTTGCTGGCGCAGAGAATCGAGATCCTCCTTGAGGGAGCGCACCGCGCCGATGGCCTGCTTCTCCGCCCCCCAGCGCTTCTTGAGGTCCGAGGACCGGTCCTGCAGTTCCGTCAACTCGGTCTGGATGTGCGACAGACGCTCCTTGCTGGCGGGGTCGGTCTCCTTGGACAGGGCCACTTTCTCTATCTGCATCTGGAGGATACGACGATCCACGACGTCTATCTCGGTCGGCATGGAATCTATCTCTATGCGCAACTTGCTGGCCGCCTCGTCCACGAGATCGATCGCCTTGTCGGGCAGGAAGCGATTGGTCAGGTAGCGATTGGACAGCACCGCGGCGGTGACGAGGGCGTTGTCCTGGATGCGCACGCCGTGGTGCACCTCGTAACGCTCTTTGAGGCCGCGGAGGATGCCGATGGTGTCCTCGACGGTCGGTTCGCCGACATAAACCTGCTGAAACCGGCGTTCGAGCGCGGCGTCCGCCTCGATGCGTTTACGGTACTCGTCGAGGGTCGTGGCGCCGATCATGCGCAGCTCGCCGCGAGACAACATGGGCTTGACCATGTTTCCGGCGTCCATCGCCCCTTCGGCGCCACCCGCGCCGACGAGGGTGTGGGTTTCGTCCACGAAGGTGATGATCTCGCCGCCCGCGTCCACCACTTCCTTGAGCACCGCCTTCAAACGCTCCTCGAACTCTCCACGGTACTTGGCGCCCGCCAGCATCGCCGCCAAATCCAGGGAGACCAGGCGCTTGGTCTTCAAACCCTCGGGCACGTCACCCGAGGCGATACGCTGAGCGAGACCCTCCACGATGGCCGTCTTGCCGACCCCGGGTTCGCCTATGAGAATCGGATTGTTCTTGGTGCGACGGGAGAGCACCTGCACCACGCGGCGGATCTCCTCGTCCCTGCCGATGACCGGGTCCATCTTGCCGTCACGGGCACGGGCGGTAAGATCTACCCCGTATTTTTCCAAAGCCTGAAACTGGCTCTCGGGATTCTGGGAGGTGACCCGATGCGAACCGCGGACCTTTTTAAGGGCGACCAGCAGATCTTCGCGTGATACCCCGACGATCTCGTGCATGGCGCAGACCAGGACCTCAACCGAAAGGTACTCGTCGCGCAAATCCTTCCGTATCTCGGAGGCGGCGGCGAACACCGCGACCAACTCCCGTCCGAGACGGGGCTCGGGACCCCCCTTGATCGCGGGTATCTTGGCAAGGGCGGTCGAGCAGCTGCCTAGAACGGCGGTGACGGCCACCCCTGCACTGCCCAGCATCGACGCGACGATAGTGCCTTCCTGTCTAAGAATCGCGGAGAGAACGTGATGCGCGGTGACCTCAGGGTGGCCCGCCAGGGCGGCGTTCTGCACGGATTCCGCCACGGCTTCCCCCGTCTTAACTGTCCAAGTACGCGGATCTATCATGTATCCTCCCGGTCGAACTCGATTAGCATTTTTTTCTGTCTTTCGGTCAAATTGGTGGGCACGACCACATCAACGGTGACGATCAGATCCCCGCTGGCCCGGCCGTCGTGTACGCCCCTGCCTTTGACACGGTGCCGACTACCCGGCTGCGTACCAGGCGGCAAACGGAGGGTGACGTGCCCGCCCTCAAGTACGGGAACCTGTACGTCGGCTCCCAGGGCGGCGGTGACGAAAGAAACGGGCAGACGTACGAGCAGATTTGCGTCCTCCCGCGAGAACACCGGATGAGGGGAGACCCTGCAGACCACGTATAGATCCCCCGACGGGCCGCCGTTGCGACCGGGCGCGCCGCGGCCCTTGACGCGTATGCGCGCTCCGTCCGCCACGCCGGCGGGCACCCGTACATTGAGTTCTCGTTGGCGCATCTCCGTGCCGGTGCCCGTGCAGGTGGTGCACGGATGTTCGATCACCGCACCGCGACCGGAGCACTGCGCGCAAGGAAGGGAGAACGCGAAGCCGCCCTGGTTTACTTCGGTTACGCCCCGGCCCGAGCACCGAGAGCATTGCTTGGGAAACGTGCCCGGGCGCGAACCCGAGCCGTTGCAGGTCGAACATACCGCAGCGGCCTCGATACGCAGGGTCGCCGTCCTGCCTTTCACCGCGTCCACGAAATCCAGCAGCATGACCGTCTCCAGATCTGAACCCCTCTGCGGGCTTGAGACGCCGGAGCGGCGGGCGCCGGAGAAAACCCGACCGAACAGATCGGAGAAACCCCCGGAAACGTCCGGATCGCCCGCATCGAAACGGAAGGAGCCGCTGCCCGGGACGCCGAACGCACCGGATCCCAGGCTCCGCACCTGGTCGTATTCACGGCGACGGTCCGCGTCACCGAGAACATCGTAGGCCGCCGCTATCTCCTTGAATCTCTCCTCGGCTACGGCGTTGTTGGGATTGGCGTCCGGATGGTACTGGCGTGCGAGTTTACGGTAGGCCTTGGTGACGTCCTTGGCCGAAGCGTTCTGTGCGATGCCGAGCACGGCGTAGTAATCCTTCTCGAACCATTCCCGGTGAGCAACCATACTACGATCGTCGCCCCGTCCTCAGCCTTTTACCCGAACGATTGCTGGTCGCAATACGCGACCTTTCCACAGGTACCCGGTGCGCAGCACCTCGACCACCACCGGACCGTCGCCATCCCCGGGTTCGTGGAGCACCGCATCGGCGGTGGCCGGATCGAAAGGTTCCCCCTGCGGGCTCAGGACCTCCAGACCCTGTCTCTGCAGGGAGGTCAGGAGGGCCGCGTACACCGGGTCCATTCCCGGCGCGCCGTGGGCGGACCCTGCTTGGCAGGCGTCCAGCACGGGCAGAAGGGACTCGACGACCTTGCCGGTAGCCCGGTCGACGTCGTCCAGCATCTGGGAGGCGGAACGCTTGCGGAAATTCTCGAAGTCGGCCTGCAAACGCACGGCCAGGTCCCTGAAATCGTCGCGTTCCCTGGACACGACGGTCAGCGGATCCGGGACGACCTCGTCGACCTGGTTGACGAGGTCGTCCTGGTCGGTGTTGCGGGTGTCGTCAACCATGCCCTACCATCCGCCGGGCCGGGTCACTTCTCGTCGACGATTTCCCCGTCGACGATCTCCGCGTCGCTGATGCCGGCACCCGGCGCGGCCGAGGTACCGGACGCGGCGTCGCGCGACGCCGCCTCATAGAGTTTTTGACTGAACGCCTGACTGGCGGACATCAGCCTATCGGTTGCCGCGCGGATCGCGTCCACATCGTTTCCGGAGAGGGCCGTCTTCAGTTCCCCCAGGGGCTTCTCTACCTCGTTGCGTTCATCGTCCGAGACCTTCCCGCCCTGCTCGCGCAGGACCTTCTCGGTCTGGTACGCCAGCGAGTCGGCCTTGTTGCGCACCTCGGCGGCGGCACGGTTGGCGGCATCCTCCTTGGCGTGGGTCTCGGCGTCGCGCACCATGCCCTCTATCTCCTCTTTGGACAGGGAGGACTGGCCCGAAATCGTGACGGACTGCTCCTTGTCGGTTGCCCGATCCTTGGCGGACACGTGCACGATGCCGTTGGCGTCGATGTCGAAGGTGACCTCGATCTGGGGTACGCCGCGCGGGGCGGGCGGCAGGTCCACGAGCTGGAACTTACCGAGAGTCTTGTTGTCGCTGGCCATCTCGCGCTCGCCCTGGAGCACGTGGATCTCCACCGCGGGCTGCATGTCCTCCGCTGTGGAGAACATCTCCGAGCGGCGGGTAGGAATGGTGGTGTTGCGCCCTATCAACTTGGTCATGACTCCGCCCTTGGTTTCTATACCGAGCGACAGAGGGGTTACGTCGAGAAGAAGAACGTCCCTGACGTCCCCCCGCAGGACACCGGCCTGAACCGCGGCGCCCAAGGCCACTACTTCGTCGGGATTGACGCTCCTGTTGGGTTCCTTGCCCGTGAAATTTCGCACCAGTTCGTGGACCGCCGGCATGCGGGTGGAGCCGCCGACCAGAACCACGTGATCCAGTTCGGACAAGGACACCCCGGCGTCGGTGACGGCCTGCTGCAGGGGAGCGGAAAGTTTCTTCAGCAGGTCGGAGGTGAGTTCTTGGAACTTGGAACGCGACAACATCACGTCCAGATGGAGGGGACCTTGGCTAGTTGCGGTGATGAACGGCAAGTTTATGCTGGTCTGCTGGCTTTGCGACAATTCGATCTTCGCCTTCTCTGCGGCTTCCTTCAGTCGCTGAGAGGCCATGGCGTCGGTGCTCAGATCTATCCCGTGGGCCGCCTTGAAGTCGGCCACAAGCCAAGACACCACAGCCGCGTCCCAGTCGTCACCGCCGAGGTGGGTGTCGCCGTGGGTGCTCTTGACCTCGTAGACCCCGTCGCCTATCTCCAGGATGCTGACATCGAACGTTCCGCCGCCGAGATCGAAAACCAGCACCGTCTCGTCACGATTTTTGTTATCCAGGCCGTACGCGAGGGCGGCGGCGGTCGGCTCGTTGACTATGCGCATGACCTCCAAACCGGCTATCATGCCGGCCTCCTTGGTGGCGGTGCGCTGAGCGTCGTTGAAATAGGCGGGGACGGTGATGACCGCGTGCGTCACCTTGTCACCAAGGTGGGCTTCCGCGTCGCGTTTCAGTTTCATGAGGATGCGTGCGCTGATCTCCTGCGGAGTGTACTTCTTGGAGTCCACCTCGGCGCTGACCCAGTCGGAACCCATCTTGCGCTTGATGCTGGCGAAAGTCCTGTCTATGTTGGTTATGGTTTGGCGTTTGGCCACCTCGCCGACCAGAACGTCCCCCGTCTTGGAGAACGCCACGACGCTGGGGGTCGTGCGACCGCCCTCGCTGTTAGGGATGACCACCGCCGTGCCGCCTTCCAGTACGGCCACAACCGAGTTGGTCGTACCGAGATCTATACCTACTGCCCTAGTCATGTACTGCTTTCTCCTTGCGTTAAACGAGTCGCAGGTCATACTGTTATCCTGTACGGTTTTTCGGCATACCTGGAGCAGAAGGGGCCCGGGGAACCGGGGAGTCGAGGAGGATCCGAAAACTTGAGGAGGGGTCGGCGGCGGCAACGGTTAAAGGTACAGGCGGCCAGTAGACTGCTTGCGTCGCGGCCGAAACCATAAGGTTTGGCGGGCGTAACCTTGACTCCAGGCTAGTTACCTGGTGACCCTAAAATGGGGGGCCGGTAACTCCGGCCAAAACACTGCTTTATGCGGTGGGACTAGAGTTGCGTATTCAAGGCGAGCCTCTAGAGTCGACACTACATGTCGATACGGCACCCCAGGTGTGTCGGAACGTCGGCCTCGTCCACGTGTCCGCTCATCCTGGGGTTGTCCTGTGTTTAGCCCCGGCACAGAGAGCGCTGAGCGGGCTGTATGCACGAATCCGGTCGTGGTAGGAGCCGGAACACATACCCCGGCACTCGCCTTACTGCCTTGCCAAGAGTTTCGAGAACTCGACCGACTCGGCAACCGCATGGCTGCAACTCGCCTGCGTCGCCATGAACCTTGCTGCACTCAAACCATGAAATCGAGCGCACGCAGTTATCTCGACCAGCCATCCGGCATCTCGATGCCGTCTCGCAAGCAGTCGGTTTCCTGGTTGCGGTAGATCACCGTCCACCCACGGCGACCATCACAAGAGAACGGGCGGTTGCCGAGCGAGTCCCACGTGTATTCGGCGGGAAGGGTCGCGCCTTCGGGGAAGCAGTTACGCCCGCCAATCGAGTTCACGGCAGGCGCCTGGCCCTTCGAGCACTGCCACTCGTCCATGACAGGTACACCAGACAAGAACAAGTAGCCGATCGCTACCAGGCGGAATACGAAGCTTATGAGGACACCGCCCACCAGCACGCCGGCGACGAGGGCAGCGAGACGAAGGTGACTTTGCAGCAACCCCCGCCTCGACCTTTTCCGCTCTGGGACAGTAGCCGGTACGGGCGTATCCATGTGTCTGAAGGTACGCGACTTACCGGGCGGCGCGAGGATCTACCTCTCCGAGTATGCCGACCATGACCTCTCAGATCAACGAAATAGCACACACGCAGTTAGAGCCCCTCCAGCACGTCCGCATACCCGTCCGCGTCCACCAGGCACAAGGTCTCGGCGGAATCGGGGTCGAGATACTCGGCGTTGCACAGATCCGCCTGACAGCCCGGACACTGAACGGCGTACGAACTACCGAACACTATGGCAGGTTCCATACAATAAGGACACTTGTCCCCCTCGCGTATCTCATCTACTGTGAACATTGTTGCCTCCGTCGTACAACGGTACTGAGATTTACTATAGGCAGCCCATCCACGACCGCAACTAAGAACACCCCGATATAGAGGGATCCAGTTGAGACACGCTTGGGTGTCGGCTACTTGCACGGGAGTTTGCGGCGTGCACTATGCGGTGAGCATTTATCCCACGCGCACTTCAGGCAAACAACGGATCAAAGTATGGTTCCCGTAAGCGAGGCGACCTTGGACCTCTCCCCCTTGGTCAAGGTGAGCCCGCCGAACATCGACTGACCCTTGAACTTCTCCATCAGTATAGAGAGGGCGTTAGTATCCGAGGAGACGTAGGGGTTGTCTATCTGGGAAGTATCCCCGAGGAACACCACCTTGCTACCCTCACCTACGCGGGTCAGGATCGTTTTCAAAGTCAATCTTTCCAAATTCTGTGCCTCGTCGACTATGATGTAAGACTTGTTGAGGCTGCGGCCGCGCAGATAGGTCACGGTCTCCATACTGAGCCTTCCTTGCTGGACCCACATCGCCAGTCTGTCCTTGGCCTGCGGATGGGACAAACTATCGCTCAAGGCCACCGTTGCATCCACCACCGTATCAAACCAAGGTCCCAGTTTCTCCTCGAGCGTACCCGGTAGATAGCCGAGTTCTTGCCGACCCACCGGTACCACCGGGCGCAGTATTATGAGTCTTTCGTAGACGCGCGACTGCGGTTCGATCACCTGCTCTAGACCCGCTGCGAGAGACAGGATGGTCTTGCCGGTACCCGCGGAACCGGACAACCCCACTATGGGTATGGACTGGTCCATCAGGAGGTGCAGGGCGAAAATCTGTTCCTTGTTGCGCGGCGAAACCCCCCAGGGGGAAGGGGACCCGACCTTCTCCAAGAAATCGCCGGTACAAACGCAGAGCGCAGAGGAAGAACCGGCCTGCAGCACCACGAACTCGTTTAAGACGGCAACGCAACCCTCGGGTAGCGCCAATTTCCCCTGGCCGTAGAGCGTGTCTATGTCCTCCGGGGTGGACTGCACGGAGTGCCAGCCGTGAATCCTTGAAGGCGATGTCCCGGCAGGCTGCCAATCTTCCGCGATAAGGCCCAGAGCGGCGGCTTTGACCCGCATGTTCACGTCCACGCTCACAAGACGAACCCGGGTACCGGGCGACACCAGGGAGAGTGCCGCGGCGATTATCCGGTTGTCATTGCGGTCGAGACTTAGACCCAGGGCCTGTACGCTCTTGGATTTGTGGCCGTTGAGTTCTATGCGCAGGGTGGAGTTGTGACCCGTCGCTACCTTGGTCTGCAGATCCCCGCCGGCGGCCAGACGGCTTGTTTCCAGATACCGGATCACCCGACGGGCTGCCGCACCCTGCGCGTCGACGCGGGATTTGGCGGAATCCAGTTCCTCTATGACCGTCAAAGGCAGGACCACATCCTGTCCGGGAAAACCTGTCAGAGCCTCGGGATCGGATAAAAGAGTAGAGGTGTCTAAAACTACCTGGGTTTTTTGGTCCTGACCAGACACACCTGCTACCGTGCGATCGTTTCGCGCAATGTCAGTCATCGAACACGGAGGGTGCGGCGACCGTTGATTTTTGCCCGCACGGACCATGCGCGAACCCTGGGCCGCTCTGCCACTCCGGATTAGGCGCCCGGATTGTCCGTCACTAAACCCGGTTGCATGCCAACCGAATACGGGCGGGGACCGTAAAGCGCATGACTACAATCCGCAAACATAAAGCCACAAAACTCGCGACAGCCATCCTGACGGCGGCCCTCCTGGCCGGATGCTCCAACAGCAGCGAGGACACCGGCGCGGAGACCAACAAGCCCCAAACAACCCAGAACGGCGGAAACATGCAAGGCGGGGAGACGAGCGAGAACGGCGGAAACATGCAAGGCGGGGAGACGAGCGAGAACGGCGGAAACATGCAAGGCGGGGAGACGAGCGAGAACACCCAGGCGGGATCCGAGGTCAGTGCAGAGGCTCTAGGCTACGAGGAGAACATCGGTAAAGACCTGCGAAAAGCCTCCTGCTACCTGATGGACAACGTCCGCACCTGGGTGGAGACCGACCTGGAGTTGGCCCTGAAAGAAGTGAACAAAATCCTAGACAAAGTAAAAGCATACAGGGAGTCCTCGAACAACTACATAACCGACCCCGACGCACTGAAGAAATTTCAAGACAGCCTCGATTCGTCCCTGGCGGCGGGATCCCAACTGGAAGTGTCTCTCGTCAGCATGGAAATCTCGGGCCTGGCCAACATACCCCTGCTGATAGAGGGCATGCAGAACGCCGACAGGGTCGCCACCACCTCTTTGGGAATCCAGGCGCAGATCGCCTGCGACTAGGACGAACCGCCTCCACCATTTCGAACTCTGACGCCTGCACGTGCGCCCAAGACAGGTACGACGACAAGGCGGACAAACAAGAAAGCCCGGTCTTCCGACCGGGCTCTTGCGTATTACTACCGGATATTCACGGATACGCTCAGGAGTTGAGACAACTTGCCGGTGAAATCCTTGGCAAGACTGTGGAAAACCTCCCACATTTCCTGGGAAACCAGGTGCTTCTCCATCTCGGCGGCGACCATGGCACGAAGTTCCAGGTTCCGACCCATGCATACGAGCAGATGCTCGTAAGACAGTGAAGCGTAGGCGAGATTGGCGTCCTTGACCATAGGTCCGCACGAAGCCAACCACAACGGGTTGGGGAACCCCTTGCTTTCTCGTTTGGCGACATACGCCTTTACGAGGGCATGCGGATCGCACGCGCCGTAGAGAACCCTCTCCGGTACGCGCACCGCGTCCAACAAGGCGACCATGCTCTCCATGTCGTTGCCGGCCTCCATGCGCGCCAGCAGGTCTTGCAGTTCGGACTCCGTCATCTCCGAGGTGTAGGCCAGCGTTTTATCCACCGGCAGGTACCTGTGGGATGCCACGGCGCGCACCATGCGCGCCATCTCGTTGTGCCGTATGGAGGCGGATTGAGACGAACCAGCGCCGCGGGATGCCACCCTGTGCTTGAGTTCGTCCAGGAGCAAGGCCGATTCGTCCGCATCCTGACAGGACACGAACCTTTCGTACACGGCATCGTACTCTGCGTCCGAGTACTTGATCGTCTCGAGGATATCCTGGTACGGTCTGACCCGCCACGAACTTTTGACCGAATCCACTATTTTCTCCATTCCTGCGAGCAGGCTCTTGTGCTGCGTCGGGTTGAGTTGGACGGTGGCAAGAACATGGAAGAACTTAGCGGTGTGACGATCGAGCGAAGACCCGGACATCTCGTAGATGACGGGTATTCTCTCGAGTATGGAGTCGATCGCCGCAGACGAGATAACCTTGCTGTTCAGGCAGGCCTCCAGATAGGGGGCGACGTTGCTGGTCATGGCGATGGCCTCGTAAAACGAAGCCTGACTTTCCGGACTCGAGCCGTTCTCCACCATCTTCTTGAGCGTGGCGACGTGCGGGTTGGACCCGCCGCGAGGCAGGCGTTTGGCGTACTCCACCAGTTTTCTTTTGCGCAAATCGTCGGCGACGGACGGGTTGCCCGCCAATGCGCCGGTGAGATGGATCGAATCTATGCGCGCCACCGTAGAGTAAACTTTCTGATCCAGGCCAGTTACGGAAGCCAGGGGCAGCAGAGCGTTTACACGCTTCTCCTTGAGTAGGCGCTTCTCCAGATCCACGACATCCCTGTCCTTCCTGGAAGCCCAGGCGACGAGTATGGCCAGATCGTTTTCGCGGCCCAGAATATTGTCCACTTCTTTGGTCAAACCCGGGTACTCCGCCAATTTCTTGAGCAGGGCGGTGTCGCGACTTGATAGCGCGTAGTCGCATATCTTACGCTGGATGTTCGGGGATAGCACGCCACTCCCGTTCTCCAAAAGTAAGTGATACATCTTGCTTAAGTTACTTAAGTTGCTGTACGTAGGCACGGATGCCTCCTTTTTGATAGTTTCACAACCATGGTTTACTGTTACCGCGTCGACCATTGAGGCAATCGCGACAGAACAAAAAACCCCCGACACCTTGCGATGTCGGGGGAAAACCGGAGTTTTTTTAGTTAGTTCTCGTCTTTCTTCGCCGGCAAGTCTTCCGCGTGGGCGAGACGAAATGCGGCGGCGATTGCCGCCCACTTCTCGGCATCAGCGGGAATGCTGAGCGCCAAAGAGTCGAGCTCTTCGGCTAGACGAGGAAGCAGGCCGAGGGTCTTGACCTCGGCGACCATCGCGTCCCACTGCGGGCCGGTCTGGGTTGAGACCCGAACCGACGTGCGATGCAGTGGGTGGTTGAAATACACGTTGCGGGCCTCGTAAAGCGGAATCAGCAGATTGCGGGTTCCGCTCTTGAAAAGCGATATCGCGGAATCCTGCTCAGACTTGCGGGCGGGTTTGCTCTTGTTCTTGAATGGTGGCACGGGGGCCTCCTTTTTTTGTTGGGGAATCGTTCTGCATACCATTGCCGCAAAGGCCATAAACCCAAGATTGCCGGCATTGAACGGATCGCAAAGGCGTCACGTAAGCGGCGGCGTTTTTGCCGGAAAAAGAACGGTGAACAAACTCCTAACGTAGTGAACATGCACCGCGGAACCGAAATCGGCGAACAGGTGATAGGCCTCCTTCTGCCACTCCCCCAGGGGATCCTTCTGCCCGAGGGCCCTGAGATGGATGCCTTCCCGGAGATGGGCCAGGTCGCCGAGATGCTGACGCCACAAACCATCCAGGGTGGAAAGATACGTCGCCCTCTGGACCTCCGTCGCCTCGGACGCCGGGACGCCGCCGAGTTTAAGCAGGGCGGCGGCGACGGCACGCTCCTTCTCCCGACGCACGTCCTCCTCATCCCATACGTTGTCGCGCAACTCACCGTAACCCGTGAAATCCACCCCGATGCTAGCGGCGAACCCGTCGTCCACCTGCAGCATATCCTCTGTGGAGACAAGCAGATCGAAAAAAGTACCCAGACAAGTTTCGGTCAGCGACAACATCTCCGCGGCGGAGGCCGACAGTACGGAATCCCGGTTACGGTACACCTCCAGACGCTGGTCCACGAACACCGCATCGTACTTGACCAGATCCTCCCGCACCTTGGAATTCGCCATCTCCGCCCCGTTCTGGGCCCGGTCCACCAGACGGGTGGCCAAGACCCCTTCAAGCAGCCCGGAAGAAGAGTTTTTTTCTAACAGGTCGGCGACCCCCGACTTGGCGTACACCTGCATAAGTTTGTCCTCCAGGGAAACGTGGAACTGGGTCTCCCCCGGATCGCCTTGGCGGCCGGCGCGCCCCCTGAGCTGACGGTCTATCCTCTGACTGGTGTTCTTCGAAATACCCACCACCAGCAGCCCCCCGAGATCCCGAATCTGCTCGGCGTCGCGCGCGCAAAGATCCGCGTGCTGCCTGCGTATCTGTGAATGGACGTCCTGGAGAACCTCCTGGGACATCGAGGAAGTGTCGGTGCCCTTGAGCCAGGTGGAATAGGACAACTCCGTGAGAAAATCCACGTTGCCGCCCAGCAGGATGTCCACCCCGCGGCCGGCCATGTTGGTGGCCACGGTGACCTCACCCCACCTGCCCGCCTGGGCGATTATGCTCGCCTCCCTGGAATGATCCCTGGCGTTGAGCACCCTGTGATCCTCACCCATCCCCGAGAGAACCTTGCTGATCTGCTCGCTCTCCTCCACGCTCGAAGTACCTATCAAAACCGGTTGACCTGACCGGCGGCGCTGGGAAACGATGTCGCACACGGCGCTTATCTTGGCGTCATAGGTCGCATAGATCCTGTCCTTGAGATCCCGGCGCACACACGGCCTGTTTGGCGGAATCGAGACGACGGGCAGATCGTAGACGTTGAAGAATTCCGCGGCGGCCGCGGACGCGGTCCCGGTCATACCCGCAAGCTTGGGGTACATCTTGTAGTAGGCCTGTATGCTGACGGTGGCCATGGTGCTGGACTCCCTGACCACGGGCACCCCCTCCTTGGCCTCCACGGCCTGATGCCGGCCGTCACTCCAACGCCTACCGGGGAGGACCCTGCCCGTGAACTCGTCAACTATGAGAACTTCGTCGCCGGAAACTATGTAGTCCACCCCGTTCTCCAGGATGAACCTGGCGTACATGGCCACCGACAGATGGTGAATGTGCCGGGGATTGGTGCCGTCGTAGAGATTGTCCAAACCGAACCGCTCCTCGACCATCCTGGCGCCCGACTCGGAAACGTTGACCACCTTCTTGTCCGCGAACACCCGTACGTCGTCCTGCGCGAAGGAGGCAACCAGTTCGGCGTACCGGAGGTACAGATCCTCGGCGTCTTGGTCAACGCTGGAAATGATAAGGGGGGTGCGCGCCTCGTCGATGAGGATAGAATCCACCTCGTCGACGATGGCGAAACTCAGCCCCCTTTGCACCTTGTCCCCCGGACGCAGGACCATGTTGTCCCTGAGATAGTCGAAGCCGAACTCGCTGGTCGTCCCGTAGGTTATGTCCTTGGCGTATTCACGGCGGCGGTCCTCGGAATTCGGGGCCAGACCATCGCTCACCAGACCGGTGGAAAGTCCCAGGTACGCGTGGACGCGTCCTATCTGTTCGCTGTCCCTGGCGGCCAGGTAACCGTTCACGGTGACCACGTGCACGCCGTCACCCGTCAAGGCGTTCAAATAGGCGGGGAAGGCGGCCACGATCGTCTTTCCCTCCCCGGTGGCCATCTCGCAGACGTGCCCGGAATGCAAAGCCACCGCACCCATGATCTGCACGTCGTAGGCGCGCACACCGAGAACCCTCTTGACCGCCTCGCGCACGAGGGCGTAGGCCATGGGAAGAGATTCGTCCAAAGACGACTCCCCGCGGGCCAGGGCGGAGCGTAGATCCGCGGTGGCGGCCAACATCTGTTCCGGGGTCATCGCGGACACCGACTCCTCCAGCGCGTTCACCTGCCGGGTCACGGAGGTCAGCATCCTGATCTTTTTGGAATTTTCGTTGATAAACAGCATAAGGGTTGAGCGTATCCGCCACATCTACGGTGCGCAGGAATCATCCGCAGTCTACGAACCAAAACCCGCCCTCTAACGTGGCGCATGCGTGCGCGGGCCGGCCGAAAAAGGATAGTTCACATGATGGCCGAAACACCTGCAAAAACCGCCGAGGACCCCACCATGTCGAAACACGAGGTTAGCGGGGCGGGCATCCCCCAGGAACGCAGAGTGGTGACCGCAATACCGGGCCCCAAGTCGCAAGAAGCCATCCAACGGCGAAGCGAGGCGGTACCAAAGGCCCTGGGGATGGCCATCCCCGTAGTCGTGGAGAAGGCGAGCGGTGGCGTCATCGTGGACATCGACGGAAACTCCATAATCGACATGGGTGCGGGGATCGCCGTGGTCAACGTCGGAAACTCCGCCAGTCGGGTGGTGGAGAAAGTGAAAGCGCAGGTGGAAGCCTTCACCCACACCTGCTTCATGATCGCCCCGTACATGGGATACATAGAGGTCTGCGAGGCACTGAACCGGCTCACCCCGGGGACCCACAAGAAAAAATCCGCCCTGTTCAACTCGGGGGCCGAGGCGGTGGAGAACGCGGTCAAAATAGCCAGAAAGTTCACCCGGCGACAGGCGGTGGTCGTATTCGAACACGGTTACCACGGACGCACAAACCTCACAATGGCCATGACCGCAAAAAACGTCCCGTACAAGGACGGCTTCGGGCCATTCGCCCCGGAGATATACCGGATGCCGGTAGCCTACCCTTACCGCTGCGCGGCCTGCCCGAACTCGTGCGAAAACTCGGCCCTGGACAGCGTCGTTGACAGGATCGAGAAGGAGATCGGTGCGGAGAACGTCGCATGCGTGGTGATCGAACCGATCCTTGGCGAAGGTGGATTCATAGTTCCCTGCAAAGGCTTTCTACCCGGGCTTGCCGAGTTCGCGGCAAACAGGGGAATCCTGTTTATCGCCGACGAAGTACAAACAGGTTTCGCCCGCACCGGCCGGATGTTCGCCTGCGAGGACGAAGGACTGGTCCCGGACCTGATAACCACCGCCAAAGGGATCGCCGGCGGCCTACCCCTGGCCGCGGTCACCGGACGGGCGGAGATAATGGACTCGGTGCATGCAAGCGGACTGGGCGGCACCTTCGGCGGCTCCCCGGTCGCCTGCGCGGCCGCGCTCGGCGCGATCGCAACCATAGAAGAAGAACATCTAGTGGATCGGGCGCGGCACATCGGAAATATCATGAGCGACGCGCTGCACACCATGAAAGACGAGCACCCGGTGATAGGCGACGTGCGCGGACGCGGAGCGATGCAGGCCCTCGAACTGGTGGTACCAGGAACCCGGGAACCAAACCCGAAAGCCCTGGCGGCCGTCATCAAACACTGCCAGCAGAAAGGCGTGCTGATACTATCGGCGGGAACCTACGGAAACGTCATACGTCTCATTCCGCCGCTGGTCATCCCCGACCATCTACTCAAGGAGGCCCTACAAATACTCGCCGAGGCGGTCGCCGCGGCATGCGGGGACAAGTAGCGACGATGCCGATCACGACGACACCGAAGATCTGGATGAACGGCAATCTCGTTGATCGGGCCGACGCCAAAGTGCACGTGCTCACCCACACCCTGCATTACGGCACCGGCGTGTTCGAAGGCATCACACAAAAATGCCCTGGCCCGAAGACTCGTGCCATCGCTGCGATGTACGCCCGTGCAGTGCGTGGACAAGAAAAGAAATACGCCCACTGGTGCGAGCTCGCGTAAGGAACCCGTCGTAGCCCCATGACCGCCCGACTCGTGCTCCCCGCAAACCATGTGGAGGTGTTCGACACCACGCTGCGCGACGGCATGCAGGTGGAAGGCGTGTCGGCAAGCGTGAATGACAAGTTGCGCATCGCCGAACAACTCGATCATCTCGGCGTGCACTACATCGAAGGCGGCTGGCCCGGCGCCAACCCCAAAGACGAAGAGTTCTTCGCCCGCGCCAAGCGCGAACTGAAGCTCGGCACCTCGCGACTCGTGGCCTTCGGCAGTACGCGCCGCCCAGCCGGCAAGGTGGACGACGACGCCAAGTTGCGAAACTTGATAAACGCCGAAACCAGCGCGGTGTGCATCGTGGCCAAGAGTTGGGATTACCACGTCGAAACCGCGTTGCAGACCACGCTCGACGAGGGCGTCGCGATGGTCGCCGATTCGGTGAAGTATCTCGATGGTCACGGCCGCATGGTGATGGTCGATCTCGAGCACTTCTTCGACGGCTACAAGCGCAACCCCGAGTTTTCGTTGCGCGTGCTCGAAGCAG
>Ga0194130_10003028_pt1 | contig 23238 bp, 23 predicted proteins | sample TA2KigsurfametaG_FD_160084 | JGI IMG/M metagenome (GOLD analysis project Ga0194130, IMG submission 160084) | Freshwater microbial communities from Lake Tanganyika, Tanzania - TA2015050 Kigoma 12 surface | ecosystem: Environmental > Aquatic > Freshwater > Lake | place: Tanzania: Lake Tanganyika... | reverse complement strand
ACTTCAGCTACCTTGGCGGGCTTGGTGGTATAATCACGGGCGGGATAGCGATACTCCGGTTACGGCATCGCTCGAAAACCAACGATGCCGCTACTGTCGCAAACACGGCCGCGACAGAACAAAGCGGTGAACGGGAGCCGCCGATAACTCGGGTTTTGAAATCATAGGTTTTTGGCGGCTGCCCCGTTACCGCCGTCGTTATTTGCTTTACAGAATTCCCTCACAGGCGATTCCGCAACGGATGATATGACCGCGCGTATTCACGTTCATGCGACCTTTACGGTCGATGCTCCGATTCCACTGTTCATAGTCGCAGTTGAAGTAATCGATGGAAGGGTATCGGCCGGAATGTACGTGAAAATACCCTTCAATCCTTCATTTGGTATGACCGTACGCATCTTGTCGACCGCGGTTGTTCGTAACGATTTCGGAATTGAATTGCTTGGACTTGTCTTAAACTGCGATGGCGATCCGGAGGCTCGAATGTTTATCGATGCTTTGAATATTGGCGATGAAATATGGGACGTTGGAATTACCGGTAGTGACTAAATCGTAAACCCTTAATTGCAATCATTCGGACTGATATCGTACGATGATCAACGGACGACTTTATGTCGCCGGAATTCAGCAATGACGAAGAAATCGCAAATAACAATCCATTGGACACGAAGCCCTCGATCGGCCGTTTTGACTTGCGTTGAGTCAACTCCTCGGGCTCGGTCAACATTGGCGTTCGTCCATCGGGTATGAAGTTCATGGAACCACATTTGAAGGCAACTGATCGACTAAAGCTTAGAACCATGATTCGTCAAGCATCACACCCAGATCGCATTGATGCATTCTTGCTTGAAGTGGGATTTGAAAAGCCACAGATCGACGAACTCTATTCAGAAATGAACCTCCGGCGGAAAGATCTCCTTTATTGGCACAAGGTCCGTCGAAACATACGCATCGTAGGTTTGGTCATCATCTTGATCTCCGGAGCCCCAGGACTTATTTTTCTTCTCGCTGGAGGGGGCCCAGGCACTGCGGTCGTTTCACTTGGTTTGCTTGCGTATGGAATTGGTGTTGCGGTAACCGGGGACCTTAAAGTTTTCAGCCCTGACGAGAATCCAAAGTCTGGCAGAATTTAGACGGCTCCACGCGAATTTGCGACGAAGAATGGACGAACCAACCGTTGCAGCCAAGCGGCGGATCGTCCGTGTCCAGATGGAAACTATACTTGCCGCCGCTGGCTGAACGGCGGCGTTCGGTGGAAAACATTGACTGATGGATATCTCCAAGTGGATCAACGATGCAAAGAACTTCGGCTATGCGGCCGTGTCGCAGGCCTCCGAAGCTCTCGGTGCTGGAGTCGGTTTTATCAAGACCAGCGTTGGACGCGCATGGCTACTCGGTTCGACCGAAACTTCCTTTTCGTACGACCGTGACCGGTTTGACGAAAAACACTATTTCCTCATACCGGATCGAAGGTCGGACGTCGGCTACTCTCTTCACGTGATGAGGTGCCTTCCGGGTGGTGTGCCGCCAATAAACGATCTACCCAAGCGTCGCCTATTTCACCTTCCAAACGCACATGCAATGCCTACGTTGGAGCATATTCTGTTGGTTGATGCTCGCGAAGCCGTAGAGAGCGAGTCACCTCCGATCGATTCGCTCGGAGGTCGTCTCAACGAAATCGCAGACCAAATTGACCGACTCGACGGGAAGGTTTTTAATGGGGTTTTGCTCATCGGGGGCTTGGTTGCCCTCATCAATCCTTTAGCCGGCGCTGCAGTGGCAATGAAGGCTTTGATTCCGTCCATTGGTCTGCTTCTCTCAAAATATGGCCTCCAATACGTGGGTGATGCGGCCAATTCGCGCGTGCTGGCCCAACGCATCAGGAACGCCGAAAAAGACGTCCTTCAGCAATTTCGGGATTCAAAAGCGGATTCGATAGTGAATCCGGTGCTGTCGCAACTTGATCGAGCTATTGAGACTTCCGAATATCAGTACGAACCCGTCCTTGATTTCAATTCTGACAATCTGTCTTTCGGCAAGCAAGATCGGGATCGATTGTTGAAACTGACTTGTCAGGCAATTGTCAACACGTACGATGATGTTTTGGACGATCCTTCGACCTGTGACCTCGCTAAACTTGGGCCGGAAGACATACGTTTTTTGCGGATGCTGCGCCAACTTGCTAGCGATGAGAATGAGTAATGAGACTCAAGAGCTCGTGCCACCGAACAAAGCGTTGGACGCGGAACCGCCCATCGCATCGTTCCAGAAGTCAATGTTGATTGGCGGCGGCCCGGTCAACGACTATGAAGTTATCGGACGGTAGCGATCTGACCTAATGTGAACTGGAGCGTTTCGACTTGAAGCACGTACGGCAGCGTAAATCATGTGATTGCGTAATTGCTACTGCGGCTATCCTTGCGAATGTTCCGTATGAGCATGCAGCGGCATTGAGTCCAGTCATTCCTGGCAAGCGTGGATTGAGACTTGTGGACACTAGATGCTTCTTTGAAACCCTTACCGGAATTTCATGGAATCGTCCAAGATTCCATTGGTTTACTCGTCTTTCGGCAGTTACGTCTGATTACGCATCGTTTGTGGCAGTGATTCGCCCGAGTCTAGTGACGACGAAGTACCACTGCGTTTTTATAGAGGATCATATTGTTTATGATCCAGCTATGCACAGGCCGGTTCCAATCAATCGTTACGGAATGCGGAAATGGTGGATCGGGTTTTCGATGACGCCAAATGATCTAGGCCGGTTACTCGCCATCCAGAAATTCTATGGCGACGCGAATAGACCTAGACGATGATTCCTGATACACTCCGTTCGCCACGCGATGCACGCCAAGCCCTCGATCGGCCGTTTTGACTTGCGTTAAGTCAACCACTCGGGCTGGGTGATCGCAAACGTTATGCCGTTTCCTTTTCATCCCTCTCCTGCATCATCTCGTCCGCCAACCGGTACGCGAGGTGGGCGACGCAATGTGACTGCGCCCACTCGTCCAATTCTTGCCACGTCTTCAATTCGCGAGGCGTGAACCGCAACATGCCGCCCATCGCCATCCCCGCAAACCAGTCGCGAAGCGTCATTCCCGGCATAACAACCGCATGCACGGGAGCCGCGTCACCGTCGCTCGTAGTTCCCATGAGTTGTTTCTTGTGTTAAATGTTTTGATTGCCGCCCCGTGATGCGGAGCGTTATCTGTCTAACATGGCGAAGCTTATTCCTGTCAACTCTCGTCGTGCGCCGTTTGCTGTGACGTCATTCGTTCTCGGACTTGGTTCATTTCTTGGCATTGCTGCTTCATTGGCTCTGTTCAGTGGAGTCATTGCCTTGATCCAGATCCGGAATAGCGAAGGCGAGCTACGAGGCAGGGCTTTGGCATGGATTGGTATTCTGACTTCTCTGTCGGCGGTTACGTTCTACGCAATGTACTTCCGCGCAATTCCGGGGTTGGGCTGGTATCACCAATTGGTAATAACGAGGAACATCTGTGGTGTACCATTTCAATTGGGGACTCCAATTGCAAACTGCGATGATGGGCCTAGAGCCTTTAACGGTGATGGCTACTCTGCGACAGCCTATCGTATTCCACCTGAGGTTCTTCGCTCGCCGCAATTGCAAACGACCTTTATCCCTCGCGCATCGGGCTTTGGGAACGGTTGGCGGTCGGTGGCATGGAAGTCCCCTATTGCTGAATCCGACGTGGCATACATCGACTTCGTTTTTGCAAATGACGCTATCCGCGAACTGGCCTCAAAAGCGATCATGTTGCCGACCACTCGCGTCGCGTACTTCTACAAAATGTACACCGGAGCTGATGGTACCGTACAGATTACAGACGTGACGATGTATATAATTGACGTTGAAAACAAGGTCTTAATTGTCGCCGATCGAAACACCTGATTGGCCGTCAGAGAACAAAGAAATGCACGCGAGTTGCGGATCGCGCGTTTACTTATGGTAAGTCACTCGGCCGCAACCGCGTGATTTCAACCGTTCCCCGACTGATGACAAACTACGTTGCATGACGCTAATTTCGCCTCACATCATTGATGTCAAACGAAAAATGGAGGGGCAGATCCGAGGCTACCTTCTGTCGCGAAACTCACAGTTGATTTTCGTGAGGAACTTTGATGGGTTTTCGCCTGCTGGCTATGTTGCGATGCCATCATCGACCGTCACTGATTTTGTCATCAACGAGCCGTGGACAAAAATGATCGCAGCAGAGAGCCACGCTAGCATTGCCCAAACGGCTCCGTGGTTCGCTACCGACAGCTTGCGATCAGCCCTTGCATCCATTTACGAAAAGAACGCGAACATCAAGATCGAATGCGAAAAATGCGCTGACTCTGAAGAATTTGGCTTTCACATCGGTCGAATCGTTGCGATGGGTGGTTCGTCACTTGGTTTTGTTTTCTTCGACTCTGCAGGACGCTGGTTTGATTCGCCGTACGCAATCCCATACAATTCAATCACGCGAGATTATTGATGAGATAGACGAGTTTGAGTCGACCGACGATTTCGTCGATTATCTCAAAAATTGAGCGCATCTCGTCACAAAAACTGCAAAGAAAAAGCTTGGACTTTTGATAATGGTTCCTTGCTAGCTCAATAGGATGAACAAACCCATGCACCAAAGCCTGACTTGCACGGTTTTCCTAATGGACAGTAAATTGGTTCGGGCTTGGTGATGGGAAACGTTCGGCGGCGGAGGGTGTTTGAGTGGCGAGGGTGATGAGAAATCTGCCTTCCTTCCTGATCGGCTTCGTGCTTTGTGGGGCCGTGATGTGCGCCATGTTCGCGGTCTCAACCCTCCGATCACCACCAACTCCGAAACTCGGTCTGCCGGTCGCTATGCGTGGGCAAGTGGCTAAAGTCGATTCGACCCCGCTTTCCCAAAAAACCGATATATGGCTAGATGCACGCTGTCATCACCTGGACGCTGTCATGGTTCAGCATCGAGGGATACTTGTCTACTCCCGCATGTTCAACTGGTTTCGTGACGATCAGCCTCACGAGTTCCAGTCCGCAACCAAGACCATCAGCTCCATCCTCATCGGAATTGCACTGGATGAAGGGCTGGTGAAATCAGTGGACCAGCTAGTCGTCGAGCTTCTACCAGAATATGATACCTTGTTGGTCGGCGACAAAGCCAACATCACCGTCGAGCACGTTTTGACGATGCGTACGGGCTTACGCTGGGTCGACTTCGGCATTGGCAATTCGTTTGAACGGATTGAAGCGGCGCCTGACTCCGTATCCTTCGTCTTGAGCGAGCCACTGGAATCGAAGCCAGGAGAACGATTTTTCTACAACACGGGAAGTTCACACCTCCTGTCTGCAATCGTACAACGGACAACGGGCATGAGCGCCTTTGCATATGCCAAAAGTCGCCTCTTTGAGCCGCTCGGCATCACCCAGGTAAGCTGGCCATCCTTGCCCGACGGATGTACTCAGGGAGGATGGGGTATGTATCTGAGCCCGATAGACATGATGAAGATCGGACAGATGTTGTCTGATAGCGGGACATACGAAGGAAGGAGGATCGTCTCAAGGTCGTATGTTGACGACATGTTCAAGCGACGTGCAGAAACTCACCTCAACGCAGGATACGGGTATCAGCTATGGCTGCCTGATGACCACGGTCACAACGGCTTGGGGGCAGCTCGCGGTTATGGCGGACAGGACATTTTCGTGGCCAGGGATCTCAACCTGGTCGTGATCTTCACCGGGAGCATTGGCTTCCCAGAACGAAATGCCAAGGATATCCGGCTGCTTCTCAAGGATGTCATCCTGCCAGGTATCAAGACGAATTGACCGGCCACAATATCTCGGTATCCTCAGTAAGATGTGGCAGTACCGGGCTACGGTGTGCCTTGCACGCAGAGCGATTTGCCGAACAAGGCGGTCAACCCGAGCGGCGAATCGGGCGAATTCTAAAATCAATGGTTCTTGGCCGCCGCCGGGTTACCTTGGTCGTTCGGCACATATACTGCCGCTAGGAAAGGACCCCGCACCATCACGAGAAGAAGAAAGTGGACGTATGATGTCGTGCAAAGAAAAAAGGATGACGCAAGTACTCAAGGGGCAGATGCGATTTCCCCAGGCTGAGAGCGTGATCTTTGGACCGGGCTGCATGCAAGAGCACCTTCCAAACGTCTTGCAAGGGCTCGGTGCCCAGCGGGCTTTTCTTGTCACCACCCCGAGTCTGACATCGTCGCCATTGCTGCCACGGGTGCGCGAGACCCTCGGGTCGTCCGTGGTTGGGGAATTCTCTGGTTCCCGAGCGCACACGCCGAAAGACGTGGTCTTACGCGCTGCACGCCAGGCGCAGGAGGCCAACGTGGATGTCCTGGTCAGCTTCGGGGGGAGCTCGGTGGTCGACCTCACCAAAGCCATAGCGTTGATGTTAGCCGAGGGCGAAGACCTCGACCGCATGAAGCTCCAGGTATCAACTGCTGGCTTCCTGGCTTCGGGCCTTCCAGCACCCAAGCTGCCGCATATTGCCTTGCCAACTACCTTATCCGGCGCCGAATTTACTGCGGGGGCTGGCATCACGGATACGGAGCGCGGTGTGAAAGAAGTCTTTGTCGATCAAAAGCTTGCGCCTCGGGTAGTGTTGCTCGATCCTGAGCTTGCCCGCTCGACCCCGGCTCTCTTGTGGGCCGGCACAGGCATGAAGATCTTTTCTGACGCGCTTGAAGCGCTATGTTCCCCGCGGGCTACTCCTTACAGTGATGCCTTGGCGCATGGCGCTCTTGCCATCCTCTACCAGGACTTGCCAGCGGCAGTCGACCAGGCCGATGATGTCGCCAGACGCGGACGCTGTCTCTTTGCGGCCTTTATGATCGTCTCCCTTCTCCCGAACACCGGCGTGGGTCTTGTTGCCGCTCTGCGGCATCAGCTCGGGGGCAGGGCTGGTGTCCCCCATGGTATCGCCAGCACGTTGATGTTGCCTCATGTCCTGCGCTGGAACCTACCGGCTGCCACTGGCCAGCTCGCTCACGCGGCGCGCAAGTTAGGTATTGCGGGGGAGACTGAAGACCCGGAGGCAGCCGCCCTGCATTTGGTGGAGGCAATTGTAGACCTGATGGTGCGTTTTAAGTTGCCACGTCGTTTGCGTGACGTGGACGTCGCCGAAGGGGCGTTACCGCAAATTGCCGAGCAAGTCGCCAGCGAGTTCACCGTGGCAACGAATCCTCGTCCGGTGCAAAGTAATGCGGAGGTGCTAGAAGTTCTCCAGGCTGCCTGGTGAATGTTTTGGGGACTCAGCACGACAGGGGAGTAGCAACAAGGAATACACGAGATGTCGTTTGATAAGGACGTTTTCGTATATTCGCCCTGCCGAACAAGGCTTTCCAGCCGACTGCCTCCAGCGTCCGCTCCTCCGTCGCTCCCGCTTCCGGCAGCGGCTGAAACCTACCGGTCGTCCGTTGAATTGAGGAGATGTCATTGAACGTGATCGAAGCTACCTTCACTATAACCCGTGAAGAATACATTCGTGCGATGCGACGCCATTATCGGTCGAAGCTGAGCGTTGTTCGAGACGTTGTTGGGAGCTGCGTCGTAATAGGACTTGGTCTGTACCTCCTCAATACATCAAACGCTATGATTGCTTGGTTCGCGATCGTTTCCGGTGTGTTACTGCTGGCCTTGGTCGGATACGCAATCCTGCTATGGCCGAACCTACTTTACAGATGGCAGCCAAAACTGAAATCCGAGTATCGGCTCCGGTTTTCGGAAAGCGGGATTGAATTTCGGACTGACTCGATTGACGCCAATCTTAAATGGACGATGTATCAGGCATGGCTTCAAGACAAGGAATTCTTCATATTGTATCACAGTGTTAGAGACCTGTCCGTTATCCCCAAGCGGTGTATGACGACAGACTCCGAGGTCGGATTTCGGAGCTTGCTCGAACGAATGCTTGGTCCCGCACGCAATAGCAACTAGAGCAAGGACGGACCAACGAACAGATAAAGGATTAGATGTTGCGGATCGGGCGTTTCCTGACGGTGGCATCAAAGACCGCAACTTGGATACAGCGGCCGTTAGTCGACAATTTGGACATTCGTTCTCACTCAGAGGTGACTCCATGGAAAAGACCGCTTTTCAATCTTGTCCTCGTTGCGGGGAGGCATTGCAGGCCGGCTTCGCTCACAAGGCACCGGGCCTTTCTTTCGTTGCTCCAGACAAGCTACAGCACTTTGTGTTCCTTGACGAGGACGTGGCGAAGTCAGGCTTAGCCAAGCTTCTGCCCTCTTAGGCGGCATTCTTCCGGTCCTATCTATGCCGTTCCTGTGAGCTATACATCATTGACTACAGCACGACCTTAGACCGAGCGGAGGCGATGAAAGCAGCCCAGTTCATGACCTCCACGAGGTGAAGATCACGAACTCGGCGAACGAGTCGATGCACGCGAGTTGCCGATTGCGTCGGATTCGAATGGAAGATCGTCACTCGGCGGCCACCGCGTAATCGTTTGCGTTTGTCCTTCACGCAGACTTTACAAAGTGTCGGCGTGCGGGCTAGGCTATTTTGTGTAGGAAGATCAATGTCACTTAAGAATATGCTGGCGTCACTAACGCCCGAAGAGAAGCTAGACGCGTTGGACATCCTGTGGCGGGATTTGTCAGCGAATCCTGCTCGCCTTTCCTCGCCCGATTGTTTTGGCGATGTATTGGCTCATCGGATCGCAAATCCTTCTTGCGCGCCTAGACTTCCGATCGATGCTGCTTTCGATGACGTCAGGGAGCGATTGAATGCACGTCGAGATCAGGGATGAGGCACGTGATGATCTCGTTGACGGTGCCATGTTCTACGGTCAATAGTCTCTAGGCCTGGATGAATATTTCCTGAACTGCCTGCGACAAGACATCGAAAAACTACAGTCGATCGGAGGCGTTCTTGAAAGATGTCGTGGCTTCCATCCTTCGCTGTCAGATCGTTTTCCGTACGCGAACTACTATTTGGTTTCCGGAGAGCTTGAAGACGTGGTCGCGATCTTGGATTAAGTAGTGATCCAGCAGTGATCATTTCTCGACTCGGACGAATAAATAAAGGATTAGATCTTGTGTCACAAGGATAGGACCGTTCGGTCGGGGAGTCTCATTCGTTGGTGTCCGTTCGGTTGGCATTATAGAGACTAGCCAACACCCTCCCTACACCCCCTAGCATACGGGTCCGGCCGCGTTGGTTCAACGCACAGGAGTGCGGCGGCGGTTCCACGAAGATGAGCAAGTTCTACCCAGAGGGTTTTCAGGCTCAAGACACCCTGCGAAGCAAACCAATCATTCGTCATCCCGACACCGCATGCGATCTTTTTGGCTACATGCCAAGGTCCTTTGCGACTCTTGCCGTGTCAGATCGCGTTCCGATGGGGCACATGCATCGCGATAAGTTCCCGGATACATGTGCGATCATGTGGCCAGCGTTTCCAGTAACAACAGCGAATGCGTCTTCCACCTCGCCTTTCGCAAGAAAAAATACCGTCACTGTTCCAAGCTTGCAAACAGTTTCAATTGAGAGGCAAGTGCAAAGTGCCCCATTCATCCTCGTACATAGCGCGCGAGTTCTAGCAATCGATGATCCATCGAGATTCCGCGGCTGCGCCCGGTGATCTCACGGATGCGGTGCCTGTACCGATGGATGGACTTCTGCGACACGTTTCCCGACGCGGTCAAAGAACTTGGAGAGATCCATGTCCACGGCATAGCGAAAACCACGACGAATGATGCGGCGTACCTGCTTGGCTGCTCCATGAGCAGAGCGTTTCGGTCGAAACCCATAGCTCGAGTCCGAGAAACCCGGACCGAACACAGGAGTTAGGATTTGTACGATGGCTTGCTGGATCACACGGTCAATTAAGTTTGGGATACCTAACAATCGCTTGCCGCCATCGGGCTTGTCGATGGTCACTCGTCGACCCGTTTGGGGTTGGGAGCCGGATGCGTTAACAGCGCACGTCCGCTCCTGAGTGGGGGCAATTGTCAATCGGCAAGATAAAATATTGTGAAACCACACCGGGATATCCGTGCTATATTCGTCGTAAGTCGCGGGTCATACTCGAATTTAAATGACAGTTTTTTAGCGGTGACATGGATGATCACCGTCGTTATTTCCGAGTACTACAACTTGAGAGGTCGCTGCTTGGGGCATTTGGTGATGGCTGCGGAAAAGGTCGAAGAGGCGCTCGGTCTACCCCCAACCTTATCAAACGACGACTAAGCATCACGACTTATCTGGAGGATTGAATAACCTGTCCACCAATACCCGCCATGCAAAACGAATCGCCCTAGCGCTGAAAGATCTTTTTTTGTACATTCTGACGGAAGCAGGACTGAAAACTCACCAGAAGACGAATTGTCGAAGGGAAGGATTCTGACGATTACATCATGGAACTCAAGCCGATGTTTCGTGATAGGGAACCAGGCCTTGTAAAAGGCCTCCTTGACGCTGAATAGAAGCTTGCTCCATGGAATGTTTTTGTCCCAATCTGTTATCATTCCAATCTCTTCCGGCAATGCGATTCGCTTTACAAGGCTTGAGGGAAGCGGTTCTGCTGTTTCGATATCGATACCGATTGAAATGTAATCTTCGTCGCGTGCAACGACTGCCGCTGCCATATTCGAGCAATGCGAGATGCTACCGACAATTCCAATTGGCCATAGTGGCTCACGATATTCACCACATAGAAGGTCGAAGCGAGTTTGCCCTAAACGCGATAACGCAATCCTTGCGCAATGACGTCCTGCACGGAAATCTGCAACACGTTTCGGGACAGCTTTGGTAATGAGCGATGACTCAAGACAGGTGAGTGGTGTTGCAAGTGAAAAGTCATCGATAGCTTCGAATTCGACTTCCTTAGGAAAGAGTAAGCGAGGGAGGTTCGGGTCCATAACCTAAGTTCTTGATCGCGTTTTGATTCTGTCTCGAAGCCTTGTCAGGTAGATCGATGTAGTTTGACGATTTCCGGCCGATGCATCGGCTAACTTACTAGGAAGTAATTCGAAAAGATCAATTCGAATCGTCGACGACGATGGAGCCGTTTAACGTATCCGAGGTCCTTATTAAGCTGTGCGACAGAATACCGAAGCAATTATGGACGCTGGTCCAAGTTGGTACGAGATCCTTTGTCTTGTGTGCGTAGGAAGTGCCACCCAAGACCAAATCGAGAAACGCCGTCGCCATTAGTGTTTGACGCTCTGCGTTCTGAACATGTTCCCAATCGAGTCGGAAGGCTTTTTTGCTGTCGATACCTTGAAGGAGAGATCTGGGCTCTCTGGCTTGAGGCTCGAGTCGTTTTGACCAAGACTGGCTCAAGGAAAAAAAAGGTGTGTGCTCCGGAGTACTTTTCATAAGAACTTCCGTTAACCAATCCTTGTTGCTGCACGCTATCAAGTACTTGGGACCACATGCTAGTGACTGAATTTGCCTACCTGATCCAGTAGTCGCAGATGTTAGAAGCGGTGCATCCCCACGTGTGAACCAAACTGAATAATCACCAACGGATTCTTTCTCGACAATATCATCTTCTTCAAAGAGCTTATCCGCCAATTTCACTGCATCTACGCCAGAGTCGAGTTCAAAAAGCCAAAGATAGTCACGATTACGGTTTCCGATTGGTTCGAAAGTCGACTTAGACACTACGGCAATCGATGGCTTCAAGCGATGAAAGAGATCTTTCTTCAGATCGACTTTAGGCCCTTCTGGATCAGTTAATATCGCATCGATGATATCGTCAAACATACCTGGTATTTTCGGATCGATGGCGATGTTCATAGATTGACAGAAGCCCTCAAACCAATCCTTGATATCCACATTGGACATGGTCCATGTTTCAGCTTGGGAAAAATCGAGTCCAGGTATTTCGATGGGTTTGTCGGACGTAAAGCTCAATAGTTTCGCCACACTTTGTAAGTTCTTTTGCAACTGTACGTGGTACTCAACGGTCCATGATCCTTCGTCATTCGGGACAAACAAGGTTCCAGCAACCGATTGGAGACTTGGCAAAGTCGCCTTTGTCCATGCTGTCGCTGAAGGTCGCATGGATTTGCTCCAGTGGTTCGCAAACTGTTGCGGCCTTAGCCAAAATCGTACACCCGTGTGGTTCGATTGCTCAAACGCTTTCAACTCGACATCCGCTGCGGTATCAGTTTTGGAAGTCCAGACTCCGCGCGCAATCGCATCTTGCAACCACTCCTTTAAATGGATTTCGCTGGTGGAAACTAGTATGAGTTTGTCGATTTGTAGAAGATGGCATTGGGTGGATTGGTTGGTATACCATCGTGCTTCATTGTTTCTTCCTGGAATCGGTGTCCGAGGTGACTTCGAGTCGGGTTCTTTGCGGTCGTTCTCGCGCCAAGATAAGATAAACCTTCGAGCGTCTGAGAGATCCTCGAATTGAAATGCGCTGATGGTTTGAATATCGAGTTTTCCGACGTTCGCTGAAAAAAGTAGCCCCTTCGCATCGATCCCTGATAGGTTCTCCCAGCGAAAACCAAACCAAGGTCGCGGATTCAGGAGTGATCCTACTCCATCTTTAATTTGCATTCTTGCGATAGATTGCCAGTTGGTACTTCTCAGTTGTTCTCCTAAGCATGATTGTTGTATCGCTCGTTCGATCTTCAAGCTCGATTGAAATGCCAGGTAAGAATCGCATTGTTTTGGTAAGAGGCCGGATAGACTGGGTTCGTGCGATGAGTATTGCGCGAGTAGATAGCGATTTAGAGGGACGGTTAAAAGGAAACAAGTCAGGAAGAGTGATCCGCCGAACGAATACAAGGAAAGATGAAATGTTTTGAATGGATTTGAAGCGGGGAGTGCCATGATATTTAGATTTCGTATTGGAGTGACTTTTTGGGGTCGACTTGCGCGGCACGAAAGGCTGGGATCAAGCTAGCGATAATGACTACGAAAATCGCCCCGGCGATACTTAGACCTGGTAAATGCCACGCTGATTCGAAACGAGGAGTATATCCTAGAATCACCTCGCTGCAGGCATGGATTATCCAGGCAGTGGTGACTCCTCCGATCCATCCAAAAACGCTTCCTATGATGCCTAGTAGTAATCCTTGGGCCATCACGCAAATCAGAACTTGTCGTTGCGACATTCCTATCAATCGAAGCAGGGAGAAGTCTTTGGTTTGTTCGGTAACATTCATCGCCATTGTCGATGCGATTCCAAGTCCTCCGATTGCAAACGAGGAAATCACGACAAGAGTGATACCAAGAATCACGCTCGAAATGCTGGAATCAATGCTAGAACGCAGATCGTTGCCAGGGATGATTTGAATCGAGTTAGCCGCCTCGAGCGACTGTATAGATCGAGTAACATCGGTGATCTTATCTGGGGAACATCGGATTGCCAGTAGGTCAAAACCGGTTACTACCCATCGCGATTGCATGGCTCGCCGTTCCGTGAGAATCGACATACCTCCATTTTTAAAATCTACAAAGGTTCCAGCCACTTCGAATTCAGATACTTGGCCCATGTACTGCAGCAGTATGCGATCGCGTGTTCTCTTACCAAGTCGTTTTGCTAATATCGCATTCAACAGGATTTTTCCAGCTCGAAGTTCGCTCAATGCCTCCGCTTGTGTAATTCCCCTCAAGACACCTGGAAATGGAGATGCTTCGGGAAATTCGCGAACGATGGCCGAGACTGCGATACCTTCAATTTCCATATCGAAGAATCGAATAGAATCTAGCCATTGCACTGTTTCGGGATCAAGGCTTAACAAGGTCGCGCGTATGGGGTCTTCGGAGTCGCTTACCTGTGTTGGACGGCTCACCAAAAAGATATCTCCAGCAAAGGCGAGTTCGTACCAGCGTCTGAGCTCCGAGATATTGCTCAAGAGTGCTTGCCCCAACCCAATGGCCCCACACAGGGCAATGACCAGAAACCCGGCGGATAGCGATGTTCTTTCAGCGCGCCGAGTCAACTGGTAGCGTGCCAAATCGATGCTAAACCAACGCCCATCTTTATTGAGAAACGCAATGGCGAACAGCAACGGAACCCAGCCGATCGGCAAGAACATCAGGTACGCAATGAGTGTGAGGAGTCCCGCCGGAATTGCCCAATAGAACGGAATTATTTCGTTTCGGACTGCAATCAGAGCAATGAGGGAGATACCCCAGAGCCCGATACCCAGCCCAATCCATCGCATCCGCAGCCCTTCCGCTAGAATCTGATTCGGCTCCTGAAAGTTCTCCAAGGGGGAAATATTCCGTTGTTCCCAGTTTGCCACGCATGTGATGACTATTGAGAACAAAGGAACGATAGCAGCAAGTGGAATCAGTGTGCTCCATGGCACGGCGTAAGCCACGGAATCTGCAGGTGTCATCGCCAATAGGACATTTTGCAGTAAACGGCCAAGAGCGATTCCAAGTGCTAGACCAAGAATGGATGCTAGACTTGCGATTGCAGCGATCTCAATAAGGATAGCAACAAATATCTGAGTAGGAGTAGCACCGATGCACCGCAAGATTGCGAAATGTTGCCGACGCTCTAGTAGATTCATTCGAATCGAATTGAGCAGGATGTAAATAGACATGGCTCCCGCTAAAACAGTAGCAAATCCAAGACCTAATTCCGCTGAGCGAAAGACATTAGAAGCGCTACCGAACGAACTCGTACGCACGTTCGCGACTAAATCGTCTACGAGTGAGGCAGAAAGTTTTTCTCTTCGTTTCTCCATTGTTTTTTCATCATTTGCACCGACGAAGATTCGGATGCGGTCGACTTGGTCCTTCAAATTCGCCCATTTCTGCAACGTATAAAGATCAACAATAATCGATGGTTCTAAAGCAAACGACTGCCATATCTCGTTAGGTACAATATGGCGCACCACCAGTTTTCGGATGCTCCTTCTAAATAAGATGTGCACCTCACCCGCCTCGGCGATGTTTAAGCTTCGAGCGGCGCTTTCGGAGAGAATGCATTCTTCTCTGCCCAACGAAACGGATGACCTAAGACCAAGAAATGCTCCTAGTTTTTCGCGGTTGCTTTGGCTCCAGTAGGAGACAGTTGCAGAAATTTCCTCCGTATCACTGGGATCTGCGAGCGGTACCCCCAGAAGAAGACAGCGTAGTCTCTCGGTTTCGCTACGCGCAATGGATCCACGAAACAGCATTGGAGCGGTCGCCAAAGCGGGAAAAGGCAAAGGTTCATCAGCTATTATGTTGGGATCAAACCGTGCTCCTTGATTATGGGTGATGTCGATAGCGGGAAGACCAGATGCCAATCGATCGAATTGGGCAAACGAATTCCTTGCGTTGAAGGAAGCGCAGAGGACTGTGACAATTGCGGCAGTGGCAGTTGTCAGTCCCAGCAAGATCAGGAAAAAACGCCCAGGTCTCTCCAACCAATGGCGAACAAAGATTTGTCTCATGATTTGACATGCGCGGGCTTGCGTTCGGTCGGCGAGATTTCAACAGTTTCGATGATCGCTCCATCACGCATTCGAATCATTCGATTCGCCGTCTGAGCAATGTCGTGATCATGAGTTACCATAACCAGGGTTTGTCCACGGTTTTTTACCACGGCCTGAAAGAGCTCAATAATGTGCTCACTATTGACCGAGTCGAGTGCTCCTGTCGGCTCATCAGCTAGGACAACTGCCGGGTTTGTCACAATGGCTCTCGCGATCGCAACACGTTGGGCCTCTCCCCCTGACATTTCACCTGGACGATGGTGGCTTCGGTGGGACATCCCAACCGCCTCCAAGGCTTCGTCGGCTCGACGAAGGCAGTCGGAATGCTTCACACGGTCTAGACGGAGTGGTACACAAACATTTTCTCTGGCTGTTAACATCGGCAACAACAATCCCTTTTGAAAAACAAAGCCGATTTTTCGACGTCGTAGCTCAGTGAGGTTCGCTTCCGACAAGTTTGCTAAGTCAATCGATTCAAAAAAAACATGACCTGCAGTCGCTTTCTCAATACCCCCCAGTAGATAAAGCAACGTACTCTTGCCACAACCCGATGGCCCCATGATCGAAACAAATTCTCCTCGTTCGATCTCCAAATCGATCCCTCTGAGCGCTTGGTAGGACGCGCTACCTGAGGAATAGATTTTGGACAATTCCGTTGCTTTGATGATCGTTGACATGGTACTTCAAATGGGATTGAGGAATCCCGTAAGCCTATGTTTGAGTAAGGCCTGACGTTTTAGATGAGTTGCACGGATGGTCTTGCGACTTTTGAACCGTTTCTGCGATCGATACGATCTCCTCGGCAATCCATTGACGGATGGAGGCCGATTGTTGTTTCGAGATCATTTGTTCGTCAAACCGAAAATAGAGCCTGATGGAGTCACGCCATAGTGTAGCGAGAACCGCTAACTCTGTGCCCGCGCGCGTCGGGGGCGCTGCCGCCAAACCTTCTAAAATCGCGTCCCCAAATCGAATCGATCCGTCTTGCTCTCTCATTCGATTTGGGAAACGACGCATCGGATCCCCCAAATAACTCCAGACAAAGGATCCTGGTTGCGATTTTCGAAGTACGAACCGCGCGATCCAACGTGGAGCCCTTTGCAGGCGTGCCAACACATCCAGGAAAAGCCCAGCAAGCTTCCAATCCTGAATCGCTTTTATTTCCGACTGAATGGAAAGGAAGTTCTTATTCCAATCTAGACAATCCGACCTTTTACGGCGTAGAAAAGCATATCCAATCCCATTGTGGCAAGGCATACGATGTGGAGTGAGTCGTCTCATATTGATAGGAAGCACCGTAACCCAAGTTCGTAATCGACCTAGAAAACTAGGTTTGCCTCGGGCAAGCGCTCTGAGGGTAGCGGCGAGCAAAAGGTGGTTCAAAGTCCCGCCACAGCAATGTGCATACTCTCGGAGGACTTTTGCGATGTCCGGTGAAAACTCTAATCCGGAAAGTCCGAATGTTTCCCATTGCAAAAGTTCTCTTACGGAGGTCTGGGAGTCGTTCCATGGAGTAACCATGTCGGATTCGGTCTGACGACTGATGTAACTCAACCGAGCAGGGAACGCAAAAAGAAACCTAGCTGTCTCCCATGCGAGAAATCGAAGCGCAGTCACCCGACTAACGGGATAAGGAATACTCCGGTCTAGGATACCTCGTTCCGAAAGAAGATTTATATCGACACCTTGAAATCGATTACCTCCATTTATCGACAAGGAATTCGGATCGCCATTGGTTGATTCCGCGATCAGATGTTCATAGATTCGAAATAAATCTGAGCAAAATTCGAGAGCCCCGATTCCATCAGCTACTGCATGATGAAAGTCAATAGCGATTGCCCATCGCTCTTGTGATTCCAAAGCCCTATCGGATAAGCGATAGATCTTCAAGCGACAAAGGCGTTCTCGGAAGGGATCGATTGCATTCTTCATGGGGGCACTCAGTAGGATCAATCCATCGTCCGCTTCCCCTTCCAGAACAAACCTTGAACTCTCCCATGCATAGCGAGGCCACCCACTGAGAACCAACGTGCTTGATCGTAAAAGTGGATGGCTCTCGATCGCATACCAAAAGGCTTGTTCGAGCAATTGCTTGCTTATCGAACCTTTTACGTCAAAGTAAAGTGTGAAAACCATCGGATGCGTCTCCGAATGATCTTCGAGCATGTACCATTCGAAGGGAGTGGCATCGAATCGTATGTTCTGATTATCCATTGCTATCCCCGGTGGCAAAAAGGGTCGTGGGAATTTCCGAGGGATTGCAGATCAATACGTAACCCACACACTTATGTTCTAGTAGCCATTGAAAATGACGTAATCCTTCCTCGAAGGGCATGAGGGTATGACCCGCATGCTGGAGCGCCCACTTGCTGCTAGGCCGTGCGGCCATTCCAATATCTGCCCAACCCGGCCACGCGATGGTCAAGCTTTGCAGTTCAGGCCATCTAAGCGATAGTTGTGCTGCTCGTTCACCAAGAAATCCATTTGCCGCGGCATAGTCCACTTGTCCGATCCCCCCAAAGTAGCCTGCCAAGGAACCGCATTGAATAAACCATCGCGTCGATTGGGTGATGAGTGATTCCAGGTTCAGGGCACCCCGCACCTTTGTCATAATAGTTGTGCGGATGGAGTCCACTGATTTTTTTGAAAGGACCGAGGTTTGCTCGAATCCAGCTCCATGTAGGAAACCGTGTATTGGGGTGCGTTGGTCGACGAGAGACGTGTAGAGTTGCGAAAGCAAATTTCGATTTGAAACATCAATTGCGTGATAGAAATACTCGATTTTCGCAGTATCAAGTACATGCAAGTTACGAGAGAGTTCACAGGTGGCGTCAAATTGCGCCGCTACCGCAGGTAGTGATTTTTTCTCGGATGCGGCTCGTCGGATCATCTCTTTACGAATTGCTTCGATCTCATCCTCGCTTTTTGCGTACCAATCCAAAGTCGGTGTCGGGGTTCTTCCGAGCAGTTCGAGCTTTGCTCCGTGCTCTCCAAGAAAACGAGCGAGTTCGAATGTTATCCCCCGGCCGCCTCCACTGATGAGCCATCGAGTCCCCTCAAGATTATCCCGAAGAGGGATCGATGCTGGCTGTGAACTCTCCTCTGTATCCGACAGTCTTCGTAGTTTCTGAACCTGCCATTCGCCTCCGTGAAAACGCTGATGTACGTGTAAAAATTGATTCGGTACATCGCGGTCGTTTTTCTCGAAAATCTGGGGCTTCCCGTTATGGGAAGGCGTGGAGCGCGCATGAAAGTCGATTTCCAGGAGGTGGAATTTCGGACCATGAAAATGGATCTGTTCCGTAGAATCCAATGAGCTTGTCGACAAACCTTCTAACCAAATGGACCGAGCGAGTCCCGACAATCCAGGAAGTAATTGATGACTGAGGCGAGATGAATCCGATGTGCATGCAAGGATGAGAGGCTTGGGGTGCCGCAACCGTTCGGAAACGGCCTTATTGGACTTGAGAACAGTTACGAGATGAACGAGTTCGCTCGCTAGATCACGTTCCTCCAACGAAGAGGGAACAGTCGTCTCAGAGCCAGAGGGATTAGGCCAAAATAAGATCTCTTCGTTTCCCTGCTCCTCTTGCACAATCTGGTTTTGATGTGTGACGCATGATTCCCAATGCTCGCGGAGAATTTCATGGGAATCGCAATTGGGAGCGAAGCTTGGATCGGATGTTTCCCAGACAAGTTCAAATCGCGAGAACTTGTCGAGCACCGGTTTCGTTGCGACACGGGGAAACCCTGCTTGAGGATAGAAGATCGGCGCGCAACGAACCGGATCAAGGACTCCATCCCATGAAACGAGAAACTGATAGGCACGGCGAATGCTCGGATCATCGAGGTAGCCAAGAGCATTTTCTAAGATAGTCCGAAGAGACGGCAAGCCGATCTCGAGCATCATGCCAAAAGGGCCTACTGGCATGTGAGTTATTGCACGCCATGACCTTTCGATATCTTCGGGTGCACAGACTCCTCGCTCAACCAGTTCCATCGAGCGAATCAATAGCGGATGCAATAGGTTGTTGAATACATAACCTGGAAACTCGCGTTGGAGTACGATCGGAGTCAGTCCGATCTCTATTACCAGTTCCGTGAGGGCTTGAATTACCATCTTCGATGTTCGGGGTGCAGGCATCACATCGACCGCAGTAGCAAACCATGGTGGGACGTGGAAATGGAGAGCAGCGAATCGCTCTGGGTGAGGGAAACCACGAAAAATCATCGAGGGAGCTAGGTAGGATGAGTTCGACGCAAGAATGGTTGTTGAATCGCAATAGAACATAAAGGGCTTCAACGCATCCCTTTTAATTTCTAATGATTCTGGTACCGACTCAAGAATTAAATCGGAGCTAGAAGCTTCGGCGATATTTGAGGTCCACGTGAGATTTGAGTCTAAGCCAAACTTCTCGTAAAATTTCTTTCTTGAATCCTCAAGAAGGATTACCGAGGGCTCAAAACATCGTGTAACCAAGCCAGCTTTAGCTGTCAGGAAAGCAATTTGTCTGCCACAGTGACCTGAACCTACGATGGAGATCGACCGAATAGGCTTGTAGGGCTGCATCGAAGGCTGCTGTGTATGACGAAGATTCGAAGCGACAGAGCTTGGTTTAGAAAACCGATTCAAAATCGAAGCCTTGTTTGACTTCTCACTGCGTCGAACTAGTCTAATTGCCACATACTGAACTACAAGGATTTATCGAAGCAGGGCCCTTCGATACCCCAGACAACCAGATGCCAACCTCCCAGCGTTTTGCAAAATCAAGACCCCAATTGTTTGGAGGCATTGAATAGAGATGAGCCACATACTTATGTCAGGTCCTACGGGATTGCTGGGTGAGTATTTGCTAAAGGATTTGATTACAATGGGCTGGAACGTGGCCGTATTGTGCCGTTCCGCGCCGGGAAGGCGACCCGAGGACCGAATCGAAAATCTCATGGTTCGGTGGGAGCAACAGTTAGGCCGTGCATTGCCAAGGCCGGTCGTGATCGATTCCGACATCACCGAGAATGATCTAGGAATCAGCATCAGCGATAGAGCCTGGATCAAGCGGCATTGCTACGCGTTTTTACATAATGCAGCGAGCCTTACGTTCGATACAAACCGAGAAGATGGTGAACCGTGGCGGTCCAACCTGATCGGAACACAGCATGCAATCCGAGCGTGTAAAGAAGCTGGAATCGCCTTTGTTTTCCACGTTTCAACGGCGTACGTATGCGGCCGACGCACTGGTGCGATTTTGGAGTCTGAGCTGGATATCGGGCAAAGTTTCGCAACTGAATACGAGGCCAGCAAATGCGCGAGCGAAATAGAATGGCGGAACGCCTCCTTCGATCACCTGACCGTTTTTCGACCAGCGATTATTGTAGGGGACTCGGAGAGCGGTTACACGAGTACTTACCACGGGTTTTATGCACCGCTAAAATCGATGGCTACGTTGTTGTTACAAGGAGCCAAGTTAGGTGTATCTGACGAACCTGTGCCTATGGAGTCTATGCTCGCCGCTCTGGGGCTTACAGGTTCGGAAGAGAAAAACTTTGTTCCCGTGGAATGGGTCTCACGCGTGATTGCAAGCGTCGTTTCTGTTCCCGCTTCGTGGGGACGTGTTTATCACCTTACGCCCGAAGAGCGAGTCAGCGCACACATGGCTGCTGCAGCGATGCAGCGATCTCTGGTAAAGTACTTTCGCAGTACTGAGTCTCACGAAAAATCAAACAGACAAACCGAGAATGTACAACCGCAATTCAATGGGCCTTCAGATGGCGAACTACAAGGTAGCGAACGCCCAAAGAATGATTGGTCGTCGCTAGGAAAAGCATTCTCGAATCAAGTCTCAGCGTATCAAGAATACTGGCGTGATGACCCAGTCTTTGACACTCGAAATCTGATGGATTTCGCTCAATCGACGAAATCGTTGACACCCGATGCATTGAAATGCCCCAGGCTAGACGATGTGGTGCTCGAACGGCTATGCGATTTCGCAATACGATCCGGATTTGGCTGGCCGAAGCCACGTTTCGACCCACTGTCCGATTCTATCGTCGAATGGTTGCTAGAGAGAGCTGTCGAATCAAAATTGGTTTCGAAGGCATTCGTTCAACTCAATGCAATTGGGTCTGGAGGAGGTTCGATCATCCTCGGCGATGACGAAGCAGGAAATATCGTATTTGAGAAAGGCTTCTCGGGAGAACTACCCCGAGTGACCTTTGGACTCAGGTATCTAAAAGAAAAGAACTCCTTTTCCGCGTTGGAGGCGTGCGGGCAGGCGTGGGTTCAACTTACGAGTCAAGAGAAAACTTCGCCCCAAACGCTTGAGGAACATATCGATTTTCTTCTTCGGCGACTGGACAGCGTCGCACAAGGATCCCATTTGACGAGTAATATCGTTTTGACTTGAATGTTTTTGACGTCGATACATCGAGGAAAAAGTATCGAGGTAAAAGTATCGAGCGGCATGGATAGCTTGTGATTTTGTACGCCGAGAGAGTGCCCTTCCATGTTGCTGAGCGAGAACGCAGAACCAATCGCAATTATTGGTCGTGGCTGCCATTTACCCGGAGCCCCAAATCTCGGTGCGTATCTTAGTCTGATACTCTCGGATACTCCTACCATAACCGAGATCCCGGAAGAACGCTTCGATCGATCTTTGTTCTTCGATCCAGAGCCAGGCAAGGATTTTAAAACCTATTGCTCCAAGGCCTGTTTGGTTACTCCGGTACCCAAAGACAAGCGGCGTGATTTGCCAGTTCAATGGAAAAATCACCCCGAAACTGCGTTGAGGGATTTACTGTCGGTTGCACGTGATGCATGCCTAGATGCTGGGAGACCGTTGGAATCATTTGGAGGAGAGCTAGGGGGGGTCTACATTGGTCATACTCGTGGTGGATCCATCGCGGGAGATCTTGCATACTCAAGTTACATTGCACAAGCGGCAGCGTTGCTTGAGCAATTGCCGGATAGTACTCCTGAAATCGATCGTTCAGCGGCGATTCGCTGGCGTGATCGGTTGATACGTGAAGTTCGAGGAGCGATGCCTCATCGAGGCGAGGGATCTGGACCTGCGTTGGGGGCACCTGTTGCGGCCATGGCGACGCTTCAAATGCTGGGATGGGATGGCCCGTTTGCTGCATTCAATGGAGCATGTGCGTCGTCGCTACAAGCGCTGCACGCAGCCGTCCTGGCGTTACAGTCCGGAAGAATTGATATCGCTGTTGCTGCGGGACTGTCATGTTACCACAGCGATTCGCTCCTGTTGTTTGCTCAGGCAAGGTCGTTAAGTGGGACCGATACGCGGCCATTTGATGATACAGCTGATGGTTTGATCATAGGTGAAGGAGCTGTCGTATTAATCCTCAAGCGGCTTTCGGATGCCCTATGCGATTCCGATCCAATACATGGGGTCATCCGAGGAATTGCAGTTGCTTCCGATGGTAAAGGCAAGAGTTTATGGGCACCCCGGAAAGAGGGGCAAATGCTAGCGGTGCGCAGAGCGTACGCTTGCGAGGAAATGATGAAGCAGATTCAGTACATCGAAGCACATGCCACGAGTACGCAGGTAGGTGATGCTACTGAAATGGAAGCATTAGCCAATGTGTTTGGGCCAATCACTCCTGATGGAACTCGAATTCCGGTGGGTAGTGTAAAAGCAATCATAGGGCATACACTGGAATCTGCCGGCCTCGCGGGGGTTCTGAAAACCTTGTTGTGCATGGAGCGTGGACTGATGCCGGCACATCAACGCCTGGGTAAATTGAGTTCGAAAATCGCATGGGATTCGATCCCATTCCACG
>Ga0194130_10003026_pt1 | contig 23244 bp, 14 predicted proteins | sample TA2KigsurfametaG_FD_160084 | JGI IMG/M metagenome (GOLD analysis project Ga0194130, IMG submission 160084) | Freshwater microbial communities from Lake Tanganyika, Tanzania - TA2015050 Kigoma 12 surface | ecosystem: Environmental > Aquatic > Freshwater > Lake | place: Tanzania: Lake Tanganyika... | reverse complement strand
CGGCAAGCCGAAGGCGAGTAGCGACCCCCTTCAATGGACTCGTTCAAGGGGGGTCGCTACTCGCCTTCGGCTTGCCGCTCCCCCCAAGAAATAAATTATTCAATCTCTCTTTTTTCTTGTTTGAAAGACCCAAAATGAATCGCCGAATGACAATCCATCGATGTTCAAGGGATCATTTTACAAGACATTATAGAGATTGAATGGAAAGAAAAACATAAGAACAAATTATTCAATCTCTATAATTTGTCATTTCAAAGACCCAAAAAGAATCGCCGAATGGAAAGTCGCCATAAGGCTGACTTGTCGCTTTGCTCCAAGTCTTGTCGATGTTCAATGGTTGTTTCTATGGGACAAAAGAGAGATTGAATAGAAAGAAAAACATAAGTATGTGATTGCTTTTGTTTTTGTTTTTTATAACGCCAACATATCTTGTAGAATCTCTCGGGGATAATTTAAATTTTTCAATATTTCGATGCCGCCCTCCAATACGGAAATGCCTGGGATCAAACGATACGTATATTGTTCTATGTGCGAAACAGGCGTGGGCAGGGATTCCTTGTTTTCATCTTCTTCATCTTCTTCTTTTTCTTCTTTTTCTTCCTCTTCTTCTTTTTCTTTGATGCCATGATCTGTGGACAAAAGGACTTCCATTTGATATTGGGCGATTCTAACGGCCGAAGTCGAGGACTTACCAAAGGATGCCTCTCCGCTTCGCTCCGAGGACTTACCAAAGGATGCCTCTCCGCTTCGCTCCGAGGACTTACCAAAGGATGCCTCTCCGCTTCGCTCCGAGGACTTACGAGAGTCCTCTTCCAGTTGGGTACACACATCCACATAATGTGTCGTCAACAAGAATCGCACATTGGTTTTGGAGGCTAAAAAGCGAAGAAGAGAGATGGCCGATTTGGTGGCTTCCTTGGGATTGGTGCCCGAATACAATTCATCGAACAAACAGAAATGACGATCGGTGGTGGGTGTCTCTCCGATTTTATCCAAGATTTCTTTGCACCGCCGCGATTCCGCCTGGAACAAACTATCTCTCCCCGATGTGTCGGGAATATTCAAATACGAATGAATGTGGTGGAAAGGCGTCAGTTCCGCCGACGAATAACATCCCACACCGAATTGTTGCGACACCAAAATATTAATCGCTGTCGATTTGAGGGTCGTTGTTTTTCCCGATGCATTGACACCCGTTATGATGATATTCTGGGAGGTGAGATCGATCGTATTTTTTTGGATGGCGTGAGGGTCGTCTTTTTGGAAGAGAGGGGGGTAGTATTGGTCGTGGAATATTGCCAACGGCTGCCTCAACGTTCCGCCCCGAAGGGGCGGAGTTCGAGGACTTGTCACGGACTGCCTCTCCTCTTCCTCTTCCTCTTCCTCCTCTATATTGTTGTCGTCATCCTTTGGTTTGTCGTCATCCTTTGGTTCATTGTTTTCTTTTTCTTCGTCGGTTTGTTCGTTGTCGTTTGGTTCATTTGATTCTTGTCTTTGTTGTTGTTGGCGAACGAACGTGCAACAACCCAATCGTCCTTCTTGGACGCCTTGGTGCAACGCCCACATCATCGCGTAGTATCCTTCGAAGCCCGCCGAATACCGGAGAGATTCTTCCATGTCGACGTCGCTATACAATTGATAATAACAATGCAACATGTGTCCTAAATCGCCCAATTTGCGGGGATGCAAACAAAAGGGTGTCAGATCGCCACCAATCATAAGGTAGACATCCTCGAGCACCAATTTATGGGAATACACGTCCTGACAAAAATCGGCATAATGTGGCATGTCGGTGCGATTGTAGGTTTCCACGAATTTGTCCATGCGACCGATGGTTTTTTGTAAGTAAGCATAGAGGGCACACAGATTGCCATTCATACGTTGGACACACTGGTAATACCGGATACACGCCATGACATTTTGGTAGGTTTGGAGGGCATACATGGCCAAAATAAACAAGAAATACAAGACGGATTCGACGCTCATGTCTTGGATGGAGAGGGCCTTGCCCAAGAAATGGGATTTGGCGATTTCTCGGAGGGTGATGACGTATTGTTGCAAGGTGATGGGGATGCCCTGCAATTTGATGAGCAGAAAGGGCAACAACATGAGGACGAGAGGCATCATGAGACTGAACATGGGACTCAATATATTGAAGAAACTGTAGATTTGCAGGAACATTTTCGATTTGTTGAGAGATTCAAAGGTTTTCCATTCCAAAAAGGAATGTTTGTTCAAGAAATCGGCGTCTTCTTTGATATCCCTCCATATTTGGGCGAATTCGTCGGCTTGGTCGCCTGTGGATGGACGGGGCAGTTTGCCGATGGTTTTCACAATCTGTTGGGTCTGTTCCAAATATTCCGTGTGGGTCGTGTACTTTTGGGCGGACTCACTCACGATGGCCTTTTTGAATGCATTCTGCCCCTCCTCTTTGATTCCCATAATATAATCCATCATAGTGAGTTGTTGTGTATGATCCACAACAATAGTTGCATCTGTCGTCGTCGTAGCATCAGTTGTCGTAGCCGTAGTCGCAGCAGTAGTAGTATCAGTTGTCGTAGTCGTAGTCGCAGCAGTAGTCGTGGAAACATATTCTAAATCGGACAAAACGGTGGGATGGACACGATGGACGTGTTCTTGTTGTAAATAATCGATGGGTAATAGAAATCCCTCCGTGATGGCACAAGTCAAGGGTTCTTTGTGTAAAGATTCAATCCCGAACCGTTCCTTCAAAATTTGCATCATGTTTGTTTTTTTTTTATTTTTTTTGTGTGTGTTATTTTGATGAACGAAATGGAATGGGATACAAAAAAAAATAAGGAAAAAAAAATAAAAAAATTGCAAGAGTAATTAAAAAATTAACAACAAATCATGTTTTGAAAATGCAACGCAATGCGTAGACAAGTTCTAGACTAGACAGCCTAGCGGCTTAGAGGCAAAATACAACTCATATACACAAACCACATATATACATTTTTTCTGAAAAAAAAAAATACAAACCAAAAAAGAATGACTAAAACAACGTCTGATAATTCTCGGGAAGCTCATCAATGGTCACTCCATAATGTCTCTCGATATTTTTCATGTTAAAGACATCACGTTTGGTGATGAAATTGATGGCCAATCCTTTGCGTCCAAATCGTCCACTTCTTCCAATGCGGTGCAAATATGTCTCCACGGAACGAGGAATGTCGTAATTGATGACCGTACTCACCTGTTGAATATCGATTCCACGCGCCGTTAAATTCGACGAAATCATGAAACGATGGGCGCCCTGACGGAATTCCTTGATGACGGCATTGCGTTCGGGTTTGGTCATGTTGCTGTGGATACAACAGACGGGGAAGCCATCCTGCTTCATTCCCTCATACAAATTGATGACGCGCTCCACATTGTTGGCATAAATCATCGTTTGGGTCAATGTCATCCTTTCGAACAAATCGCGGAGACAGACATATTTCTCGCGGTCATCGTGCAACGCCACAAAGTATTGTTTGATCCCATCCAAATTCAATTCCTCGGGTTTCATGATGATGCGCACGGGATCGCGCATGAAACGTTCGCTGATGCGATGCATGGCATCGGGCATGGTCGCACTAAAGAGGGCAATCTGCACGTCGGAGGGCAATTGCTGGAAAATGTAATAGATTTGGTCGCGGAATCCATTGGATAACATTTCGTCGGCCTCATCCAAGACACACAACTTAATCGAACTGGTTTGGAGAGCCCGGCGACGAATCATGTCGTGGATGCGTCCCGTGCATCCAATCACCAAATGGGGCGGATTCTCGCGCAAATCTTGGACTTCTTCTTGGACATTCGTGCCACCCAACAAGGTGCGAATACGGATGCCCTCGATGAAATTCGACAGCGACGTCGCCACACTGTGGATTTGACTGACCAATTCGTGGGTGGGAGCGATGATGATGGCCTGGGGCGCATTTTGTGTCACATTGATTTTGGTGAGAGCCGAAATGGTGAAACTGCCCGTTTTGCCTGTTCCCGATTGGGCTTGGGCGATCACATCCTTGCCCTGCATGATGGGATAGATGGCCTTTTGTTGGATTTCACTCATGGATTCGAAACCCATACTGTATATCGAACGCAACAAATCCGACGATAAATCCAGATCATCCCATTTTTTGGCATATTGGGTGAGGGGATGGGGCGCGGCTTCTTCTGCAGCTGCTACGACCGTAGTTTCGCCCGTGGCTTCAGATTCATTTTCTTCCGAAACAACCGGGTTATTGGTTTTTGTTTCTTCTTCCATTTTGGTTTTTAAAAATTTGGCGGTTATTTGATTGTCTTTGTGTTTCTGTTTGTGTATCAAAAAAAAAAATATATCTATATATATATTTTTTTGCTGATATCGAACGGATTTTTGGTGAAAGATATGGAATTTCCAATCCGTATTGTTTATATGGGTTTTTGTTCGGACAAATCATCGAACATACTCACAAATATAGTCATGACAGGTTTGTAAAACTTCATTGAAAAGTCCGATTATTTCGCATTTTTCTTCTTCATTCATCATGGTAAATACATAATTTAATTGTGTTTCATTCAATCCGCGGGTGTTGCGAATATCATGCTTTATCTGCGCAACTATTTTTTCTTTTTTTCTTCTTCGGTGGGGTTCATATTTTTTTTTTTTGAATATGAGTTTGTTATGTTCGTTATGTTTGTTTTTTTTTACAATGGCATTTTTTTTCCCTCGCAATTAAAAACGATATAAACCATCCAAAATATACCTTGTGTATCACTTTTAGCAGGTTGCGTTTTGTTTGATTCATTTTTTTTTAACCAATACATTTAATAGTTATTTGTTTTCGTTTTTCATTTTTCGAAAAAAAAAGAAACAATAATAATTATTTTTTGTTGTTAAAAAAGAAAAAAAACAAGACGAAAACAGCATAACAACAGTATCAAAGCCCAAAAAAAAACAAAACCAAAACCAAAACCAAAACCAAAACCAAAACCCAAAAAAAAAGATGACGTCGACGACGACCACCACCAATTCATTGTCTTTTGGACATTTGTATACAGTCGAACAATTTCATGGGTTTGGATTAGGAACAATATCGGATTCCGTCCGTGCCTTATTAGTGGATATGGAATCCAAATTGGAAATTGTGGAATATCCAAGTATTCAAGAAAATTCGTCCCGGCATCATTATGCATCTCGTTTTGAAAATGATCGTGGAACAGGAGGAGGAGGAGGAGGAGGAGGAGGTGGCGACGCAGACGCCGCCGCCGACGACGACGACGACACCGATCGAAATTATCGGCGGGATAAACCAAGAAAAGCCCCCGAAGGCTGCGTTTCTCCTTCATCCAATAACGATGGAGGCCGCATCATACAACGTCGTTTAGCCCCCCAAACGACTCTTCGTATGGGACGTTCGGGTTTAATGGCAACACAGCCCGAATCCTCCACACAATCACTTCGTGAATTGATGGGGAAAACTGTCACCAGCACGTCGTCGACCAATAATAATAACAATAATAGTATAGCTTCGTGGGAGAGGCAACAACAAGTGCCTACAACAACAACAAATTATCGTGGTTCTCCAAATGAAGGGACGGATCGAAAACCTTCTCGGAGCGAATCCGAGCAGAGGAAACCGTTGGTTACAACGGTCATGCCCGACGAACAATGGGAATTAATACGCTCTTTCAAAGCCACGAAAATCGAAGTCAAAACGGGTGTCGACAAAATCATCAACGACATTCGCATTATTTTAAATAAAATGACACCCGCCACCATGGAAAAACAAAAGACCTCCCTCATGGATCAATGTCATCAATATTTTACCGCTTTAGCAGATCTCCAACAAAAGAAAGCACCAGCAGCAGCAGCAGCAGCAGAACAAACCAACAATGGAGAAGAACAAACAAACAACGATGAAGACACCCAACGCTTGGCCCAGACCATCTTTGATATCACATCCACGAATCGTTGTTATGCGGACATTTATGCGTCCGTCATGGTGGATTTAGTCCGCGAATTTGCCGTTTTCCAAGAACGGCTGGATTATTTCGTCCATCATTTCTTGGAGAAAAGTCAACAAATTGTGTTTGTGGATCCCGACGTGGACTACGATGGATATTGTGTGTATGTCAAACAATCGGATGGTCGCAAAGCTACGGCGGCTTTCATATCGGAATGTTGCAAGAGAGGCATAGTCGGCAAAACCGAAGTCATTGACATTGTGTGTGACACGTTGGACATTATTTTGGAGCAAAAAGACCAAGCCAACAAATCCAAAGAAGTTGAAGAATTAACCGAGATGGTTTTCATTTTGGTGACACTACTGCGACCCATTATGGCCGACGAACCCCGTTGGCAAGATGGCGTCCAACAAGAAATTGAACGCATTTCCAAGTTGAAATCCAAAGATCACAAATCCCTGTCGAATCGTGCCGTGTTCAAATTCATGGATATGATGAAAAAATAAAAAAATGGAAAAAAAAAGGGGATTAAAAAAATATTTGTTCATTTTTTTTAAAAATTTGTATTTTGTTTGTTTGTTTGTTTGTTTGTTTGTTTTTTATTATTTGTGAAACAACATGGATACAAAGAATAAACCAATAAAAGAACGCCTCACTCATATAATTTGGCAATTGGAAGGCAACGAAGAATCCGATCATGTGATTTTAAATCTTATAAAATCGTTGGAATGTCGTATGCAAGAACGCAAAAAACGATTACAATTGCCTTTTGCTTGGGAATCTCATTAGGAACAAAAAAAACAATGGTGTGTGTATTGTATTGTATTTGATATGTGTAAAAATGATGCATTTTTTTTAATATAAAAAATTGATTTATAGGATAATTATTCTCTTTTTTTTTAATTACACGCAAAATTGAATAAAAAAAAAGAAAAACCACAAACCGAAAAAACAGACCCAAAAAACCGAAACCACATGTCTCGTGTACATTCACGCTTGAATAAATCCATTCAATATCAGGAACATCGTACCGTGGACAAAGAAGACGAAGACGGTGAATATCCTGTGTTGGAATTGCATGTGGGTGATGCGGCGTATTCCATCATCGTAGGCAAACCCAAATATACCTATGCCAAAGATTACGTGATTTATTTTCCCATTTATTTGGTACAATATGGCGGCATTATTCGCGCACAAATTGGCGTGTTTGAAGTCTCCCCGGGACATGTCACCGAAGTATGGCAACCCGCCAAAGGTGGACTCAATATAAAGAAAGCACCCTCCCCACTCTTTTATTCCTTTGTCAACGAATCCTTTTTGGAAGCAGCCCATTGCCGTGTCGATTCGTTTCGGAAACATCGTGATGCCGATTTGTCGTCTTCGTCCTCGTCGTTGACAAAAAAGAGAAAACAACAACACCTCAAAAATATTATACAACCCATATCTTTAGAAAAAGACGACGACAACGACCAAGATGACAAAAACGAAGACGAAGACGAAGATGAAGATGAAGCACGTTTCTCTCTTCCTTCCACAAAGAAGAAGAATAAGAAGAAGGACGGTGCCGCAACAGACGATGAAGAAAACAAAATCGACGTGGATTCCATTTTCCAATCGGTGGAACCCGCCAAAAATCTGCCCGAATTACCCGAAGAAACGGAAGAATCCGCCGAAAAACAACGCAAATCATACGATAGCGAAATCGCATCCGTGGACAAACAACATCACTCTTGGCTACAAAAACACATGAAAAGCACGGCGTATCGCATTCTGCCGATGGATCCTCAGAATTCGTTTTTTAAGGCCGTCGTGGATGCCTTCTCCCAAGTCGGCAAGAAAACCACCGTCACCCAACTTCGTCGATTGCTGGCCGACCATTTGACCGACGAAGTCTTTGAAGAAGAACGACAACTCTATGTCCAATTCAGCGTAGCGTTGGAAGAATTGGATCGCCAGATTGCGTCTCTCCGCGATTTGATTGATGGTCACAAAAAAGAAATCAAAAAGACGCCCGACAAATTCGACAAGTTGAAAGTCTTGACGGAAGAAGCCCAACAATGGACCCGCGAATTGGCCGACGTGGAAGCCCAACGCAAACAAACCGCGGCCCTCCGCACCCAATATGTGGGTCACATGGAACACATCCAAACGTTGGACGCCATGCGCGAACACATTCGGACGGCGGCCTTCGAAATCAACGCGTGGGGCATCCAAACCCTCGAATATTTGTTGAACATGAAAACGATTGTCTTTTCGGAGGAAGCCTTCGACCTCGGCCAAACCATGAGTGTCTTGCAATGTGGCGCCGTGCCCAAACAACTCGCCGACAAACAACGCTTCGAACCCGATTATTATATTCTGTTGGCCGTCTCCGCGTCGTCCAATGTGCATGATTTGGTGTCCTATTACGACCACACCATTTTCCGCTTCAAAGAAATCCCCTTTGATGTCAAGGTGAACATTTTGAAGAAATGCATGGAGAAAAATGCGGGGCCGTTTTATTTCATTCCCGAATTCGAAAATCTGAAAACCAAATATCACATGGACGCCAACGATGGCCATCCCGACGATTTTTCCTTGTTGCCCGAATTCGAACGGGACAAATTGTTTGATCCCGACGTTGTCTTTGTCATTCACGAAAAGGGCAGCGTCACCAAGAAACCCGGTTACGCCGACAACGAGAGCATCAAACACGCCAGCAAACTCCACGAATTTGCCAGTCTCGCCAACATCAAGGGCTGGCGCCAAATCTTGGATGATTCCTATGGCAAGGTCCATTTAAATATTGACGGCAAACGTTGGAAATCAGTGGAACATTATGTGTTGGGTTCTCGCTACAAGAAATCACATCCGGATGTGTATGCTTTGTTTTCTTTGGGGTATGAAGATGGAGTGAACAAACAACAATCAAAAGAAAAAGAAAATGGAGAGTCTGTTTCTGCTTCTGCATCTGCTTCTGCTTCTGCTTCTTCTTCGTCCATCAAAATAGAATCCATCGCCACCGATTTGAAAATGGCGCGCAAATATGTTCAACAACAAGAAAAAAAACCATCCAACGGCAAAATCAAACAAAAAACCATCGCCGTGGATCCCTCGTTCGATGCCGAAAAAGAAAGAGAGATTGCATTGAAAGCCAAATTCTTGGACAATCTGGATTTGCGTCATGTCTTGGTATCGACCAAAAATGCACTTTTATTACATGGAGGCAAAGTGGGCGTGGCCGCCCAACCCGACATTTTGTTGATGCGTCTTCGAAAAGAAGCGACTGCCATTTGAGTCCATATTTTTTGAATGAAAAAAAAATATATATATTATATATAATACAAATATTTTTTATATATAATATATATATATATTTTAACAAAACAGCATAATGAGTACACGACGACGACAAAAAAGAAAACCGGCGTCCATAGCCCAATGTTTAAACGTTGGTCATCAGACTCCCATCCATTTGTCCCCGGTCGTCAAACAAAATTTGATTCAATTGAGAGCGGCCATTTTAAACGCCCCCACCAATTTGTTTCATTCCACCACAGAAAAACATTCCTTCGCCGAGTACAAAGACCGTCATGCCGCCGATTACCATTTGATTCCCTCCTTCTCTCGTTCGTACATTGAACAACATGTTCCCACCCAATCCATGCATTTCGTCTATGCACATTCCACTTCAACTCAGAATCCCCAAAAAATCGAAGCCCTCTTTTTCATCTTTGAAGACCGCGATGTTCTCCGCATTCCTTCGTGGATCCAGAAAATGAGCCAATGGTTGCATGTCGCCCTGCAACAACCCTCGCAACCCGGATGCCGACGTCCCGAACACTTGCAAATGACGTTTTTCTTGACGCCAATGGAGAAAATCATGCCCCACACCGCCAATCAAATTCCCCACGAAGAACACATCAACTCCGGATTCACGTTCTCTTGCCGCAAACACAACCAAATTCTGTTGTTTCGCCGGGAAGACATGTTCAAAGTTTTCCTGCATGAGACATTTCATGCACTCGGTTTGGATTTTAGCAGTCGATACGGCGATGCGCAAGCCGACATCGATCCCCCCATTCTTCGTCGTTTTCCAGGCGTCTCTCCCCACCTTGATGTTTCCTTGTTTGAAACGTATTGCGAAATCTGGGCACAATGCATTCATTTGTTGTGGTTGACAGCCCCCATGGAATCCTCTGCCTCTGCCTCTGCCTCTCATCCAAAAAGTTTGGATGCCTTTGTACGGGCTCTCCAAGTCGATCGACGATTTGTTTGTTATCAAACCCAGAAATTGTTGCGGCATTGCTACCATCGACAGTCCTATCGCGATTTATTGAAAAATCGACGCGCTTCGTTGCCCAATGAATACAAAGAAAAAACCAATGTGTTTGCCTATTTCGTATTGAGAGCCGGCGTCCTATTTTGTTTGGATGACTTTTTCGGGATATGTGGATGGAAACAACCGCCGTCCTCCTCGTCCTCCTCACAAATTCCCTCGTTGATGATCGATTACAAGACACAAGTGCCCGCTCTCCAATCCTTGATTGTGGACACGTCATACAAACATCCCGATTTGTTGGCAGAAATGGATTTTTTGATACAAAAGAAAACGAATGATACCTGCGGAAAGAAAACCCAACGATCCGCGCGGATGACATCGTATGATATACTTACATAAAAAAAATTTACATATAAGAGAAAATAACAAAATAAAAAATATATTTTTTTATTGTGACAAATAATATATTTTTTTTGAGTGAAAGAAAAAAAAAGACAAGAACAATGGAAACAGAGAGTCAAGCGAATGATACAGAGGACGATGACCAAGTGAATAATAATATAACAACCACACCACCACCATCAACACAAGAACAACATTTCTTTGTGTATTTATTATTTTGTGCCAAAGCAACGAGAGGTGGCAAGACGTATGTGGGCGCCACCGTCAATTTAGACCACCGTTTGCGCCAACACAACGGAGAGATCAAAGGCGGAGCTATTGCCACGACGTCGCAAGTCGGCGCCGGATATTCGTGGATTCGATTGGCTCATGTCGCCGGATTTCCCACCTGGCAAGCGGCTCTCCAATTTGAATGGAGATGGAAACAAATTTCGCGGAAATATGAAAACAAAATCAAACACCCGGTTGACCGCCGAGCCCAAGCTCTCCGTGATTTGTTGGCCTTGCCCCAATCGACTTCGAAAGCTATTCCTTATGCGGCGTGGCCGTCGGGTGGTCCCGTAGTTCACGTCGAATCGGAGTTGTTTCCTTGGACTTGAAAGTTGTGTAATGTGTGTACGTGTTTTTTTTTTGTTTTAAAAAAGAGGCAACAACGTTTGTGCACTCGCGGGAGAAAAGGCCATATCCGAACAATGATCACATCCATTCTTGGCAATGCGTCGCACCGGAATGCGAGGTCTCTGTTTTTCCAATGGCTGCCTCTCCCCTCTGGGTCGATGACTTGTCACGGACTGCCTCTCCTCTTCGAGTCGAGGACTTGTCAAATGTTCCTGTCGATATCGATCATTGAAAGAGAGATCCAACACCGGATCGCGTTCCGAATAAATATGGGTGATTTGGGTGTTGGGCGACTGGTCATAGGCAAACGATGTCATTCTCTCGAATTCGGCGGCCGACGTGATGCCATGGATCTCTGACATCATCGCAATACAATGTTCGACGCCTCTATACAAATAGAATTTTTGGAACCATGGATCCAAAGCATACTTGTCGATGACCTGTTTGATGGCGGCATGGCGCCAATGATGCCGGTACATGTATAACACAATGAAATAATAATAGAGAATGTCGAGCCGGAAAATCCAATTCTTGTGGAAATGCCGCATGACATGCGGCACCGAGAGAGGTGTATCGTAGGTGATGATGTGTTTGACGCAGGTGACGGGGATGGCGGGATGGTGCAAGTATTGCATGACGTGACTGGCGAGGACACCCCCCGAGGAAAATCCGACGATGGTGATTCTTTGGATGTGTTGATTTTTGTTGTGGTTGTGGTTGTGGTAAGCAATGAGCGATTGGGCGATTTTTTCGGCCACCTCGATGCTGGATTCGTGGGGATTTTCATAGACCAACACGGTGTTCTTTTCTAAAAACAAGGGATCTTGTTGTATTAAATCATGGATGGTCTTTTTAATGTATTGGGTGAATTCACAATCCATGAGACCCGACAAAAATAAAATCATGTGTCTTGCATTGTCTTCTGCTTTCTCTGCCTTCGGAGAGGAGATCCATAACGTACCCGATGGTTCTTTTCTTTCCGAAAAAGTATGTGTGTGGGTGATGATCGGGGTGAAATATCTCTCCACTTCAGGAAAGGATCGGTTGGCGATGGAGAGGTAGCGGATGACAATCCAACAAAGTTGAAAAAATAATATCATTTGTTTTTTTTTGGGGTTTTTGTTGTGTTGTGTTGTGTTGTGTTGTGTTGTGTTGTGTGTGTTGTGTTGTGTGTGTTTTTTTTGGTGACAAAGAAATCCAAGTAAAATCACAATTTAATTAAATTTTAATCTTTTTTTTCTCCCTTTGGATTGCGTTTTATTTTCCTTTATTGAATTTAAAAGATTGAGGTAAGACCATTATTTAATTCTGTTTTTGTTTGGAAAAAAAAAACAAAAACAACAAAATAAAGAATATTCTTCATTTGTTTTTTATTTGTTTTTTTTTTATTCATTCTATTGTCTTTCTTTTTTCTCAGGCAAATTAAAACAAGACAAGGGTAAAAGAAAAGACAAGGGAAAAGACAAGGGAAAAGACAAGACTAAAAGACAAGGATAAAAGACAAGACTAAAAGACAAGACTTAAAAAAAAAAGAAAAACAACCATGTCATCCTCTTCGAACCAAATCTATGGGGATATCATGCCCTCCCGTATCATCGGTATGCAATTCAGTATTTTGTCTCCCGAAGAAATTCGCAAGAATTCTGTCGTGCAAATTACGCGAAAAGATACCTATATGGGCGGATTGCCAGTGGAAGGTGGTTTGTTTGATCCACGCATGGGTGTCTTGGAACCCAAAATGATTTGTCCCACGGATGGATTGGGCTACATTCATACACCGGGCTATTTTGGCCACATCGAAATGGCACGTCCCGTGTTTTTCATCCAACACATCAAAGACATTAAGAAAATCATTCGTTGTGTGTGTTTCAAATGTAGCCAATTGTTGTTGAGCAAAGCACGCCACCGCCACATTTTGGAGTGGAGTGGCGAGGATCGCTGGAAATATGTGAGCAAATTGGCGAAATCGGTGAAACGTTGCGGGGATTCGACGGGCAATGGATGTGGTTATTTGCAACCCGCCAACATCAAGCTCGACGATTTTTCGACGATTCAAGCCATTTGGAAACCCATGGCGGCGGGCGAACCGGCACCCCGATTGACGTTGACGGCGGAAATTGTCTTGCGCATTTTTAGCCGTATTTCCGACGAGGATGTGAATTTCATGGGCTTCAGTTCGGTGTGGTCGCGCCCCGAATGGATGATTTGTCAGGCATTGCCGGTGGCGCCACCCGCCGTGCGTCCTTCCGTGAAACACGACGCCCAACAACGCAGCGAAGACGATTTGACGCACATTTACATCAACATCATTCGCACCAACAATGATTTGAAGAAGAAAATTGAAGACGGGGCCAATCCGACCATTATTCGCGAATTGACCCTCGAATTGCAATACTATACGGCCATGATTGTCAACAACAAAGTCAAGGGATCGTCGCCTTTGACCCAACAACGTTCGGGTCGTGCCTTGCAATGCATCATGGGACGCTTGAACACGAAAAATGGTCGCATTCGCAACAATTTGATGGGCAAACGTGTGGATTTCAATGCGCGATCGGTCATTACGGGCGATCCGAATTTGTCCATTCGACAACTCGGTGTGCCCCTGAAAATCGCCAAAAACATCACGAAACCCGTTTTGGTGAATGAAATGAACCGCGCCTTCTTGACGAAATTGGTGGAAAATGGACCGGACATTTATCCCGGCGCCAAGATTTTAGAACGACGCAATGGCAACCAAATCTCGTTGCGCAATGTGGACCGTTCCATGCTCGTCTTGGAAACCGGCGACATTGTTCACCGCCATATGATGGACGGCGATTTTGTTCTCTTTAATCGCCAACCCAGTTTGCATCGACCCTCGATGCAGGCACATGAAGTCAAAGTCATGAAACGCGGCGACACCTTTCGCTTTAATATAGCGGTCACACGCCCGTACAATGCCGATGGACCACCGCAGCATAATATGCTGTGGACCCTTTCAAAAAAATTAATAAATTTGAAAGTCGACGTCGGCAACAGGGGAAACTGAAAAGTTTGATATCCTCTAGTGAATAATTCAATAGAATGGAAAAATGGAAAATAATATAAAGCATACATGCTATGATGATTTTTTTTATTCCATTACAATTTCAAGAATTATTTGCGAAACACCTTGATGCGGGAAGTCCCTTAGAGCCCTCACTACCAAATGCATTTTGGGAAACCAATGCATGGCCGAGATAAGGAACTCGGGTATGGTAATAATGTGTGGGGATTGGGTAATCCGCAGTGTTACTGTCTACGTCCGTGTTTATATAAAAAATATATAAAATGGTTAGGATATGACAGGCATTCAGAGACTGAACGGGTGTTGGTGAGCGATGAAGGATTTAAAAAAACCCATCCTGAGCTTGCTTAAGATACAGTCCGGCCCCCTTGGAAACTTGGGGGAGTCACCGTTCGACGGGGATAAACCACAGCATATGTTTTGTTTATCTTGTCCCCAACAGGAGGCGTGAAAAGCGTGCAACCTCCTAGTCTGGATTTTTTATTTATTCCAGGCAACATGACCAAATTGCGGGGAGTCCCTTAGAGCCTTTTTGCTACCACTTCCAACTGTTTCGGAAACGAACGAATGGAAGGATCTCGGTTAATTGCCGAACCCGATGGTAAAAACGCAAAAGGATTGGGTAATCCGCAGCCAAGCTCCTAATGGGTTTTTTTTTTATTTGTTTCTTTTGGTTTCTTTTTGTTTGAAAACAAAAAAGAAAAGAAGAAAAAAAAACTACGGAGAAAGGTTCAACGACTAGACGGTTGTGGGTTTATGGTGTTTGTTTTGACCATGAGCTTAAGGTATAGTCTATTCCCCTTTTGAAAAATTGGGGTGAAGAAAATATTCAGGAGATGAATATGCATATGGGCCAAAATGTCTTGGCCGAGACGGAATTGCGCTGTTTGGCGGCCATTCCGACGCAAATTATCAGTCCGGCAAATAATGCCCCCATTATTGCCATTTATCAGGATTCGTTGTTGGGATCCTATCGTTTTACACGGGATGTCATTGAATTTTCTCCGCGTGATGCCATGAATTTATTAATGTCCTTTGAACGCGTCAACATGGATGCTCTTTTGCACAACAACAACAAAAACAATGGTGCAGCAGAAGAAGAGGAGGGGGTCATTACCAATTTCGACATTTTGTCGCAGATTTTGCCGCCCCTGACCCTCAAATACAAAACGGATTTGTGGGACAATGAACGCGAGAAAGGCAAAGATCCCGCTCTGTCCAACAATATTTTGGAGATTCGCAATGGCCAGTATTTGCGTGGTCAATTGGAAAAGAAATCGTTGGGCGGCGGTGCCCGTGGTCTCATTCACCGCATTTGCAACGATTTTAGCAATCGTCGTGCCGCGGATTTCATCGATGATCTACAGAATATCATCACCGAGTACATGAAACAGAGTTCGTATAGTGTGGGCGTCAGCGATTTGATTTCCAACCAACAGACCAGCGACGAAATTGCCAAAATTCTCAACCGACGCAAAATGGAAGTCGCCGAACTCATCCAAAAAGTACACATGGGTGTCTTTGAAAACAACACGTCGCACACCAACCAAGTGGAATTTGAAACCCAAGTCAACAACATTTTGAATGACGCCACCAAGGATGGCGACAAGGTCAGTCGCACCAGTTTGCAACAAGACAATCGTTTTTTGATGATTGTCAATTCGGGTTCGAAAGGTTCCCTCCTCAATATTTCCCATATGATGTCGTGTTTGGGCCAAGTCAACGTCGACGCCAAACGTGTGGCGTATGGATTTGATAGCCGGACGTTGCCCCATTTCAGCAAATTCGACGACAGCCCCGCCGCTCGCGGATTCATCGAGAATTCGTACATCAATGGGTTGTCCGCCTCCGAATTGTTTTTCCATGCGATGGGCGGACGCATCGGATTGATTGACACCGCTGTCAAATCGGTGGCTTGGGAGACCCCGGTTTTCATTCGCGTGAATGATAATTTGGTGTATACGGAAATTGGAAGATGGATTGACAGTTTGCTTGACGATCCAAATTTTCGAGATAATGTCGTGTATTCCCCCGAAGACCGGAACATGGAATCGTTGAATATTCCCCACAATGTGTCTATTCCGTCCATGTCCATGAAGGGGGTCATGTCTTTGAAATCCGTCACCCATGTCTGTCGCCACGATCCTGGGGATGTCTTGTACGAAATTGCCACCGCGTCGGGAAGAAAGGTGATTGTCACGGCGAGTAAATCATTGTTGGTTTGGAATCGTCAATTGGCGACGTTTGAGGAGCGATTCACAACGGACATTCATGTGGGTGATCTCTTGCCCGTTCACCACAAATGTTTGGACTTTGGTAATTTTAAGAACCCTTTGTTGCATGACGATCAATCCTATAAATATTCGTTGTTGGAAATCATGGAAATGATTGTTCAGATTTGCAAATGGAAACAAGAAAATGTGATTCCCGTGGATTTTTTTCAAGATTCGAGAAATCCACCGATTTTGGTGAGAACCCTCCTTCAATTATACGATAGTGGTGATTTAGATGTCGTCGTTTGTCAATCACAACGGGACTGTGATTTCATATCGATGGCGTTCACGTCGACGTCGAGAACCGTCATGATTGGTGAGCCATTGACCATTTTTTTGAATTCGGCTTCGTTCTTTCAACATTCCAAAGTCAACGATGTGTCGTTTGATCCCATTGTTTCCATGCGCGCCATTGATCCAACGAGCGACGAACCCCGGTTTCGGAAAATGTATGACATTACGGTTCCTTCCACCCTCAATTTTGGGTTGGCGAATGGGTTGCAAGTGCGTGATACCAGCCAAACCGGATATATTCAACGTCGTTTGATCAAAGGCATGGAAGATTTGAAGGTGGAATATGACATGACGGTGCGCAACAACAAGGGCAAAATCATCGAATTTGCCTATGGCGACGACGGTTTTGATCCCATGAAAACCGAGGGACAAGATTTTCCCCTGTTGAGTATGAGCATCGAGGACATTTTCATGCATCACGATTTCGACGACCGTCATTTAGGCGATGTTTTCGTCAAGGAAGCGGCGTCCAAGTTTCGCAAAGAAGCCGATGCCTTCAAGACACGTTGCAGCGTACAAATCGCGTCCATGCTGGGATTCCGCGACGAATTGGTGGAAAAGGTGTTTCGTTTCAAGGACGAGACGGCGGTGGTGTTTCCCGTATCTTTCCGCCATTTGGTCAATATGGTCCAAGGCAATTTCTCCCTGTCGGCGAATTCGTTGGTGGATTTGACGCCCCTGCGTTTCTACGAACTCGTCGACCAATATTTCGCCAAAATCCAATCCATTCGGTGCGTGCCCGTGAGTCGGGTCTTCCAAGCCATGTATTATTTCTTTTTGAATCCCCGCGATTTGTTGTGGACACGCCGGTATCACGAGAAAGCCGTGGTCTATTTGTTGGAAATGATTTTGCTCAAGTACAAACAAGCCATCGTACATCCGGGGGAGATGGTGGGGGTGGTGGCCGCCCAAAGTATTGGGGAACCCACCACACAGATGACGCTGAATTCGTTTGTGTATGAAACGGAAATATTGGTGCGCGATGCCCAAGGACACATCAAATGTGTGCAAATTGGCGATTTCACCAAAGAGGGCATTGCCACCAGTCCCAAAATCGAATATTTTGAAAACAAGGACACGACATACGCCGAATTGCAGGATTTCTATGAAGTGCCTAGTTGCACGGAAGATGGACGCACGGTGTGGCGACGCATCGAAGCGGTAACCAAACATCCTGTCATCAATGAAGATGGATCCAATACCATGTTGAAAGTGACGACGAAAGGAAATCGCGAAGTCATTGCCACGCGCGTCAAATCATTCTTGCAATTGGTGGATGGGAAAATTCAAGAGGTCAATGGATCCGATTTGCAAGTTGGAGATTATTTGCCTGTCTCCATACAACCAATATATGGTTATTATGAACCTATAGAAAAAACATTATGTCCTATTGTTCCCAACAAAATTGGCGGGTCCATTGTTATGGAAGAGCGTAACAATCGTTTCATTGATACAGAATTTGATCCCATTGTGAGCATCGATGCTGTAAACAACACGACAGAATATGCATATGATTTGACCGTCGAAGATACCCGCAATTTTAACATTGCAAATGGGTTAGCACAACGCGATACTTTTCACTTAGGGGGTGTTTCTTCCAAGTCAAACGTTACGAGGGGCGTTCCGCGCATCGAAGAAATTTTGCGCTTGACGAAAAATCCGAAAAACCCTTCACTCACGATTCATATGTTGCCCATGGACGAAAGCAATGGCGAAAAGGCGAAACAATTTGCGACGATGATTGAACACACAAAATTATCGGAGTTGGTGAAAACAGTGCAAATTTGTTTTGATCCCCATGACGAACAAACCACGTTGGAAGAGGATCGTGCCTTTTTGGATCAATATTATGCTTTTTCGAAATTGTTTGCTGAATGCAACAAGAAAACCAAACCGCGTAATCATGATGACCAATCAATGATGGCAGAAAACCAAGGACAAGGACAACAACAAGAAGAAGACCCAGAAGAAGAAGAAGACACCAAATCGAAATGGATTGTTCGTATGGAAATGGATACGGAAGCCATGTTGGATAAAAACATTACCATGGACGACATTCATTTTGCCTTGCAAATGAGTCCCTTTGGCATTTCTAAAGAATTGCATTGTGTCTATTCCGATTTCAACAATGATAAATTGGTGTTTCGTTTGCGTGTCGACAAGGATTTCATGGCCAAGGACAAGAAACGTCGCGGGATCCCGGATCCTTTGGACCAAAGCAATGAGATTCATTTCTTGAAACGTTTCCAAGACAAATTATTGAGCAGTATTGTCTTGCGCGGCGTCGAAGGCATCGACAAGGTGATTCCACGCAAACTCCAGAATATGGTGGAGAAAACCAATGGACAGTTTGCGAAGAAAGATACGTGGGTCCTCGATACGACGGGCACCAATTTGATGGAATGTTTGGCGTTGGATTTTATTGACAATACCCGAACCTTTAGCAATGATATTCGCGAGATTTATGACGTGTTGGGCATCGAAGCCGCCCGTCAAGTCATTCACAACGAATTGGTGGAAGTCATGCAATTCAGTGGTGCCTATGTCAATTATCATCATATTGCCTTGTTGTGTGATCGCATGACGTGCAACGAGAATATGGTGGCGATTTTCCGTACGGGGTTGTTCAGCGACGACATTGGACCCGTGGCGAAAGCCACCTTTGAAGTACACACCGAAGTATTGTTGGATGCCGCCCGCTATGGCGAATTTGATTCGATGCGTGGTGTCTCGGCCAATGTGATGTGTGGTCAACCCGGATATTATGGTACCAATGCGTTCCAATTGGTAGTCGATATGGATAATTTACAACGTTTGACAGCGGATTTGGTACCCGATCGTGATGCCATGGATATTGTCGACGAAGAATTACAACGTGATGTGTTGAATGTCGACGAAACAGGCAAACAATTGGAAATTTTTGTTCATAATGATTTCTCCGGTTCGGCGATGAATCATCATCCTTCGTCTGCCAAATCAAATCATGTCATTGTGGATGATGACTACGATATTGGATTCTAGCTTTTTTTATTTTTATCTTCACTCTTCAGATCATGTTTTTTTTTATTTTTATCTTTACAATCGACCACCCAAAACAAGTAATGTTTTTTTTTAATTACATAAATTTTACCAAAAAAAAGTCCATAATTAAAAAAAAATTAAATAAAATGTTGTTGTTTTTTTTTTTATAAATGCAATTTTTCAAAACGTTCATTCACCGTTTGTTCTAATTCCACCAAATCTTTCCCCAATGCCTCCAAATCGGTATGAAACAGGGTAAATGCGTTTTTCATGGTATCTTCAATGGTCTGGAATCGCGTATCCATTTCTTGGGTTTTCTTGTCTTGCAAACGGACACGACGCGCCAATCCATCCGTGGATTGTTTGTTGGATCCCGCCCAATGATCCATTCGCCGGTTGATATCGCGGATTTTCTCGTTGAGTCCCACCGTCCAATTCCATCGTACCGTTTGATTCCCTCCGTCTTCCTGCAACTTGTAAATTCGGTGAGACAAACGACGGTACATTTGCACCATACAACCCAATACTAATGTCAATAAAATGGCATTGCAAATATCACTGGTCCCATACGTGATTTCTTGGTCGGGTAAGGACATGTTTTTGGTTGGTTCGTTGTGTTTGTTTTTTTATTTCCTTGCCTTTTGTTTGTTTGTTTTTTTAATTTCCTCGCCTTTTATTTGTTTGTTTTTATATTTCTATTTGCACTTGTATTCGTATTTTTTATATTATATTTGCTGTCGTATGTTTGCATCAAAAATAGTAATTTGATCCAAAGGATGCGCCAAGTCATCTTCGAAGAAGAGACCGTCTTTGAGTTCTAATGTCTGTTCTGAATCCGTCGTGGTTGATGTTGATGATGATGACGATGATGAATTGGTTTTCCTCCCGAAAACATAGGCTCCCCTTGGTACTGGCGTTGATTCCAGTGCGTTGTTTCCCATATAATTTAGGACAAAAAGAACACACAACAAAATGATAAATCCGACCATGGCATAAATGACCGAATTAGATAATGCCATGTATTGGGATTTGTGAAAATGAAATGAATGGAATTCCGTGTTGCAATCACTTTTTTTTGTATTTTTATAAATATAGATTCATTTTTTATTCTTTAATTTCATTTTATTTCATTTCATTTTTTTCACCAACAAATTCACATAACCTTTTTTAACAAAAAAAAAATAAGAAAAAATGGGCGGAGGTCAAACCGAATGGAATATGCTTGTCAAGAAAATGTTCAAGGAAGGTCGTGGTAAAAATGCCGCGTACAAATTAAAAGATGCCATGCGTGATGCCAAGAAAGTCTACAAGAAAACCACCAGTTCCGTCGAGAAAGTGGGCAATGTCGCCAAGGCGGCCGTCACGGGTCGTCGTCGTCGTACTCGTAGTAGTAGTAGTCGTCGTACTCGCCGCAACAGATAATTTATTTTTTATTTTTTGTTTTTATATAAGATTTTATATTTGTTCACTATTTCGGATGATTGAACACCTTATATAAAAAAACGCACTTTCATACACTCATACACCCCCCCCATTCAAAAAAAAAACAAGCCTAGGGAAGAGTTGTACGCCGACGAATCATGATCCGCAAATGACCAAATTGATCCGCCAATTTTCGAATATTAGGGACATTTGTTTCGAAACCATGCGTCATTTCCTCGTGAAACAATGGCATTTGCTGTGGAGAAATGGTGGTGGATGGCGATAAAATGGAATATGGACTTTGTCCATTCATTTTGCTGTCGATACTCGAACGGATGAAATAATAATATTCCGTCGACAAAAACGGCGCATTTTCATTCAATCGAAACCAATCAATCGATCGTAATCCTCGGAATTCTCCCGCACCACCCGTTTGCTCTTCTTCCAAGTCGTCGTCGTCGTCGTCGTCGTCGTCGTCGTCGTCGAAGTCAACATCATCATTGTCCGACCAAATATTGCTGTCATTTTGTGATGCATTTTCGACCCCTGTAGACAATGACTCGGAACCGAAAATAGCATCCACGTCATCGTCGTGCCTGTCTGCGCGGTCTTGAAGATTGGATAAAGTGAATCCTTTGATCCCACTCGGATTGAAAAGCACCACAGGAATATTGTACTCTTGACAAAACATCCACAAATCGGTGTCTGTGATGAAATATTGGCGACCTGTGATCAATTCATTGAACAAACGAAAAGATTCTTTGTGGATTGGATCGCGGGGAAGCAAGCGTTCGGGGAGATGGCGACGCAGGGCACGCCGAATATATCTTTTTTCCGCCAAACAAATGTCCGACATCATGGCCGATTTTCCTTGTTTTTGGAGAGATTTCAACAAGAAAAACCACGTCTCCGCCTTTTCTTTGCTTGCCCATTTTCGATAGGCACGCACTAATAATCTTTTTATTTCATCGATGCCATGGTTTTCGGTGGCATCCGCGGCTGCATTAGTAGTACCTTCACCATTATGTATTCCCATTTTTACGTCATACAATGATCGCATCATCGCCCATTTGCATGCCGTTGTATTTTTCAATTTGATTTCGTTCATGTTTCGTTTGAGATGGGACGCAAAATACCGGATCCATCCCGTTCCCTTGTTTCCTCGGATTTTAGGCAAAACTACGTCGATGCATTCGTTCGATAAAGACAACCGTTTCGACTCCAATATAGGTTCGTATGGGAGGGGTGTTCTTTCTTCTTCGTTGCCTTCGAGTGGATCTTGCTGTTGTTGTCCATTGTCATCATCGTCTTCAAATGGTTCTTGCTCTTGTTGTGGTTGTTGTCCATCATCATCATCATAGTCTACATATTCGTTTAAAAGAGAGAGTGATGGGACGGAGTATTCTTCTTCTTGTCCTTGTTCTTGGATAGAAGGAGAAGGAGGAGGAGGAGGAGGACTTGGTATTTGAATTGGGGGAGAGGGGACATTGGTTGTGTCCACAAGTGTTTCATTTATTGACGGAGGTACAGACAAAGATGGCGTTCGATCCACCAAGGTTTCATTTTTTGATGAAGATTTAGACAAAGATGGTGTTCGATCCACCAAGGTTTCCACCAACGTTTCATTTAGCGATGCAGTTTTGGACAAAGATGGTGTTCGATCCACCAAGGTGTCCACCAACGTTTCATTTAGCGATGCAGTTTTAGACAAAGATGGTGTTCGATCCACCAAGGTTTCCACCAGTGTTTCATTTAGCGATGCAGTTTTAGACAAAGATGGCGTTCGATCCACCAGTGTTTCCACCAGTGTTTCATTTAGCGACGAAGGATGAGTATTCACCGATGGTTGTTGCCCAGGACTTGGAGACGAAGGTGTTTGATTTTGTATAGGTGGAGGAGTGGGATTTTGTGGTGGTGGTGGTGGAGGAGGAGAGGAATTCAATAGAGGCAAT
>Ga0194130_10003020_pt1 | contig 23273 bp, 21 predicted proteins | sample TA2KigsurfametaG_FD_160084 | JGI IMG/M metagenome (GOLD analysis project Ga0194130, IMG submission 160084) | Freshwater microbial communities from Lake Tanganyika, Tanzania - TA2015050 Kigoma 12 surface | ecosystem: Environmental > Aquatic > Freshwater > Lake | place: Tanzania: Lake Tanganyika... | reverse complement strand
TCCAGAAATAAAAGTAGGCTTCATAGGATCGCATATAAGTGCTTTGCCAAAAGAAGTTTTGAGTTACTCTTTTATTGATTTTGTTTTTATTAATGAGGGAGTTTATGCTCTTAGGGATTTGTTAAAAACAAATCTCAAAGACCATCTCCGTAAAGTAAATGGAATTGGATATAAAGATGAAGATAATAACTTAATATTAAATCCACCGAGCAAATTAGTTGACGAAAAAGACCTGAATACTGAATTACCAGGTTATGCCTGGGAATTACTTCCAAAAAAGAATAAAACCTTAGATCTTTACAGAGCTCATTTTTGGCATACTTTTTTTTCTGAAAAAGATAGAACTCCTTTTGTTTCCGTTTATTCTTCATTGGGTTGTAAATTTGGATGTAATTTTTGCATGATTAATATTGTAAACAGAACAAGTTTAGACTCTGAAGCAAAATCTTCAGATTTTAAAATTATGAGACACTGGGATCCAATATTTTTTGTAGATCAGTTAGAAATTCTTGCTAATTACGGAGTGAAGACGATTAGAATTTCAGATGAAATGTTTTTTTTAAATAAGAAATTTTATGTTCCAATTCTAGAAGAGATAATAAAAAGAGGCTTCAAATTCAATATGTGGGCTTATGCAAGAGTTGACACAGTTCGTGAAGATCAATTAGCTTTATTTAAGAGGGCAGGAATTAACTGGTTGTGTCTAGGAATTGAAGCTGGAAACCAAATTGTTAGAAAAGATATTGATAAGGGCAGATTTCAACAAATCAACATTAGAGATGTAGTAAAAATGATTAATGATCATGATATTTATATCTTGGGGAATTATATCTTTGGTCTGCCAGAGGATAACATTCAAAGAATGCAAGAAACATTAGATTTGGCTATGGAACTAAACACCGAGCACGCAAATTTTTATCCTTGTCAGGCTTTGCCAGGTTCTCCCCTATATTTTGAGGCAAAAAAAAAAAATTGGGATATGCCCAATTCTTTCGAAGAATATGCTTTTTATTCATATGAATGTAAGCCATTACCAACTAATTATTGCTCACCAAAAGAGGTATTAAGATTTCGAGATAATGCTTGGAAAAGATATTTTACTAGTCCAAACTTTTTAAATAAGATCAAAAATAAATTTGGAATAGATAACATGGAAAATATTTATAACTTAGCAAAAATCGAACTAAAAAGAAAAATATTAGAGTAATTTCAAAATAAAAAATGAGATTAGATTTTTACAAAAAAAAAGCATATGAGATAAGAAAAGATCTATTTGAAAAATTTTATTTACTTTACGAGGGTCATCCTGGATCTGTATTTTCAATATTAGATGTATTAATTGTTCTTTATTATGGCGGTTTTGTTAGAATCAGAAATAATGTTCCTATTGATGATCTTATAATGAGCAAAGGTCATGCAACTGTAGGTCAATATCCAATTTTAAAAGATTTAAAAGTAATTAAAAAAAAAGAGTGGGATAACTGGGGAAGTAAAAAATCAATTTTAAAAATGTTTGGTAATAATTATATTCCTGGGATTAAAACAACAACAGGTTCATTAGGTCATGGAATAGGCTTTGCTACTGGCATAGGTTATTTTTCAAAAAAAAATAAAATTAAAAAAAATATATTTGCTATTATTAGTGAAGGAGAACTTTACGAAGGCTCTACTTGGGAAGCTCTTCTCTTGTTGGCTGATCTTAAGTTATCTAATGTTACAATAATCATAGATGTTAATAATAATATTATTCTGGGAAAACCAAAAGAATGTTTAGATTTAGGTAATATAAAAAAAAAATTTGAAAGCTTTGGTATTTATACAAAGACATGCAATGCACATAATTTTAAAAATTTAGAATCTGAATTTAGAAAATTAATTAAAATCAGTAAACCTAAATGTCTAATTGTAAATTCCATTAAAGGGAAAGGTTTTAATATTATGGAGAATAAGGCTCATTGGCATTACTGGAACCCCATCTCTAAAGATCAGTATTTAAAATCTTTAAAAGAGTTGAAAGAAATATATGAGTAATTTACAAAAAAAATTTCAGAGAGATGAATTTATAAAAGTTATTTTTAAAGCGGCAAAAAAAAATAATAAAATATATTTTTTAAGTGCAGATTTTGGAGCACCAGCTCTAGATAATTTTAGACGTAATTTAAAAAAGCAATTTTTGCACTTAGGTATATGTGAGCAAAATATGATTGATTTTGCTTGTGGAATGGCTCTGGAAGGAGCGAAAGTTTATGTTTATGCGATGGCACCATTTCTATCATTAAGATGTCTTGAACAGCATAAAACGGCGACGTGCCTAATGAATGCCAATGTTTGTTCTATTGTTACTGGCATTGGCTTAAGTTATGCAAATTCTGGTCCTACACATTATTCAACAGAGGATTTTGCGTGTTTACGATCTTTATCTAACTGCACAATATTTACCGCCTCAGATCCTGAGGTTGCAAAGTTAATAGCAAATAAAACACTTAAATTAACCAAACCAATATTTGTAAGATTAGATCGTAAAGCATCAAACAATTTCTCAACAAAAGTTAGTATAAAAGAAATTCATCTTGGTTTCCGATATTTAAGAAAATCATCAAAAAATAAAATATTAATCATAAGTCATGGCACTATTATTGAAAGAGCTTTATTAGCAGAAAAAAACTTAGATAAAAAATATTCTAATTCAGTAGATATAATTGATTTAATTCAATCAAAACCTTTTCCAAAAAAATTAAAAAATATTTTAAAAAAATATTCTAGAATTATGACTATTGATGAGCAAATTTCACAAGGAAGCTTGGGATCCTTAATAAAAGAAAATATTGATCACTATGTGAAATTTAAATCTTTAAGTCTTCCTGATAAATTTATTTTTGAAAATTCAAGTAGAGAAAAATTATTAGACTCTAATGGCTTATCTATAAAAAATATTTCAAAAGAGATTGTTAATTTAATCTCTTATTTTTAAAAATGACATATTTTCAAAATAGCAAATTAAAATTAAAAAAAATATTAATTGATTTTGAAAAAAAAATATTTTCTCTTTACGAAAAGAAAAAAATTAAAGGTCCAGTTCATTTGTCAGGCAATAATGAAGATCAACTTATAAATATTTTTAAAAAAATTAAAAAAAATGATTGGGTTTTTTCAGGATGGAGAAATCATTATCATGCAATACTTAAAAACATTCCTCTTCATGAAATAGAAAAACAGATTATTAAAGGTAAAAGTATGAATCTCAATTCCTTAAAACATAATTTTTTTTCTTCATGTATTGTAGGTGGTATTTTGCCTATAGCTTTAGGTGTTGCTTTGGCGTTAAAAATGAAAAAAAGCAAATCTAAAGTTTGGGTTTTCATTGGAGATATGACTTATGAAACTGGTATTTTTCACGAATGCTATAAATATAGTAGAAATTTTAAATTACCAATAAATTTTGTGGTTGAAGATAATAATCTTAGTACAAATACTCCTACCAAAATAGCATGGGGTAAAAAACAAGAAATTTTACCTAATATAATATATTATTCATACAAGAGAAAATACCCACATCACGGAATTGGAAAGTGGTTATTATTTTAATGAGCCTATATTTAAATAAAATTTGTCTGGCGATGAAAAAAGTATCAGAAATTAAAAATACAATTTTTTTAGGTCAATCGGTTATATATTCTGGCAATTCTCTTTATGCAAGTTTAAAAGATGTTCCTTTAAAAAAAAAAATTGAACTTCCAGTTTTTGAAGATGTGCAAATGGGCATGACAATAGGATTGGCCATGAAAGGTTTTGTACCTATAACATGTTTTCCAAGATTTGATTTTCTTGTATTGGCACTTAATCAACTTGTAAATCATGCTGATAAGATTGATTATTTAACTAACAATCAATTCAAATCTAAAATAATTATTAGAACATTAGTTGGTGCAAAATACCCATTAGATGCTGGTCCTCAACATACGCAAGATCATACAGAAGCCCTAAAAAAATTATTGATAAATACAAAAATAATTAGGATTAATAAAAATACTAATATGATAAAAAAATATCTATTACCATTTAAAGACAAGAAGTATAAAATTTTTTTATTTGTAGAACGTGGAATAAATTATTCTTAATGGATAGTTTTAATGTACTTGAATAATTTTTAATTTAATGATTATTTCAAAAACCCCCTATCGAATATCTTTTTTTGGAGGTGGATCTGATTATCCAGAGTGGTATAATCAATTTGGAGGAGAAGTTATTTCTTCAACTATAAATAAATATTTATATATTTCATGCAGAGAATTGCCTAATTTTTTTGATCATAAATATCGTATTTTGTATTCTAAAGTTGAGGAAGTTAAAAAAATTACTGATATAAAACATAAAGTAGTTAGGCTTGCTTTAATTAAAAAAAAAATAAAAAATAATTTAGAAATTCATTATGATGGAGATCTACCTGCTCGGAGTGGAATGGGTTCTAGCTCAAGTTTTGTTGTCGGATTATTAAAAGCATTAAATGCTTTAAATAATACAAAATCAAATAAATTATCACTTGCAAAAGAAAGTATAAATTTTGAACAAAAAATACTATCTGAAACTGTTGGTTCCCAAGATCAAATAGCTTGCTCATATGGAGGTTTTAATTTAATAGAATTCAGACAAAATAATAATTTTAAAGTAATTTCTTTGGATAAATATCAGCTATTTAAAAATAAATTAAATAAAAATTTAGTTTTATTATTTACGGGACAGCAGAGGACTGCTGAAAAAATAGCTCAGAGATTTATAAAAAAAATAAACACAACTAAGAAACAAGAAATAAAAGATATTTTAGCTTTAGTTAAAGTTGCGAAAGGTTTGATACTTAGTTCAGATCATTATGCCTTTGGCAAGTTATTAGATGAGAGCTGGACTTTAAAAAAAAAATTAGATAAGAATATTACTAATACTATTTTAGACGATATCTATAACAAAGCAAAATATTATGGAGCCATTGGAGGAAAAATATTAGGAGCAGGTGCTGGTGGTTTTTTTTTATTTTACGTTCCTCAAGATATAAAGAAATATTTTGTAGAAAAAATGAACTTTTGTACAGAAGTTCCTTTTAGTTTTGAAAATAAAGGGAGTGAAATAATTTTTAAAAATTAAAGTAATTTATTATGGAAAAATTTAATCATCCATTGATGGAGAATAATATAACTAATAAAGATATTTTATGTGTCGTTAAATTTTTAAAAAAAAATAAAAAAAAAATATTTACTCAAAGTGAGAAAGTTAAAGAATTTGAATTAGCATGGTCGAGATGGCTTGGAGTAAAGTATAGTATTTTTGTTAACTCTGGTTCATCAGCTAACCTACTTACTTTATTAGCCTTAAAGATATTATATGGTTCTGGGGAGGTTATAGTTCCAACATTGACATGGATTTCAGATATTGCTTCGGTTATTCAGAATAATTTTAAACCTATTTTTGTAGACATAAACCCAAAAACATTATGTATGGATGAAAAAAATATTATAAAAAATATTTCATCGAAAACTAAAGCAGTATTTATTACACACGCTCAAGGTTTTAATGGTCTTACACAAAATTTATTAAATACTTTAAAGAAAAAAAAAATTATTTTATTAGAAGATGTTTGTGAGTCACATGGAGCAAAATTTAAAAATAAGAAATTAGGAACATTTGGTTTGATGTCAAATTTCTCTTTTTATTATGCTCATCATTTATCAACAATTGAAGGTGGAATGGTATGCACAAATAATAAAAAAATTTATGAAATTGTTAGAATGCTCAGATCTCATGGAATGGCTAGAGAGAGCGGGAACAATAAATTTGAGAAAAGCATGATTAAAAAATATTCATATCTATCTCCCAAGTTTATCTTTTTATATCCCGCTTATAATATGAGAAATAATGAGTTATCAGCAGTTATCGGTATTAATCAACTTAAGAGCCTGAGTGATAATAATTTTAAAAGAGCTAATAATTTAAAATTGTTTTTAACAAATTTAAATTCTGATATTTATAGAACTGATTATCAATTAAGAGGAAATTCTAATTACGCATTTCCATTAGTCTTAAAAAAAAGAAATTTTAAAAATAGAGATTTATTAGAAAAGGTTATGGTTAGGAATGGTATTGAATTTAGAAGAGGAAATGCGGGTGGAGGAAATCAATTAAGGCAACCTTATTTAAAGCAATTCATTAAAAAAATTAATTTTAAAGATTTTCCAGAAGTGGAGCATATCCATTTCTTTGGTTATTATATTGGCAATTATCCCTCATTAAAAAAACAACAAATTTTGAATATTTGTGATATTTTGAATAAGATTTCTTATAAATAGAAATTTTAATAAATCTTATATCACAGTAGCAACCTGATCTGTAGAAGGTTATCAAGTGGGAAATTAGTTAAAAAAGATTAAAATATAAAAATAAATAATATTTTCTTAATAAAATAGAATTATAAAAATTTGAAGACTCATACATAAGAGATTATTTCACAAGCAAACAAAAATAAATAGGAAAACTTTTAAGTTTAAAATTAGTTTTGATGATGTTATTTATTTTAAAATATAAATTCTTAAATACTACAAGATTAATTTTACTTACAATTATTAATTAAATTTTTATGTATTTTTCTTACTTGTTTATAAAGATTTTTTTTGGAATATTCAAAATATAAATTACTTTTTTTTGCACATTTAAAATCTGAAATTTGGTCCCCAATCATGAAGCTTTTTTTTTTTTCGATTATCCATTCTTTGCAAAGCTCATTAATCATTGCGTTTCCTGGTTTCCTAAAATTTGTTTTTTTTCTATATTTATTTAATTTAGCATGTGGGTGAAAAGGGCAATATTTTACGTCATCAATAACAATATTTTTCGATAATAAATAATTTTTAATTTTATTATGCATTAAAATTAAATCTTTTTCTGAAAAAAAACCTTTTCCTATTCCAGCTTGGTTTGACACAAAAAATATATAGTAATTCTTTTTGTTTAAATATTTAAGTGCTTTAAGAACACCGCTTTTGAAATGAAAGTCATTATATTTATGAACATATCTATAATCATAGTTAATTACTCCGTCTCTATCAAGAAAAGCTGCAGGTTTTTTTAGTATTCTTGGTATTGTCCTTTTAGCGTAAATTAAATTTTTAGGTGTTCCAATATCAATAAGTTTTTTGTTGTAAATTAACCCTTTTACTAATTTTTTTTTTAATAGGTATGGAATTACTTCATTTTCTATTGAACCTAAACCGTCTACGTTATGATTAAAAATTTTCTTTGAAAAAAAATAGTGTCCTGAATTAATATAATTATTTTTTTTTATAAATATATTTTTCTTTTTGTTTATAAATAAGCCATTAAGTTTCTTATTATCTTTATATAAATGGTTTTTTGTAATCATCATTACTAAAATAGTTTTTTTTAAACTAAACCTATGGAAAAAAGATAAATTTACGTTTTCATAAATAGTATCTGAGTTGATAACAAAAAAATTTTTAGAAATTTTTTTTTTATGTTTAAATATTGCACCCCATGTACCTAAAAGTTTTTTTTCTTTAAGCACATTAATTTTTGTGAAATTATAAAGTTTGTTATTGTATTTTTTATAAATTTTGTGTGATTTGTAGCCTGCTAGTATATAAACTTGTTTAAAGTTGAATTTGCATAGGTTTTTTAAAATTAAAGTTAACAATGGAATATTATTAAATTTTAATAGTGGTTTTGGATTTCCCTTGCTAATTTTTTTGATGCGTTCTCCTTTTCCTCCAGCTAACAATAAAACAATATTATTACTAAAGTTCATATTTTATCAATAAAGTTTCTTAAATCTTTTGGATAGTTTTTTTTTAAATAAAAATTTTTTTTTTGGTCAATATAATTACTAAAAAAAAAGTTTTTTAATAGAATATATCTTTTTTCAAAATGATGTTCGTAATAGTTTCTAAAATTAGCATAATTTCCATTTAAATAAGGTATAAAAAAAAAGTAATATAAAAATGAAAAGAAAGGTATTAAAAATTTTGGTATAATTTTTTTAATCTTAGGGGATTGTTTTTCTAGAATTTTATCTCTATCATTTTTAAGATTTGATGATCCTCTATCATTTATTATCGTCAAATAAGGAATTGTTACATAAAGGGGTATTTTATCTTTTTTTACATTAAATGGCCAATCTGGGTATCCGTTAACAAGCCCTTTTGTTAGAGATAATATTTTTTCACAAGTCATTTTATTTATTTGGTAGCAGGAATTATTGAATAGATGTGAAGCGCTTTTGTATATAAATATATTTTTTAATGGAGTCGACTCAGGTCTTTTAAATAAAAACCCACTTGGGTAAGCATAAAAACTAACAATTCCGTACCCTGCAAATTTGGTTTTTGAACTTAAAACCCATTTTTTTAAGAGATTTGAAGGGTATGCATCATCCTCCATAATAATAGCATTCGATATATTATTTTTAATAATATATTTATAAGCTTTAAGATGACTTGCCGCAGCACCAATTTCAGACGGCGACATTGTTCTTCCGATATTTTTTTTTATGTTTTTAAAATTACATATTAATTTTAATTTTTTATTTTTTTTTAGTAAATTACCGTTGATTCCGTTTAAAACATTAAAATTGATTTTAATATCTTTTAATCTTTTTTTTAAAAATTTGACTCTTTTGCTATTCTTTAATGAAATGATTAGAATTTTCATTTTTATTATTAATTTATCACTTAAAATTATTTTTTTCTTGTATAATCTTTTAAACTTATTAACAAATGCTTTTAAGTTATGAAAATTTTTAATCCACAAGAAAAAATACTTCATCATTTAAATGAAGTTAAAGATCTCTTGGATAGCAAAAACCCTGACCCAATTACATTAGAAATAGATCCTTCTAACACATGTAATCATTCATGTCCATTTTGTATATCTGGGCATATTCATTTAGATAAATATAAAAATTCTGAATTTTTTAATAGAGCAATTTTATCAAAAGAAGTTTTCAAAAAATTGATTGTAGATTTGTGTAATACAAATGTTAAATCGATTAATTGGACAGGTGGTGGAGAGCCCACACAAAATCCTTTTTTAAAAGATGCTATTCAATACATTAGCAATAATTCAAAAATAGAAATGGGAATGTTTACAAATGGATCTCTAATAGAAAGGTTCAACTTATTCGAGACAATTTTAAATTGTTTATCTTGGATAAGAATATCATTAGACGCAGGAAAACCAGAAACGTATGATGATTTAAGAAAAACGAATAAATCAAATAATTTTGAAGTAGTAATGAGTAATATAAAAAAATTAGTTGAATTAAAAAAAAAAAATAAATCTTTAATCACTATAGGAGTCGGTTTTGTCGTGACAGAGGCAAATTATGAGGAAATAATAGATTTTAGTAAACTGTTCGAACATATTGACGTAGATTACTGTCAGTTTAAACCAGAAATCATACAGATAGAAAGGCTAAAAGAGTTTCAATTATCGAAAAACACATTAGATAAAGGTTTGCTTCAAATATCTCCAGATTTTTGGCTAAAAAAAGTTGTCATTTTATTAGATCAAGCGTCTGCATTGTTAGGATCTAAGTTTCAATGTAATGCATATAAAATTGAAGACCTGATTTTAGATAAGAATAACTATGGCAGAAATTATAAAGAATGCCTTGGTTCCCAATTACAACCATGTATAAGCGCAGACGGTAATGTTTATGTGTGTACAAATCATCGTGGTCATAAAAAATATTCTTATGGCAATATTAATGACAGAAATTTCTCGTCTATTTGGAAAGACCTAGAAAAAAAAAAAGAAGTAATGAATATTATTAATAATGCAGAGAAATTTTCAAAATGTACACACTTGTGCAAGCCTCATGAGAGTAATAAGATTTTATATAAATTAAAACAGATTTATAAAGAAGATAAAAATTTATTTCAAAAATTAAAAGAACAAACCCGTAATTTAGCTAATAAAATTAGTCATATAAATTTTATTTAATGATTATTTTGATTATCGGTTCAACAGGGAAATTAGGGGGGGCTCTAAAAGTTTTCTTAAAGAAATATAAAAAAATATCAATTTTAAGTCCAAATAGAAAACGTCTAAATTTATTAAACTATGAAAAAGTTCAGAAATATATCCAAATTTATACTCCTGACGTAATTATTAATTGTGCAGGTTCAACTGATGTAAATAAGTGTAATAAAAATTATTCTTATGCTTATAAAGGCAATGTTGAAATTTGTAAAAATTTATCAAAAATAATTAAAAATAGAAACATTCATTTAATTCATATTTCTACAGATCAAGTCTATGGAAAAAAAAAATATCCATTCAAACATTTAGAATGTGATGCAAAATTAAGCAATAATTATTCTACAACAAAATATTTAGGAGAAAAATATATTTTAAAACATAAAAAATCTACAGTTTTAAGAACAAATTTTTTTGGAAATATCAATAATAAAAAATTAAAAACCTTCTCTGAATTTTTAATATCTAGATTAAAAAAAAATAAACTTGTTTATTTACCAGACAATATTTATTTTAATCCAATAAACATTAAAAAATTAATTAAAATTATAAAATTAATATATGTGAAAAAAATTTTTGGCTTATATAATATTGGGGGAGATAAAATTTATAACAAATTTGAATTTGGTTGTCAAATTGCTAAGAAATATGGTTTTAATAAAAAATTAATAAGAGTTTATCTAAGCCAAAAAAAAAATAAAAGACCTTTAAATACTGTAATGTCGATAAAAAAAATAAAAAAACAAATTAAAAATTATAAAATTATCGTCTAATTTTTTTATAAAACAATGTATGACTATTAGAATTAGTGAAATCTGGACAGCAGGAAAGCAGACGATAAAAGATACTGTTATTTTTCGTTTGATAGAGAAACTGTCGGGAGATAATGTTGAATTTACTAAACCAAAAAATGCTGACATTTTATTCTGTGGGCCTTATAATCAAGAAAAAATATCAAGACGAATTTATCAGAAATTTCTTAAGATTTTTAATATTGACAATCCATCAAAAAAAATTCTTGAAATATCAAGTGGAATTTTTTTTAAGAAAAAAAAACCAATTTTAATATATTATGGTCATGAAAATTTTAGATATGATAATTTTCCTTGCGATTTTTATATTGGAACAGATTTTGAAATATCAGAGAACTATCTAAGATTTCCAGTTTGGAAGGAAAATATAAATTGGAAAGATTTTGGAATTCATAGAAGCAGAGGCCCGTTGATACAAAGATATGGTGAATATTATGATGTAAAAAAACTTTTGGCGCCATTAGGTTCGCAGTTTTTAAAAAGAAAAAATTTTTGTATTATTACATCCCATTTAAAAGAGCCGAGACGAACGATTTATCAAACATTCTCAAATCATTTCAAGGTTGATGGATATGGTTCTTTTTTTAACAAAAAAATTAAGAATCATAATGCAAGTAAATTTTTTAAAAAAGATATTTTAAAAAACTACGCATTTAATTTGTGTCCACATAATTCAATTTATCCAGGTTTGATTGAGGAAAAAGTAGCAGAATCTTTTTTGAGCGGTTGTCTTCCTATAACATGGGCTGACTCTAGTATAGATCATGATTTTAATCCTAAAGCATTTGTAAATTTAAATGATTATTTTAAAGATAATTTCAAAGAAATTATTAATCTCCTAAAACAAAAAGAATTTGTAGAAAAATTTTCTTATCAACCGCTGCTATTATCTGAACCAAATCTTGAGAAAGAAATTAAGTTTGTAAAGCGAATTATTGATTATATTTAAAGTTTTTAGCTCACACCAATTTTTTTTAGAATTATTTTTTTTTGATTAATATTAACATAATTCCACATATCTATTACAATTTTTCTATTAGTTGATTGAAGTTTTTCGATTTTTTTAAATTTTTTTTTTTTATAACAAATAAATATAAAATTAGTTTTCTCAAAAAAATATTTTATATTATTTGTGAATTCAATTTTATAACTAGTCAAAGGTGCAATATCATCGTATATTATGATACGATATTTATTTTTGAAAAATTTAAATAATTGTTCACCTGGTGACTTCTCAGATAAATTCGTATTATCTTTATAATTAAATCCACAAATTCCTATTGTGATTTTTTTATTAAGATATTTTTTATATTTGTAAAAAAAATTTACATATCTGGTAATTTGAGCATTATTGGTATTATCTATCGCCTCTGGAATGTATGATTTTAATTTATTTTTTTTTAGATAATAAGTAAAATTTAGGTTATCTCTTGGAAAACAAGGTCCAGAAAAAAGAGCTCCTAACTCTAAATATTTATTGCCTATCCTTTTATCAGCTCCAATTGTATTTAAAATTTTTGAAACATTAATATTATTTTCCACATCAGCGATCTGGCTTATAGTATTTGTAAATGAAATTTTCATTGTTACATAAGAATTAATAGCAATTTTCGCGATTTCTGCTTCTTTTAGATTTAGAAATTTTAATTTGTTTATTTTTTTTTTATAAATATTTTTATAAATTCTTTTTAAAATTTTATGACCATCAGATAGATTTGAGCCTGCTAAAACCAAATCAGGATTAATTACATTTTTGTATATGGATCCTAAAGCTATTAAGTGAGGATTGTATGTTAGGATAAATTGTTTTCCATGTGTTAACTTAAATTTATTTTCAATGTGATTTATAAAATAATCACAAGATCCTGGATTAACAGTTGAAGTTATGTTGATTAAGTATTTTTTTTTATTTTTTAAATAACAACATATATTATCTAAAGTATTAATTATATACTTATTGTCAAATTCATTATTTTTTTTTGAAGGTGTTGGAACAATTATAAAAGTACAATTTGTTTGCTTTATAGCCTCTTTGACTTTATTAGTAAAAAAAAACCTTTTTTTGTTTTTTCTTATTAAAAAATTTAGCTTTGGTTCGTCATTTTTACTATTTTTTTTAATATCATCTTCTAACTTCAAATTAATATCAAAACCAAAAACTTTATTTCCATTATTTGCTAATATATGAGAAAAAATTAATCCTAATTTGCCTAGTCCTATGCAAAAAATTTTTTCCATTTTTTTATACTATTTAATTCCTTATAAAACTTATTGAAACTTTACTTAATAAATTCTTTTTTTAATTGTTAGTCTATATAGATATTTTATCAAAACATGTCAAAAATTTGAAATTTGATTAATTTGAAATTAAATATTCATTTTTTTTACTACTTTTTTCCCAATCTTTTTGTTTACTATTGAAATATAAATTTTTTCTCTATTATAAATTATCATAGTTTTTTAAGCACAGGAGTTTATTACAAATAGAGTCTACAAAAAACTCTTTTTTGTCTAAATTTAATAATTTTCAAAATATCTTAATAATTTTTATTTTATATTTTTAAATTTTAAAGTAAATTTCTAAAACCGTTGTAAACAATTATTAAATTTTTCTATTCGATATCCTATATCGTTATATATTTTTATTTTACCTATAGAAAATTATTTTTTTTCTTAAAAATTTCACAAATCTAAATCTCTCACATGAAAATATAATTTTATTTTGAAACTTACTTTATCATCCACAAGATTTGTTTTAATATAAATTGCATGTTTTATTAATTGTAATTTTTTTAATTCTAAAATTTATAATTTATTTAAATAATTTCACATTTCAATAGCAAAACATATAATTGTTTCTAAACTAAACCTTATATTCAAAACAGATCTTCAAGATGTACAATTTCTATTTTTTCATTATTAAAATTTAATTATCGAAAATTTTTCTCACTGCTTGGTTATTAATTTGACTTATAACCTTTGATGTATAATCATAAAAATCTTATTTTGTAGTTTTAATGAAAACATAGTAGTGAATACCTAACTGATATGTGACAATATTTATTTATTGTTAGCTAAATGACCTGCCGATCATTTTTTATAAATTATTCTGGATTGGTTTCTCAACCAAACAGGTAAACTCTAAATGGCATTCTAAATACTATCATATTTTTTTTTTTCTTTGTACCAGTTTAAAGTTCTTTTTAAGCCTTCCTCTATTGAAATTAGGGATTTGAATCCATACAGTTTATTTATTTTTGAAATACTAATAAATCTTTTTGGTATCATAGTTGGTTTTGATAAATCATAGAATATTTTAATATTTTTCAATTTCTCTATTTTTATTAATATTTTTAGAATCTCTCCAATTGTTATTGATTTACCACTCGCAATGTTAAAAATATCGAAATCAGTATTAAGATCAATTATTTTAATAAGTGCTCTACAAAAATCCTCTATATATAAAAAATCTTTAAGATCTTTCCCATCGCCCCAAACGTTAATTGGATTTTGTCTATTAACTATTTTTGAAATTAAAGAAGGAATAACTTTTGCTTTTTCAGGATCAAACTTATCATGAGGACCGTATAAATTTCCTGGTCTCAGAACAATTGTTTGCATAGGATTTTTAATTTTTTTTGAATAAATTTCGCAAACGATTTCGGAGAATCTTTTCATCCATCCAACAAGATGATATTTTTCAAAAAAATCAAACTTTGCATCTGTTTCTCTCATCGCAAAATTGCTAACTGGATAAACTGTATTGCTGCTAATAAAAATAAACTTATGCACGCCCTGAGAATAAGCGGCTTCAAGCATATTTAAATTCATTCTTATGTTTGGAGTTAAATGAACTAATGGAGTCTTGTCCATTACTGCTGCTCCTGAAGAATTTGCTGCACACATTACAATGATATCTATACTCTTGCAGACTTTATGACAATTCTTAAGCTTCTCTAAATCTGTTTTTATGTACTTAACTTTATTAAATTTATAAAAATTTTTTGCTTTAAAATAAGTTGCAGTAATTTTATATTTTTTTAGTTTTGATAATTCTTTTAATAAATTAACCCCAATAAAACCAGATCCTCCGGTTACTAGCAAATTTTTTTTCATCTCTATTATCGATCTCTGTCTGACAAAATTGGACTATTATGTTTCCATTCAAATTTATACAAAGGGTCATTCCATTTAATAGTAAATTGAGAATTACGATCGTACTGTGTATTTTGTTTATAATGAAATATAGCCAATTCACTCAAAACAAGATGACCATTACCAAATTTTGGAGGTATCAAAATTTGAGATTTATTTTTAAAAGACATATCAAAAGTTTGCCATTTCTTAAATTGCCAAGATTCTGGATCATTATTAACAACTATTAATTGAAACTCTCCATACAAACAACTTACCAACTTATAAGTTTTATTATCACCGTGAATTCCTCGAAGCACATTTTTATATGAGACCGAAATATCATCCTGAATAAAATTTAATTTAACTCCATTTTCTTTCATAAAATCTTTATTGTATATCTCTACATAAGAACCTCTGTGATCTTCAAAAGCTGTAGGGGTAATTTTTTTTACTCCCTCTAAATTAGTGTCTTTAAATAACCACCCTTTATATGTTTTCATTTATTTAAAATAATTATGTCTTTTTTTATTTTGTTTATTATTATTAATATACCAGGACCAAGTTTCTTTGAGCCCCTCTTTTAAAGAAATTTTGGGACTATAACCTAAAATTTTTTTAGCATTATTAATATCCATAATTCTTTTTGGAAAACCAGAGTCTTTTGTTTTATCAAATCTATAATTAAAATTAACAACTTTAGAAAGTGTTTCTACTAATTCTTTTATTGTATAACCATTGCCACTGCCTAGATTTAAGAAATCAAAATTTCCGGTACCTTTAACGATTGCTAATATAATTCCGTCGGCAATATCACCTGCATATGCAAAATCTCTAACCGCAGATCCATCTCCCCAAATAATTACTGGGTCTTCCTTATTAAAAATTCTATTCATTAATGTTGGAATTACCATTGCACTCTCTGGATCAAAATTATCTCCAGGGCCATAAACATTGCAAGGCCTAATTACAAAAAAATTATTTAGATTATATTGTTTTTTATAAGCCTTAATTTGCATTTCTGCCATTCTTTTGGCCCAGCCTGGAAACATGTCCATTGGTGGTTTATTTATATCTTCTTCATTTTCAATAAATATCTCTCTACTAGAATAGGCTCCGATGGAACTTGTATAAACTATTCTATTAACATTATTTAAACGACAAGCCTCTAAAAAATTAGTATTCATCATAATTAAAGGAACAAAAAAACTAGCAGGCTTTTCAATTGTTACTTTCACCGAGCCTTTTATCCCCGATAGATGAAAAGCATAATCGATATTTTTAGTCACTTCTTTGCAGAACTCAAAATTTGTGAGGTCGCCTTTTATATATTTAGCTCTTTCATCTTCTGTAAAATCGTCTAATGAAACTACTATAACATTAGCATTGAAGTTACATAATTTAGTCACAATAAATCTTCCGATCAGACCAGTACCGCCACTAATTAAAATATTTTTATTTTTAAAAAAAACATTTAATTCCTTTGCGTTCATATATTTTTAAATTAATTTTTTTATTTATTAAAATTCTTAACTATAGAGCTAGTTAAATAGTATTTAGCAATCCTCCATCAATAACAATAATGAATAAAAATTTCATCAAGAATATCTCCTTGTTGGATTATATATTTAGAGTTGGTGGTATTTAATTTTTTTTTAATATTTAATATTTTTATTTTATCTCTAGAAAATGTTGCTATGTTGCCGCCTAATTTAGCAAAACTTAAAGCACAATCGAGGTCGATCCCATGAATAGCGCCAGAAGTAAATATATTTTTATTTTTAAAATTAAAATGCATAAAAAATTATTTAAAAAAAACACTCAAAATACTAATTATAACTTTCACCAATAAATTTAATATTTTTTTAATTTAACAATTTATATAAAACTTATTATTAAAGGAGTATATTAAATAATTTATAAAAATGATAGTAAATCAAAAATTGCTAGCAAATTTATTTAAAACAAATACTAAAGAAATAAATAACTTTTGCAAAAAACAATTAGCTAAAAAAATACAATATAGACTTCTAACAAAATGCGAAAGAGATTCACTTGTGATAAAGATTTTACAGAAAATTTTAAAAGACACTCAAGTAATTAACTCTCCAGTAAGAAAAAAAGTATGGAACATTGGTTGGCGTGAGTCATTAAATTCGTATAAAAACATTAAAAATTTGAAATCTTTAATTCCTAAATATTACATAAATAGAGAAAATAAAATTTTTAGACTTGGTGGGGAATTTGTAAAAGTTAAATATCCTTTATTTGAAGTTTATATGTATAATCTTTACAAACATTGGTTCTTCAAAAAATATTTTTTTAAAATAAAAAATATTTACGAATTTGGAGCTGGCACTGGTATGAATCTTTTGGAATTGTCAAAAATTTTTCCTAAAAAAAATCTTTATGGATCTGATTTTGTAAAATCTTCTGTAAATTTATTAAAATTAATTGCAAAAAGTAAAGGAATTAATTTAAGTGCTTATAAATTTAATATGTTAAAGCCTAATTTTAAAAGAAAATTATTAAAAAATTCTGGAGTTTTCACATCTGGTGCAATCGAACAATTATCTGGTGATATTGGTAAATTTATAAATTATATCATCGTTCAAAAACCTGAAATAATTATTCATGTAGAACCAACAACCTATTTTTATAATATAAAAAAATTACCTGATTTTTTAGGAAATCTATTTCATAAGAAAAGAGGCTATAGCTCTAACCTTTTAATATATTTGAAAAAATTAGAAATGAAAAAAAAAATAAAAATTTTAAAATATTTCAAGAGCCCTTTTGGAAGTATAATGATGGAAGGTTATGACTTTATAGCTTGGAAGCCACTCAATAATCATTAAGTTGAATATAAAATTTATATTAATGCATCTTTCTATAAGACCAGTTCCTCCTGTTACTAAAATTTTTTTTTATCGAAAAATTTTAAAATTTTATTAGAAGATTCCATTCTATTAGAGTTATTTTTAAACTTTAGATAAATTTTCAAAAAAAAATAGTTAATAAACCATTTTTTTTTAAAGAAGAATAATTACTCATGTATTTGTATAAATTTTATAAATAAATTAATAAATAAAAAAATATAATATATTAATCAAAAATAAAATAGGAAATTCTTGAACAATTCAAATGTCTTGTTAATTTTATTTCATTCAAGCCGATTGTATTCATTATTGCTTTTGTCTCGCCGGGTGAGTCGGGATCATTGGCTTCATCAAAACATATTATCGTACCTTTAACGAATCGAGATTTTAATACTTCTAAACACTTTTTTGTAGGTTCATATAAATCGAAATCAAAATATGCTAAGGAAACAATTATCTCGGGATTTTTTTTTAACAAGTCTTTAAGCATAATACTTGCGTCACCTTTAATGACAAAATTCTTCTTTATATGGGACAATGGATTAAGTTCGTCCAAAGAATCTAATTGATTCTGTAAAAACTTTTCATAACTAATTGAAGTTCTGAGGTTCCCTTTTTTCATTAATTTAGATTTACCATCTTCCTTATGGATTTTTTTGAATCCAGAAAATGTATCAAATGCAAATACTCTTTTATGTCTATTAAATGGTTCGTAAATAGATCTTAGCATTGCAAAAATTGAGGCGTTTTGACCCCATCGAGTTCCAAAATCGAATATGTTTCCATTTATTTCAATCTGTTTTTTGTAAATATCATTTAGACAAATCAATCTTGAAAGATTTTTTGATGTTAAAAATAAGCCTAAATTTTCAAGAATTTCATTCTTAGGTATATTTTTTGAAAAAAGGTTTCTTAAAATTTTATTTTCAACGCTATCTTCTAAATCGGTTTTAAAACTCAATTTTCCAAGATCATTTAATTTAATCATTTAAAATTATTATTCTGTTAATTTAATTTTTTAAAATTGCATTAATACTATAATTCCAGCCATATGCAATCACATATGCCCAAAATCGCAATCTTCCTTCAGCTAAATAAGTTTTTTTTTTAATTTTTCTAACTTTGATAAGTTTTAACTTGGCTCCTTGAAGAATTTTTTTTGATAACTGATGCGGAGATGGTGATAAATTAAATTTATTTTTAATAGCCCCAATCAAACTACTTATTTTTTTATAATTTTTATCATAAAATATTATATTCTTTAATTTTATTTTTATTTTTTTAATTTTAAATTGATTATTTAATAGTAAAACATCTTTTTTGATTAATTTAAAATTAGTAACATTTTGATTAGAAGTAATATTATCTAAATTTGTTGAATGTGGAATTATTATTAAATTATTTGACTTATGTAATAAATAATTAAGTATTATTGAGGAAAAGGGGACTTGATATTTCTTGGCTAGTTCAGATAGTAAATTTTTTTGCATTCCATTAAATAAGAAATTACCAGTGCTCAAAGGGCTATAACAAATAATTTTAATATTATTTTCTACGCAATACTTAATTTTTTCCTCCTCTATAGATTTATCATTTAAAGAATATTCTTCCTGTAAAAATTTAAAATCTGACTTCAGCTTAGTTTTAAAATATTTAATATCTATTAGTTCAAAATTGCTTAAACCAAAATATCTTACTTTGCCTTTTGATTTTAAAAATCTAAATGCTGAAATTATTTCATCATTATTCACATTGTAATTTGGCCAATGAGGTTGAATAACATCAATTTTGTCTATATCGAGTCTTTTTAAACTCATCTCAACAGATTTAATAAAATTTTTGTAATTTAAATTTTCAGGAGAAACTTTTGTTGAGATAAATAAATTTTTCTTTATCTTTTTTGTAAGACTTCCGATAAGTATTTCACTTTGCCCATTTCCATATTCTGGTGCGGTATCAATAAAATTATATAATTTATTTTTAATTACAAAATTTAATGCTTGCTTATGTTTATCGGTGTACTTAACATTTTTGGTGTTTGTTCCGCCAAAAGCAAATCCATATCCGATTGGATTGATATTAGAAAATGAAATCATAATTTAATAAAATACAAAATAATTAATTTTTTTTTCAAAAAAAAATAGTTGTACTAACCACATAATATTTTAAAACATACAAGCGATTTCAACTTTAAAATATTTATTTTAATAGACTGTTTATTATGATTCATGTTATATTAATTTTATCTTTATTTATTAAAAATAAAAAATAATATCTTATTTAATTACTATTTAAATTTAATCTAATGAAAAAAATTGCCTTAATAACTGGAATTACTGGAATGGTAGGATCTCATTTAGCAGATTATTTGTTAAAAAATACTACCTGGAAAATATATGGTTTGTGTAGATGGAGAAGTCCTCTGGATAACATTGACCATCTGTTGTCCCTTGGAAATCAAAAAGGATCTCGAATAGAGTTTATAAATGCTGATCTAAACGATTATAGTTCCCTTATCAGTTCATTACAAAGAACTAAACCTCAATATGTTTTTCATTTAGCGGCGCAAAGTTATCCTCTTACAAGCTTTGCTGAAGGCAATATTACTTTAGAAACAAATACTATAGGCACATATAACTTATTAAATGCTATAAAACATTTGAAATTAAATCCTTTAATCCACATATGCTCTTCCTCAGAAATTTTTGGGAAAGTTGAAAGAAAAAAATTACCTATTGACGAAAACTGCAGCTTTCATCCTGCCTCTCCTTATGCAATATCAAAGGTGGGCACTGATTTAATTGGAAAATATTTTTATGAGGCTTTTAAATTAAAGACATTTATAACACGAATGTTTACCCATACCGGTCCTAGAAGAGGCGATGTATTTGCGGAGTCTTCCTTTGCTAAACAGATTGCCTTAATAGAAGAAAAAAAAATAGATCCCATAATAAAAGTCGGAAATCTATCTTCTCTAAGAACCTATGCAGACGTTAGAGATGCAGTTCGAGCTTATTATTTATTATTAACTAAAAATCCAAAGCCTGGCGAAATTTATAATATCGGTGGCACTTATACTTGCACGGTTGGGGAAGTATTAAAATTTCTACTATCTAAAACGAGAGTAAAAAAAATAAAAATTTTAAAAGATAAAAATAGGATACGACCAATCGATGCAGATTTACAAATTCCAAATACTAAAAAATTTAGATTGCATACCGGATGGAAACCAATAATTAAGTTTGAAAAAACAATGGTTGATTTATTAGACTACTGGAGAGAAAAAGTTAAGAAACAAAATTTTTTAGATAGATAAATTATGTCAACAAAGTTATAAAAAAGTGAATCTTTAAAAGTTTGCAGAAAAAATAGAAAAATATGTGACTCAGGAAAAATTAAATGACTTGCGTATTTGTCTGGAAATAATAAAGAGTTATTATTTGAAACTTTCAAAAAAAAAAATAAAAAAATTACGATCTATTTTTATTAATTAAAAAACTAATTTAAATTTTTTGTAATAAATTGTTTTTTTAAGTGTTATTTTGTGTAGATATATAATCAATAAATGTATAAAATTTTAAATTTAATAAATCCTAAACTTAAATATTCTCTTTTTTTAATAACTTTTTTTTCAATCGTTTTATGTTTAATTGAAATATTAATTTTTTCTTTTTTACAAATTATTATAAGTTTTTTTTTAAGTACACAAGTTTCCTTCAAAACAGAATCTGCACTTGCAAACATTATATTATCTAAATTTATTAATTTTCAAACTATTTTAATAATTTTTTTTGTAATATTTTTTTTTAGAAATTTTTTATATATCTATGTTTCCTTTAAAAGAAATAAATTGATTAAAAATGTAAACGATGATCTATCTTTTCGTCTTAATGAAAGCTATATTTATCAGAATTTTGAATTTTTTATAAATAAAAAATCTTCTGATTTTATATCTCAAGTAATTCTAGAAGTAAATAAATTTACCTATCAATTGTTAGATGGAGTTATTTATTTAATTACCGAAACCTTTTTAATACTTACTATACTGTTTTTTCTATTAATAAATTATTTTTTTGAGACAATAGTTTTTGCAAATATTATATTTTTATTTTTCTTTATTTTTTTTAAATATTATAAAAAAACCTTTCTAGTTCTCGGGCAAAACAGAAGTATTAGTGATGCAAAAAAAGTTGAGGATCTTCAAAAAAGTTTTTTTGTAATTCAGAATATTAAATTAGATAGTTTAGAGGAATATTTTAGCTTACGTTTTTTAAAAAATACAAAAATTTCTTCCCACGCCCAGTTTTTTTTATCTTTTGTAAATGATATACCAAAGCCAGTGGCAGAGCTGCTAGTCTCAGTAATTGTTTTTGGTATTTTGTATGTACTTTATTACTTTTTCAATATGTCAAAACAAGAAGTTCTTTCTATGGTTGGGATATTTATGTTAGCTATGTTTAGGTTGATACCCTCAACAAATAGAATTTTGACTTCAATAAATAATATCAGATTTAATTATTCCAGTGTTAATTTAATATCATCGGAATTAAATAGTTCCAAATCTGAGTTTCAGATAAAAGATGAAAGATCTGAAAATATTAAACTTAAATTTAAAGACTCTATTTTTTTAAAAGATGTAAGCTTTAGTTATATACGATCAAAACAATATCAACTTAAAAATATTAATATTGAAATAAAAAAATATAGTACAATTGGTATTAGGGGTGTAAGTGGTTCTGGTAAAACTACACTATTAAATTTAATTTGCGGTTTATTACATCCTTCATCTGGCGAAATTTTTATTGATGGAATATCAATTAATTTATTAAGAAAAAGTTACCAGAAAAAAATTGGTTATGTTTCTCAAAAAACATATCTAAGCGACGAAAGCATTATCAACAATGTAATTTTTGGACAGGATCAAAAATTTTTTAATTATAATCTGTTTGATGAATGTATTAAAAAATCTAATTTAGATGACTTTATTGCCAAACTTCCAAATGGAAAAGATACTATCGTGGGAGAAATGGGCTCAAAACTGTCTGGTGGACAACAACAAAGAATTGGTATTGCAAGGGCTTTGTATAAGGTACCTGAAATACTAATTTTAGATGAAGCAACTAATGCCTTAGATGAGGATGCTGAGAATGAAATAATTAAAACAATTATTAATTTAAAGGGTAAAATTACCATAATTATTTCTTCGCACCAAAAAAAATTATTAGATTGCTGTGATACACAGTACGTTATTTCAAACGGAAAATTAATTAAAGCTTGATTTTTTTTATTTCATTATAAAAATTCCAAGCTAATACTATTAAGTAATCAAATTTTTTTTAATTTTACTTTTATATTTATTTCTTATTAACAATATATTCAATAAATGATTTTCCAATTTAGAAGGTTGTTT
>Ga0194130_10003019_pt1 | contig 23273 bp, 6 predicted proteins | sample TA2KigsurfametaG_FD_160084 | JGI IMG/M metagenome (GOLD analysis project Ga0194130, IMG submission 160084) | Freshwater microbial communities from Lake Tanganyika, Tanzania - TA2015050 Kigoma 12 surface | ecosystem: Environmental > Aquatic > Freshwater > Lake | place: Tanzania: Lake Tanganyika... | reverse complement strand
CATTTCAAAATCTTCTAAAGAAGTTTCAAGATGTAGTACTATATCCGGGTCAAACAAAAGGTGGATTTAAATATTCTGTTCAGTATAAAGGAGTTAAAACTGACTATGGTCTTGGTGGCATTCATGGTGCTAGAGCAAGTAAAGTTTATAACTCTACTGAAGATATGATTATCATGAGTTCAGATGTTGTGAGTTTCTATCCTAATCTAGCTATTAGAAATGGTTGGGCTCCAGCACATTTACCTAAAGAAGAATTTTGTGAACAATATGAATGGTTTTTTGAAGAAAGAAAAAAGATCCCAAAATCGGATCCACGTAACTATGTATATAAAATTATACTTAACTCAACTTATGGACTCAGTAATGATGAGAACAGCTTCTTGTATGATCCACAGTTTACTATGAGTATAACTATCAATGGTCAGTTATCTTTGACTATGTTGTATGAGATGATTTGTGAAGGTATCCCCGGAGCAGTTCCTCTAATGCAAAATACAGATGGTCTTGAAACAGTTATTCCTAGAAAGTATGTAGACCAATATATGGAGATATGTGCTGAATGGGAAAAGCTTACTAATCTTGAACTTGAGCACGGAACATATCAGAAAATTGTACTTGGCGATGTAAATAATTATATGGCCGTTTCAGAATATTCTGAAGTACATAAAGATGTGTATGACAAATTAAAGAAAGAAGTTCCTCACGATTTATTTAAAGAGGAAAATGGCAAGTTTTATTATGCATCAACTAAATGTAAGGGAAGATTTGAGTTTCATAACTTAGCTCTTCATAAGAACAAAAGCTTTTTGATTATTCCTAAAGCATTACATGCATACTTTGTTGATGGTATTAAACCTGAAAAGTTTATAAAAGAAAATCTAAACATTTTTGATTTTTGTGGTGGTGTTAAGATTAAAAGTGATTGGAAATTTACAGAACGTAAAATTGAACTTGGAGAATATAATGAAGAAAAACTTCAAGAAACTATTAGATATTATATATCTAAGCAAGGTTCTAAAATTATCAAGAAACATAACAGTGACGGGAGAGAGATACAGGTTGAGGCCGGTAGATGGTTACAAAAACTATTGATAGATTATCAAGAAAAACCATTTGAAGAATATGATATTAATTATGATTACTATCTAGAGAAGATTAGAAAAGAAATAGAATCTCTAGATCCTAGTACAAATCAATTAAGTTTATTTTAATTATGCCAAAGAAAATACAAAACACAACAAAGGCACATTTAATAAGTGTGCCTTTACCAAATCATGCTGCTACTTATACTGTTATAAGTCACCAGTTTATTATTGATTATGCTTACCAAGCCCTTGCTGCTGCAGGGTTTGGAATTGTAGATGAAGAGTACAGATGTACTGCTGATGGACAAATTGCCCAGGGAATTTATAAACTAAACTTTAATAATGACCCTGAGTTGTCAATGATGTTTGCATGGACAAACAGTTATAATAAACAAGTAAAGTTTAAATGTGTAGTTGGTGCTTATATCAACAACAGTGGTTCTGTTATGATTTCTGGAGAAGTTGGTAGCTGGGTTAGAAAACATACAGGTACGGCAGATACAGAAACAAAAGCTACTATTGATGATTATATCACTAATGCAAACATGTATTATAATCAGTTATGTTCTGATAAAGCTGCTATGGAAGTAGTAACACTTAATAAGAGAAAACAGTCTCAACTTTTGGGTGTTCTCTTTGCTGAGTATGAGATACTTACTACTGAACAAGCTAGTATAATCCGGGATCAAATGAAGAGACCACAACAAGTATTTAAAAGTACTGATAGTTTGTGGGCATTCTATAACTTTGTTACTAATGCATTACAAACTTCACATCCTAAGACTTGGATGGAAGACCAAAGAATCTTGCATTACTTTATAGGGACAATTTGTGACTTCAATGCACCTGTGCAGAATGTTACTGCACAGATACCTCTTGTTCCAATTGTAGATCCTTTATATGAAGATCCAGGACAAACTAATATTCTAGATCAGATAGCTGATTTAGAAGCAGATCAAATAGATGAAGATATTAGATATGCTGCTAATGAAGATCAGTTGGCTCATGAATTATATGGTGTAGATAATAACATAGAAGTTTCACTACCAGTTCTAGAAATAGATGATTTAAATACTGATGAAGAAGAAAGTGCTGTTTTTGATGAAGTAGAAGTTCCTATTCCACCATGTGAAGCACATGATCAAGAAACAGAAAGGGAAATTGAGCAGGAAAATTTAGAGGATATTTTTCCCCAAGAAGAACCTGAATATGATAGTGCTGGATTTACTCTAGAAGACAGAGTTAATGAAAGTATAGAACTTAATGAAACTACTGTAGATGAAGTAATAGTTACTGAAGCTATAGAAGATCCAGATGAAGATGTATTTGCTGAGGCAGATAATTTTGATCTAGATCTTAATAATACTAATGAAGATCCGGATAAACTTCCAGACTTCTTTTAGTGATGAATAATTATTTTTTTTGGAAAAAGGGGATGGCTTAGGCTGTCCCCTTTTTTTTCTTTACCTTAGTATTATGGAAAAACAATTAAAAGCTGTGGCAGAGTTCCACAAAGCATTTGGTCAAGAAGATGGTAAGTGGCCAAGATTATTACCTCATTCAGAATTTGATCTCAGACATACATTAATGAAAGAAGAAAATGATGAGTATCTTGAAGCATGTCATGCTAAGTCTTTAGTAGAGGTGGCTGATGCTCTAGGAGATCAGTTGTATATTCTCTGTGGTACTATTCTTAAGCATGGTATGCAACATATCATTCTTGATGTATTCAATGAAATTCAGGCAAGTAATATGAGTAAACTTGATGAAGATGGAAAGCCTATTCTTAGAGAAGATGGAAAGATTCTTAAAGGGCCCGGATATTTTAGACCTGATTTAAGTAAGTTTATTAAAATTGATGAATGAGAGGATTTATAATTGAATCACCTTACACAAACTTTTCAACTTTAAGTAAAAGTATAATGGGATGGGAGAACTCTTTTAATTAAGGGTTCCCCTTTTTTTTTAGTCGTAGTTAATATCTATACTAATAAAACCTAATGAAATAATAAAACTATAATAATCAGCATCATCATCAGGTTTTAGATAATTCCACCCTATTAAAAATCTTTCATGAGGAAAGAAAAACACTAAATTAACATTCCAATTATTCATCTACCTTGAGCTTTATATTTTTTCTTGTAGTTTTTTGAATTCTTTAATTTAGAAGTTTTAGTTTTAGCATGTACCCCTGGACGAGAAACCTTTGGTTTAATGTATACTTTTACTGTTGTTGTTGCCTTTGCCATTATTTATTGTTTAATTATCCTCCATATCTACTTGAGTTGTTTTGGAAGTTCTTTAATACTGTTGCTGGATCTCCTGTACCACCAGTAAAACCAAATACATTAAATAATCTTTCCCAAAATTTTAATGCTCCTTCTTGTTGCCACCAGTATGGTCCTTGATCTTTCTCATATCTAGCTGCTTCATCAAATGTAACAAAATTTAGTACATCTCCCATGATTTGTACATAAAGTACTACTGTATTATACCATGATGCTGAAGTAGAGGTTAGCATTTTAGTATAGTCATCTGCTCCAAGATTTATTCCAAAGATTTTTGGTAGTGGTACAAATGCAGAAGTTTCAGCTTGTACTCCAAGTAACAATAATAACATGTGATTTGCTAAGAAACCATATGTATTATAACTATCTTGATTAATAGCACCAGATCTAGCTTTAATTTTATCCCATTTATCATCATCATCAGGATCAAATCCAAATAACATTGATGCAATAAGTGATGCAACAATAATAATCATACCTTCAGCCATAGTTCTTCTAAGATCTGCTTTCTCTTGATCAGTCATATAAGACATCTCAGCTCCTTTAGACTTAAGTATTCTAACAAGAGTTTGGAATGCATTAACATAGTAACCTTTAGTATATCTTCCAAGAGCCCAGTCATATCTTTCACCACCACTAGCAAGTGATGCAGTTTTAGAATTCATTCCCCATCTGTTTGTCAACATAGGAGTAAACCATTTTCTCATAAAGAAAAACATTCTATAGATAATAAATTTATTACCTTCTGGTTGACCAAATCTATCATAAGCACCAAATAGTCTTCGAGATGTTCCCTGTAGTCTATTTTTAAATGCTTTAAATTTTTCTGACTTAGCAATTATTATTTCTTGACCATCTTCTAACTGAATTTCAGACTCAATATTGTTTCTTTTTTTCAGTTCCTCAACAGTTACATTGTATCTATCAGCAATTTGTTTTAATGATTCACCTTTAGTATAGTTATGAAACACAGATTTTGTATCCCATGCAGCATCAACACCAGCTTTAAGTCTCATTAATCCATCACTATCTAATTCAAATGCATCTACATACCTCATAGAAACTTGTTTACCATTCACTAACTGATTAACTTTTTGACCATGTAAAAAAGCACCAAATAGTTTTACAGCTACATCCATCTCACCAAATTTTCTGTGGGCATACATCCAAGAACCATTTGCTAAATCTTTTACTAAACTTTTAGAAACTGAATTTCCAAATTTATCTTCAGAAGTAAAAGTAGGATCAAATCTTTGTAACATCTGTCCAGAAAGTGAACCAGGTCCTACAGCATATGCATCTTTGGAGGCCCAAGTTAACATTGCTTGTGTTGACCATGGAATAGCCATAGCATAATCTTTAGAAGTAATAAACTCACCTCCTATGGATTCAATCATACTCTGCATGTATCCTGAAAACTGATTCTTTAAATCTGAAGGAATATTTACAGCAAGAGATGCTCTAGTAGATAAACCTTGAACTATATCTAACCATTTTGCAAGTTTTGGATTTGACTCCTCAAAAGAAGCAGTTTGTCGACCAAGGTATTCTCTTTCTATTAATGATCTAACTTGTCCAAGTCTGTTGTTTTCTGCACCAGCTTTTGTAGGATTTTGATATAGATTTCTTACATTAAATATACCTTTAGAATATGCATCCATATTCTTTGGTTGATTTGCAGGATCTTCAAGAGTACTTACTATACTTTCTACAATAGGAAGACTTTCAAGTAGTTTACCCTGAGTCTTAATTGACATACCATATTTAAATAAACCTGTTATGATATCAGCATCTGTATTTTCTAGTTCAAGATTATATATACCTTCAACAGGAACATATGTAATTTGATTTCCTTTCAAGTCTGTATTGACTAAGTTATTCTTAGCATCATAGTTATATCCTCTTTCAAAATCTGTAACAGACTTTCCAACAAGCTGATTTTTCCAATCAGTAAATGTTTTAAATCTTTCACCAATTTTACCTCTCTGCATTGCTTGGAATAAATCTCCAGCTTTAAGTGCATGTCTTGGCATATCTAAGTAAAGTTTAGAATAGTTACTTTGTCCTTTCTGAACACCAAGATGAAACTTCTTCATCTCTTCAAGTAACTTATACTCAGCATTGTTAGATCTTTTAAGATCAAAAAACCTTTGATTCATAAATTTAGCATTCTTAGCACTGTGTTTATTACTAGGATCAAATAATCTAGGTAGGTAATTACCTTTATTATCTACATAAGTACCAACATACTGATCCCATGACTCTCCAATAGGAATAGTACGGAATTCATTTTTAACTTGGTATCTTGAGTGACGTGCATTAGGTACACCTTCTAATGTAACAGTTTCACCTGTTTCCTGATCAACTATCTTAGTTGTCATTATATAATCCTTATTGATAGGAACAGTGATTCTATTTGCAATTGTGGGCTCATAAATAAGAACTATTTGATCATCAACTTTTCTTTTCTTAGTTACGTGATTCATTTCAAACCAGTCTCTAAGTTTTTCATCTTCTTCTAGTAATTCTTGAAATTTATCCTCATTTATGAAATCCTCTACTTCATCTGCAGTTACTTCCCCGGCTTCCAATCTTGATAAATGAAAGTTTAATGCATCCAAGTAATAATCAGTAGGAATTTTTTCAGATAGTTCTCCTAGCTCTGCAAAAAGATTTTGTAATTCTGCTGCTTCTGTAACAGTTAAACCAGTTTTAGATTGTCTCTTTAACAAGTTAATCATTTGTCTTTTTTGTTCAGCAGATAACTCAGTACCTCTCTTTACCATCGCAGTAAGAGTATTAAGATAAGCTCTCTCTTCCTGAGATAATCCAGAGTTTCTATCTAAAGATTCTCTAAAATTAATTATAGACTGTTCTAGTTCTTGGATTCTTTTTACCTTTTCTTCCCCTAATTCAGGAGTAATTGGTTGTCCAAGTTCATCTCTATAAGTAAATATCAAATCATTGATTTCTCTGTATGCTCCAGCTGTATCAAATGATAAATTCATTTTAGCTTGTAGTACACCAATTCTATCAATAATATCCCTGCGTCTTTGTGCATACTTAGGATCGTACTTCATTGTAAGATTCTGTTTTCTCCACTCTTTTATCTCTTTATCAAACTCAGGATGCTCTCTTGTTATACCATCTGTTGCAAGGTTGTTTATAAATTCATTATAAGCAGACTCTAGTGACTTCTGTAGAGGTACGAATTCATAGAACTTAGATTTTGCCTGATTTACTCTTTGAAGTAGTTTTGCTTTTGACAAATCATAAATTCCTTTCTTAGGATCATCTATCTTTGGTGTACCATCTTCATATGTAAGAGAACTTAATTGTTTAAACTTTCTAAATGCAGCTTGAAGACTTGAGTAGTTTTTAAATCTAGACAACTCATCATCATGTTCATTAAGTAAGTTATTGTAGTCATCAAGTGCGTTTTGTCTATCAGAGTATGCTTCCATTGCAATTCTTTTGCTAGTAGCAGCATCATAACCTGGTATGATTTCATCATAAACTTCATCTGATTCATAATACTCAGGAACAAACTCTTGCCACATATAGTCTTTTCTGAATTGTTTTAGATCTTCTCTAGCAGCAATTATCTTTTCTTGATCTTTAGATGCACGTGCCTCTGCAAGATTGTACTCAAGAATATCTTCAGCATATCTATAACCATTACCAAACTCATGTAAGAATGTTCTTATCTTTCTTTCGATTGGTTTACCAGTATTCTTATCCCAATACATAATAGTATCCTCATATGTTACCATGTCTTGTATCTGTGTAACATTAAGTTTAGTAAAGTTTACTTGTGGTAATAATTTTTCAAGTGCTTTTAAGAAAGACCCGGATCCATCCATAAAGTCATTAGTGATCTCTGTTCTTTGGTTTTGAATAAATAATGCTAAAGAACCTACTATAGGATCATTACTAGAAGTGTAGCTTTCTAAGAATCTATTAAACCAACTTACATCTTTTGCATGCCCAGTTAATGCATTCTGAATCTTTTCAGGAGTAGCTACCATGTTCTGATATAAATCCAAGAATCTTGAAAGAACCTCTTTGGGCACACCATTTTTATATAATGCCTCTAAATCATCAGTAACATCTTCTTGTGATATAACTTTATTATAAAAACTTTCAACTGCAGCATCTCTATCTGCCTGAGACTTATATGCATTCTTAAATGCTAAATTTAAGTTTTTCTTAAACTCATCTTGAACAAACTCATTCATTGGACCAGTAAGTTCTACATAGAACTGAATGTTGTTTTTCTTATATATCTGAGATATAACAACATTAATTTCATCTAGATTGGCATTAATCTTATTGATAACCTTATAGAATAGATTATCCTTATCCATATCTAATTTACCCTCTCTAATGATCTCATTAAACTGATCAATAGTTTCTTTCCATGCATAACTATTTTGCTTGTAAAAATTTACAAGTGCAATTGTATTTCTAGCACTTACATTCTTTTCTTTGTAAATTTTACCAAGATCATTTAACATGTTCTCAGCAATAATATCTATCTTGTCAATACTATTTATAAGTGCTCTAGCTTGTCTGTCAAGTTCTTTTAATCTGTCTTCTTCAGCATCTAGAACTTTACTCATTAATTGATCTTTACTATATTTACCAAAATCTGTTATAGTTTGGAATCTTCTTAATGATGACACTGCTTCAGGTAGTAAATTAGTAGAACCTTCTCTTTCTCCAAAAATACTTTTGATCAGCATGTCTTTTACTGCTTTATCAGTTTTAAAGTTTCTAGCTCTATCAAGAATTGCTTTATTAATTGCATACCATTCATTGATTATTTTTTCTAACTCTACAGAACTCATTGCTTTAGTTAGTTCATTGGCTCTTTCTGTTACAAACTTACCATACTGAATTAAATCATCATTAGTAACAGCATATTCAGACATGTCAATCTCATCCTCAAGTAACATTCTACCAAGCTCATCAATAGTAGTATCTACATTTATTGAACTTATACCTTGCTTATTACCAAATACACTTCTTATAAGTTGTTTTATAGCTGCAAGTATTTTATTTATTACAGCATCAAATCCCTCTGTCTGTATTTTATTAGTTAGTTTATTAACTGCAGCCATCTGAAGAGCATATGTAAGAATTTCAGATTTAAGCATGTCTGGATTAGATTGAAGTTCTGGATACTTTTGTAGGACATTATCACGGATTTGTTGTCCTTCTACCGTAAGTAGTACTGAATCATATAGATTATCAAATAGTTTTCTGTTTTTTATTCTTATACCATTGATAACAGGATGTGCAAATTCATGAAGAATTGTATTTACATTTACATTATCTCCTACCACATATACTGTTCCTGCATAGTAAAAAGCAGCTTCTCCGTTATATGGAGTAGCACTTACTCTTGTAATTTTTGCTGCTTGTTCTGGAGTAATGTTTTCAAATCTAATATTTAAACCAAGACTTAATTTTTCTGCAAGAACCTCAGCTACTCTTTTTGACCTAGCATCTTGTAAAGTATCTACGTTAATATCTACTAAAGGAATGCCATACATTTCTGTAGGTTCAGTTACTTTATCAGCAGATTTATTTACTGTTGTATCTAATCCATATAAAACCGGTTGATCAAAGTTATAGTTAGTAAGGTCTACTTTATATCCTCCTGGCTCACCATCAATACCCTCTATTGCAGGTACCCAAATAAGTTTTACTCCAGCAACTTGAGACATTGCATTATAAATAGCACCTGTTTCAATTGGTTGATTATTACTTATGCTCATAATAGTATTAACAACATGATTCATATTTCTTTCAGACTGCTTCTTATAATCAGCAAGTAACTTTAATGCTTCTTTTGTAGTTACAGTTTGATCAGTTATAAGACCTAACCTTATTGCAGCTTCATATTTAATTTTATCAGCTTCTTCTTTAGTAAATTTTACTTCATCTTTACCAGCATATATTAATGCTGTTCTGTTACTTCCTTGAGTTAACTGAGTAATTTTGAAACCACTAAAGTATAACGGCATATCTTTACCATTTTCTTTTATATGTTTTTGAATAGTGTAATGAATTAATGGAGTAAAATATCCCATTTCCATTGGTAAAATTTCTGTAGCTTGCAGTTTAGATGACTCATATTTTTCATCTAGTTCTTGTTTTTTAATAGCTGCTTTAGCTTTAAGTTTTTCAACTTTTTGTTTTTGGATTTCTATCTTTTTTTCAGAAGTTAATTCTCTAACTTCTTTTATGGCAGCTCTTTCTGTATTAGCTTTTAATGGCCAACCTTTAAAACTATAACCAAAATATGGTTCTCTATAATCTGCTTTCGTTAAATTACTAATAATGTCTGCATCACTTAAATTAGCAGCATTTGATGCAGCAATTTGTAAATCTTTTTGAGCTTGTATATCTATTGAGTCAACAAATAGCTTTTGATTAAATAAAATATTATCACGTAATTCTGTAAATTGTTCTTTTGTTATTTTAATAAATTGATTATTAAAATTATAAGCACTTCTTGCTTTAAATGCTCCTACTAATCTTGTTTTAAAGTCATCAATTTGTTTATTAGTACTGTCTAATAATTTATTAGTATTTGCTAAAAGAAATCTATTTACACTTTTATCAATTTGTGAGTAACCACTTCTAGGTTGAGCTTTAACTGCTAAATAATTTGCATTAGTTATTAAATTTTCAGTTGTATTATATTTTTCTTTAAAATTTTTATTAATTATATCAAGATAAGTATTCATTTGTATTATAAGAGCACTTTTTTTACCACTTAATGAATAATATCTTTCATCTTCATTTACTTCATTAATAATTTGTTGAATTTCATCTATTTGCTGTTTTGTAAGTAAACTTTTTAGACCACCGTTTCTCATTAAACTTTGTATTCTCCTTCTTTGACTATAAGTTTCATCAATGTTTTTTAAGAAAGAATCAATGTCTTCTTGAGCATTTGAACTTTCATACAAATCAATTTTTTCTTGAGTCATTTCTTTAAGTTGATTATAAGCAGCATCAACTGAAATGTTTTCACTAAAGATAATGAAGTAAGGTATATAACCATTAGTCACATATCTATCCAAATATTTATCTATTTTAAAACTATTGTTTAGAATACTATCAATGTTTGCTTTTAATTGATCACTGATCTGATTTAAAAAATATTGATATTCACTTTCTATTGGATTACCTTTACGTAAAAAATCTCTAAGATGTTCTATATTATCATTTTGAATTTCATGTAATAAAACAGCATCAAATTTAGCTAAACCTTTAGAATAAAACTTAGTAAGATTAGCCCAAGCAGATGGTGAATATTGAAAATGACCAAGTTTTAAATGATATGTATCATTAAATCTTATTGATATTTTATTGTGTTCAACTTGACCTTCACCACCATCTGTATTGCCAAAAGTTGTAGCTACACGATAATTTAAATGAGTTAATTCATTTGCAAAACCTAATGTATAATTTGCTTTTAAGTAATTGTATACTTCATTAGCAAGATCTTCGGCTGAAATTGTTTTTAGTTTTGGATTTTCTTTTACAATTAAATCTTTAACAGCTTCAATAACTTCAGCTTCTTGTTTCTTCATACCATCTACTTTAAGTTTTTCAGATAGTACAATAGGATTTTTTTTGTATTTCTGAAGTATTAATGGCAATACTTTTAATGTTGGAGTAAGATTTGTATAGTTATTTGTACTTTCTAATATCTTCTTTTCACTTTTATCAAGTGGTTTAGTTATCTCTAAATCACTTGTATATGGTTGAAACTTATTAAATCTTACTGCCTCTGTACTACCAACAATAGTGTAATATTTTGAAAGTGTTTTCTTTAAGAATCTTGTTCTTTTTTTATATCTTTTATTTAAAAGTCTATCAAAAAATACTTCACTATCACGTACTTCTTGAAGTTTTGCTTTTTGTCTTGGTACATACTCTTTTACATTAGTATAAACCCAAGCATCTAATTCTTCTTGTGTATCAAAATTAGGAGATTGTTTATCAGCTTCTGAATTAAATACAAAATAATATTTATCAGTCTTAACACCAAAAAAGTATGTTTGTGGAATAACTGGTGAGCCTATATCTTCTATAATAGTATAATCCATAGGAGCCACAGATTGATCATCAAGCACAGCATCAAAGTAAACTATATTATTTAGTTTTCTGTACTCATCAAAACTCATAAGATCTGTCATATCAGAAGATAATATCTTCATTGCTGCTACTTCAAATGGATCTTCTACAATTGATTTAAAAGATTTTAGTAAATCATTTATCCATTTAATAAATGCTCTTAAAAAACCATAGTCTTCTGGTGCACCTTCCTGATTTTCAATTTTCTTAATAGCTTCTGCAATAAGTTGTCCTATTGCTTCTTCAGTTAAATCTTCAGGTTTACTTACAGTTTTGCCATAGGTAGTATTGTAAAGTTGATTTCTTTTTGCAGTTGTTTTGTGGGACTCCCACAACATTTTTTTAAGACCAGAATCCTCTTTTAATAATCTATACCACCAGTGTGCAGCTTCTTCAGGAAGTTTATTCCATGCAGAAGGTCTTTTATCAAAGTCTTCAATTATATCTACTGTACCATTAATAAAGTTTGCAGCAGCCAGTGCTCCTTCTACAGGAGTACCTTCATTAGTATAAAAATTAGATACAAGTCTTTGTTCTACCCCGATGTTTTCAAGAAACTGATTAATAACTCCTAATGTAGTAGTTTCAAACTCAAGTTTTTCTGGGTCTTCAAAGCTTAGTCCAAATAGTCTATATTGTCCATCTGGACCTATTTTAGGTTCTGGCTCATTAAGTTTAGCTTGTACTTTATCAAACTCTATCTGAATTTTGTCAAACAGTTCTTTGTTAGGTACTGCCCATGCTGTTTTATATTTAGCATCTCTCCAGTATCTTGACCTTGAAACATCAGTTGCTTCTATTTCATCAATAGTAAATAGTAACTGACCATCTAACATAGGTAAATCAGGATACTTTATTTTAGCAAGTTGAGTATACTTATCATTAAGTTTTTCAAACTCTGTTATGTTTAATATTCTATTTCTACCCTCTCTAGAAAAATCATCAATTACATTTTTCTTTTGTAATAAATCAATTGTATTAATTTGTACTTGACAAGACATTATTCACAGTTTTTAAATGGATCTTCTTCTAAACCTAATTGCTCAAGTATTTCTTCATTTGTTAGACCTTCAGGACTAATATTTATTTTATTCATCTCATTATACATTACTGATCCCGGGTTAACATATCCAAATACATCAAACAATCTTCTACTTAAATATACAAATAATTCTTGAGGCATTAATGCAGGATCACCAAATCCTGTGTTTGGAAATGCAATTTTTGTAAGTTTTGCATTACCATCATTGATGGCTTGAATATGTGCAATTTCTTCTTCCCATAATCTTAGCACATCTTTATATGCTTCTTTAGGGAGATTTGCAAAGTTATCATTTGTTTTGGTTAATGAGGTAGTTATATTCATAGTCATGTTCCCGGCAAACTTATCTAGTTCTTGTTGACCACCAAAATTTTTCTTTGGATTCTTATAAGTTGCATTAACATTGTTTCTGATAAACACTACATCTGCATTATTATCTGTTAAACCTTTGTAGAAATCTTGATTACCAAACTGATCTGCAAATGTAAATACATTTGTTTGAGACATTTCCTTAAGTGCATACGGAGATTCTTCTATGTCAGTTTCTAAAGGTATAATATCTGATATTTCAGAAAAATCCATATTATTCAAATAATCTTTAAATCTACCACTATCAATATTCTTACGACTATTTTGTGCTTTAAACTGTTCAAAGAAATTATCTAGAATAGTTCCTGCATTAGCATCCAGTGCTTTTATAAATATTTCTGATTGATCTTTCATAATATCTAAGAAACTATTAAAGTCAACAATATTTGTAAAGCTTAACTTAGTTTTACTAAGACCTGTCTGTAAGAATGCAAAATTAGACATCAATGCAAACATATCACTAATCCTATCATTTTCATCTTTATCTACTACTTTCATAACAGATTTGTCAGCTAAATTTTTAAGATTCATAGTGTAAACATTTGCCTTATCAGTATTCATATCTTTATCAGCAAGATAAATATTAAATATTGATCTAGTTTTATTTGAGTCATACTTTAATACATTTAGTAAATCATACTGTTGTATTAATGAATCTTTATGCTCAATCAAGAATTTAGAATATCTTGAAGCAAGTGAGTTTTCTTTATCAATAAAGAGGTGATGGAAATTATATACATTATCCAAAGCTTTATTAGTAATGAATCTCTCATAAACAAATCTACCTAATGTTCCTCCATCTATAGTAGGGTTAGCTTCATAAAGATCTAAACCTTCTTTTCTGAACCATGATTTATTAACCATTTCGGTAATAGGAAATTCTGATCTTAGTAGTTCTCTTTCAGCTACAAACTTCATATAAAGTTTGAAGTTTAGTTTACCATTCTGTCTAAATGTTCTTGAATCTAAAGGATACATATTTCTATTTTCATAGCTATTATCTTCTTCAGATCCTATTACCCATGCTTCAGAATCAAATTCTTCACGTAAACTTTTTTCATCAATATACATGAATTTAGTACCATCTTTATTAGCTTTAACATAAGCACCCCTTGCTGTTATTTCAGAGGCTAGTGCAGTTGGTACTTCTTTTTTAATGGTGTAAGACATGTAAGAATCACCCATTTTATATTTTCTAACAGCATTTTGGAAAATCATATTAATCAAATCATTACGGAACATAGATATAAAAGTATCTATTTTACGTTCCCCAAGTAATTTGATTGATGTGCTTCTAAATAGTTTAGCATTTTCTACAATATAATTACTTATATGCTTATTATACTTTAATTTAAATAGTGGTCTAATAACTGCTAAAGATAATGGACCATTAAAGAATGAACTAATAACTGAATCATTAAGCATTTTAGTAAGTAATTCTTTTGGTATCTTAGTTTCATCAGCAAGTTGATCTATACTAGCTTCACTTAACTCTACTTCAGATGCAGTTGATCTTGTAGCTGTATCAGGATTAGATGATAATTTCAATGCTGTAAGACCTGTAATCTGTTGTTCAATTTCTAAGAAATGTAAAAACATTGTTTTTGCTAAATCTTTTTCTTCTTCAGATATTTTACCATTCTTCTCTTTAAAGTTTACAATCAGATCCCGCATTTCTTCTTCAGTAAATGCTTTCTCTTTTCTATCTTCCAAATATTCTTCAGCAAGCTCAACACCTTTAGTATATCTATCAAATTGACTACTTCCCATTTTTAATTCAGTAGTTTTGAAGTATTTTCTGATTACTCTACCAGCTGCTTCTTCAGCAAGTTTTGCTTTATACTCAGGTTTTTTACCTAATACTTCAGTAAATGTAGATTGACTTACATTTTTCTCCTTAATATAATCTATTACTAATGGGTTAGATACAAAGTAGACTGCTTCTTTAACAGGTACTCCTGCCTTTAGTAGGTAAAGTAATGTTGGTGCCGTCTCATAGTTACCTTGAATAAAGAATATCCACGGATCTTTTTCAACATCAACCCATCCATTTATCATCTGAGCAAGTACATCAGCTATTTTATGTTCATTATCAACATCATACATATTAGATATAGAAATGTGTTTCTCACCATTTATATTCATTTTATGGTGTCTTAAGAATAAATGAGCTTCTCTATCTTGATTATTTTTTCCTACTGTATGAATATATTTATTTGGCATGTAAGCACCAAGTGAATTAAAGATAACATTAAATGTATTTTCAATAGCACCAAGACCCAATGTTCTTTTACCTACAATATTTGATTCATGTTTGTAAACATTATATAATGACTCTAATACTCTTGTAGGACTGATAACTGTTTTACCATCAGGATCTACATTTGTTTTTGTCATTTTATTTGCAAAAGGATCATACTGCATTACATATTGAGATAATTCAGCTGCAAGTGGTTCTAATATATAATTACTGTTAGGTTTAATTAATGATATATAGTTATCTGGAAGTTCCAAAATACCTTTCATACTTTCTATAAGTTCATTTTCTACACCAGCTTTTTGTTCTTCAAAGAACATTTCAATTTCACCGGCAGACAAACCTGCAGATTTCATAAAATCATATTGATTCTTAAAGTCTTTATAGTTAGAATATTCTGGTTTTTTAACTCTACCATTCTCATCTATATTTGTCATGAAAATTGTGAGTTTATCAATATCAAAGTCAGCTCCTGATTTAGCAACAATTTCTGCTGGAGGAATAATAACATTACCTGCTTGTGGAGGTAAGAAGTGATAGACTTCCATAAACTCCATAGAGTTAAGACCCTGAACAGGAATCCTAACCCCCATCATTGTTATTGCTTTTCTGTTAGCACCATCATTAGCATCTAACCATTTATCATCTTTTATTTTTTCATTTAATCTTTCTAATGACTTATTTATATCAAGATTTCCGTCATCAAAGAAAACCCCAACAGTTTCATCATTAGCATATTTAAGATTGAATAATTTTAAATAGTCACCTTGCATAGAAATCATAACTTTCATAGCAGCAGTAAAACCATTTGCTTTTCTATGATATGTAGGTAAGAAATTTGTTCCTGCATATTTTTTAACTATCTCATCTCTTTGTTGTTTAGTTCCTGTAGTAAGACCAGCAGGAATTGTTGAATAATTATTAAAAAATGCAGAAGACATTTGTACTAATGCCTCACCTTTTACTTTTTGTTTAATAACCTTTTTGTTGATTATTGATAAAAGTAACTTCTCTATTTTAGCAGACTCTGGGTGAAAAGATAAATCATTTACTAAAGTGTTATCTTTTTCATAGACATCAATAAAATCAATAAGATCATCACTTAGAATTTCATCTTTTTCTAAGTTAGTTCTTATCATGTTTGCTATTTTTTCAGTACTAGCACTACTTGTTGGAATAAACTCTCCGTTAACTTCTTCGTATCCTATTTCATTAAGTAATTGAAGCTTGTGTATATTAGTTAAGAATTCAACTTTTCTAATGTAGTCATCAGCTCTACCTTTAACAAACTCTTTATCTTTAGATTTAATGTCACCTTGTTCATAAAGTCCCTCAAGAATCATCTTTCTTAACTGAGTAGAGAATATTGTAACACCTTTGTAAGATGAATTAACTTCTGTTTGATTCTTTAAAAACTCAGCGAATATAACATTTGGAGTAAAATCAACTTGTTTATTAAATGAACCATCTTCATTAAATACATTGTCACCATTTCCAATATGACCAACTTTAGACCCTGTTTCAAATGTTACATAGTCTATTTGCTGTTCCATCATTCTAACATGCAAATCATATAACTGTGTACCTTCTTTTGCTACACCAGGAATAAGTGGTGCAAGTGAAAACTTATGAAATGAAGTTACTGGTAAACCTTCTGACTGTATATTACCAAAGTATTGAAGTTTATATGGTGGAAAAAACTGTATTGCATCTTCTATAGATATATTTTCTCCATTAGAAATTTTTTCATAAAGTGCTTCTTGTTCATTAGTCCAACTTCCTTCTAACCATTTAAGATTTCTATATGCCTCCATAGTCAAATAACCCTGACCATCAGCAATCTTCATGTCTTTATATTCTTTTAATACTTTTTCAGCAAGTTGTTTAGCTTTAGTTGCATCACCATATCTTTCAGTATATGCTTTAGTTAACTCTGCAAGATACTCATTATAGTATTCTGATGTCATTTTGAGCTCTTTCATAATAGCAGTTCTGAATGTGCCATTATATTTTCTTGCCACTAACTGATCATCTTTAGATCTAGTTTTATTTAAATGATCAATGTATACTTTAGATAATTGAGTATTTATAAATTGTTGTGCTAATTGATCAGCTCTAAAACTTTTACCACCAGAACCAAGACCAGCATTTCTTTTATGGAACTCTTCTTCAGCATGATTATATTGTGCCAAGTCACCATATGCAAGAATTACAGTCTCATATTTATGTATAAATGAATTATATGAATATGCTTTAGTAAGCATGTTGATTTTATCTTCTTTAGTTTCAACTACACCTGCCTTATAATATTCAGACAATAAACCAGAATCAACATATCTATTTTCATTTAATTTATCTAAATTTTCTTGAGTAAGTAAATCAAAGTAATTAATAATATCTGTTTCAATTCTATTTCTTAAATCAACATTATCTTCTAATTCTAATGCCATATTAAATTTAACCTGATTAGTATTAACTGCATTTTGAATTAGATCATATAATTCTTCTTGAGTTTTTTTTGTAAGGATGTCATCAAATAAAGTAAATGCTTCTCCGGCCATAACAGTCCTACCTAGTTTATCTTTTACTTCTCTATTATAACCTGCATACTTTTCAAACTTCTTGTCACTTTTAAATCTAAAAATTCTATTAGATTCACCTGCTAAGTAACCCAACATAATTTGAGCACCTTGTAACTCACCATCTCTACCTGGTTCAAATGCATCAATATCAATATACAAATGTTTATTACGTGTCTTACCAGCATAAGTTTTAATTTCTGTATCTCTATCTACAGTAATACCCATTGCCATGTTTTTAGAAGCATGTCTCATAAACTCTTCAACACCATTCATTAACATAGTATGGTATTCTTGAAGAAACTTACCTACAGCATCCATAGAAGCTGTGTTACTTCCTGTAGTATCATTAACATTTTTAGTTATAAACTGAGTACCCGTAACATTTTGAAGTATTAGTTTAGCATTCTTTCTTTTAGTACCATGCTGATCAGGTTTTAAAAGATTAAACTTCATATAAAATACAGAGTTCAAAAGTTGAGAAAACGGAGCTAATGTATTGTTCTTTTTAGATAACCAATGCATGTGTTTAAAATCTTCTGACTGAGTTAACTCTTGGTATGACTCAGCTTTATTTATAGAAGTAATTACACGAGTAATTGTGTTATCTACAAAGTGTTCCCATACTCTATTTCTTTCAGCATTAAGTACACTAAAGTTTGAATAACCATCTGAAAATTCATTTTGAATCTCTGCCAATAATCTTATTCTAGATTGTACATCTAAACTTTTTTCTTTATCAGATCTTAGTTCAACAGGAAGACCTTTACGTAACATTTCTAATGGGTTTCTTCTAAACTCATCTTTTAGTAACTCAATGTTGTTTTTATATCCATTATTCTTTGCAGCATCAACTTCTTTAATTGTATCTAACATTAAGTTTAATCCATGGTCTAATGCAAAATTTGTTCTTGGATTAAAGATCATGTTTCTAATTGTAGGACTTGATAAATCTAATTCTATTCCAAGTGCTTTTAAAAACTCAACTGAGTCTTTAGCACTCATAACAGACTTTTTACCAAATCTATTTATTATAGCTTTTAGATCTAAATAGTTATTATCATTGATTTTTTCTATATATGGATTTACACTAATGTTAGCAAGTGCAAAGTTTGATTCCCAATCACTGATAACTTGGTATACATCCATACTTGCTTTAGATAACTTAGCAGTGAACTTATCATCTCCTTCTTTTTCTATGTTTAACTGTATGTATTTAATACGTGGTTTTTTAAGATCCTGCCAGAAGTTTGTTTCAACTCTAAATTCAGTATTTATAGTATAACCAGTATTATCATTAACATGTAACAACTGAGGTAGGAGATTAAATAGCTGTTCAAGTTCTGGATAATTTTCCATGCTGTCCAAAATTCTTTGGTGCATCTCAGAAATATCATATGAACCTTCAAGTATTTTAGCAAGTCTGTTCCACATGTCATGAACACTTTCAAGTTCAGGCATACCAAAATCATCTCTTTTATAAACAATCATACCATCCTCATCTCTTATAACTCTACCATCAATTCTTTCTGGTTTAAATATACCTGACAAAAGCATTAATGTTTCTTCACTAGCTATTTGTTTTGATGATAAAATATTTCCACTTGCATCTTTAAGCATTTTCATTGCTTCAATTGACGTAGTATCTTCTATTTCATTGTAGCTTTCTTTTAACATTGTAAACCTAGACTTTTTCATATGATGTGCTACCACACCCGTATGTTGTTTTTTATCTAGGGATAATTTTATATCTCCAAAGTTGTCTACTATTCTTTTAAGAAGATCAACCATATTAATTAATCTGTTTTCTTCAGCAGCATCTTCAGGAGTAACTTCCTCAGCCTCCACATTCTTAAGAGTAATTTCCTCTAATTCAGTAACAAAATATGTAAGACTATTATAAAAAAGATCTTTCATATCCTCATACATTTCAATTCTATTCTGAGGAACTTCACTGACTCTCAAATATCCAGCAGTATTATTATGTTCTAAATTATAATCTTGAAATGCTAAAGCAGCCATAGAATCCATTGCATTCATAATTTGCATGGTTTCTTGTGGATTAAACACATCAATGTTTTTGTTAGCTTTAATAGGTTGTATAGTTCTTTTACCTCTCTTTAATTTTGTAAAAGTTACATTTTCAGTAGATGCATTAAGACTCTGAAACAATCCTTTTTTAATTGCTTCTTCTGGTTTGTTTGTTCTAAGTACTTCAAACATTTCTCTTACTCTAGGAATATCTCTAGGACGAGTCATGTCTTGTCTAGTAACTTTACCATATGCCCATCTAAGGAATGCACCAATTCTTTCAAAAATATTTCTTAAAAATTTAGGAAGAGATTCTTTAAACTTCTCAGACTTCATATATGATCTAAAGTCTTCAGCAATGTCTTCTTCTATATCAAAAGATTCAGCATTAGCCCACTTTGGAACTTTTCTAACTTCATCATATAATGACTCTTGTTCTTCAGGAGTCAAAAATAATTGAGAGAATGCATGCCATGCCTCATGATAGATATCAATATTACTACTGCCTTTGTATAATTTAATACCAGCATTTTCAAAAGTTGCAACTGCATCTGAGTTAGCAATTTCTGTAAGTCTTTCTAATGAAATAGGGGCTTCTCCATTTACTTTTACTTGAGATATAAAAGAATCTTCCCACCATTTAAATGCTTTATCTTTTGCTTTTTTAGTAGTAAAGATTTTTTCAAAGAAGCTGTTTAATTTTACATCTCTTTTGAGATAGTTTCTTTTAGTTTTGTTATTTAAAATATTACTTATTGAATTTTTAATAACTACAGGATCTTTTTTAGGAGCAGCCTTTGGTTTTTCTATAGGTTCATTAATAACAATATCTGCTTTCTCAACTTTGTTTCTTTTGTTGATCATATCAACAAGAACATCAATATGTGATCTGTAAGATTTTCCAGCTGGTTTATAGTACACAAAAGTTGTATTGTCAAACCAACCTTTCTCTATTGCATCTAAAATAAACTTTCTTCTTGGTTGTTCTACTGTTTTAAACTTTTTACCAGTTAACCAATCTTCATAATTTTTTACTGCTGTTTCTACCTTATCAACTATCTTAACAAATTTATTTAATGCATCTTTTTGAGTTGACCAAGGATTTCCTACATGCTCAGTAAATGGAACAACAGGAACTAAACCTTTTGCAGGTCTCATACCCCATGTACCTTTACCTTTATTATGCCACTCTTTTGCAGCTTTATAACTAGTAACATTTTTAACTTTAGCATTAGGTTCAGATTTCTCACTTTGTTTTACAGGAGTTTTATCTTCTTTTGGTGCAGGCTCACCTATTTCATATACTTCTTCGTAAGCAGGTATTATATTTTGTGGTATTGCAAAATTTAAGTATGCATTCATTCCTGAAAAATATGCAGCTGTTTCATCAGGAAATTCAATAAGCATCTTATCTTTGATAAAATCATAGTAGTCATCTACTACTTCAATTAATCTTTTACCATCATCATCAAGAACATAGTCAGTAAAACTACCCGGAGTATTTTCACTAATAGTACTACCATCTAATAAACTTTTATTAAAATTTAATGCTGCACTATAACTTGTTCCATATTTTTTAAATAATTCTGGATCAGTTTTAGCTGTTTTTAAGTGCTCATAAATTAATTTTCTACCTTTTGATGTGTATAAAACATCTTGAGGAATCGGTTCTTCACCATTAATACTAACATTTAAAATAGGTTGACCTTCTTCATTAATACCTTCTTTTACAATTATTTTATCAGGACTAGTAACTTCACCTTCTTCAGGTTTATTATTAATAAAGTTTTCAAAAAACACTCTTCTTTGTGATGGTGTTAGTTCTACACCTTTTAGTGTAGCTTTAGTAGTTAGTATATCTGCAATATGACCAGCTAAGTCATCAGTAATGTTAGGTCTTTGTAATAATAAAAGTTGATCAATTACTGCACCAGGTCTTGTTCTGTTTATTGCAGCACCAAATCTGCCAGGATAGTCTTTACCTTGAAGTACAAAATTTAAATCTTTAGATTCAAGACCAGCTTCAGCAAATGTTACAAATTTTTTAAATTCATTTACAACACCAAAACTTCCATTAGTAATTTTTAATGTTACAGGCTCATCATTGTTTAATACATACTCTCTTAATCTAAGTAAATCATTAAAGAGTTTAGTCTGCATGTTTCTTACAGCAACTGCTTTTGCAGCTATTTCTTCTTTTCTAGGATAGATTTTCTTTTCTCTTTGTTGTTTAGCCCATGTTTCTGCTACTTCCTCTGCAGGAACAAGAGATGTTTTTTTATTCCCCCATCCTCTAAAGAATAATTTACCATTTTCTACAATTGGTACTCTTAAGTATTGGTAAACTCTACGACCACCACCTTCTCTATTTATACTACCGTCTTCATTAAAATATATTTCCTTACCTTCTGTGTCAGTAATAATGGCAACTATTCCATTTCCAAATCTTTCTTGATTTGCTTTATCTTTTTGAGTAAACATTGCAGGATCTGCATTTTTTACTTGCATTACAGTTAATACTAAAGATACTGGATCTTCTTCACCGTATAACACTTCATCATTCTTAGTACTTCTGGCAATGTAAACAATGTCTTTGATTACATCATAAAATAATTTTTTCTCAGGATCTTTTTCATTCTTTGGTTTACCAGTTGATGGGTCTATTGGAATTGCTTCTTGACCACTAGTTCCATTAGGGTACACCACTTTTGCAGAATACTCTGCATAAGAATATTTTTTAGTTTCATTTTCTTTAGGTATAGACTCTTCATCTATATCATCTTCAATTTCTTTTTTAGCAACCTTTCTAGTTTTAATAGTAGGTTTAACTAGTATTTCAACTTTCTTTATATCAGAATACTCACTAGCTAATGTTGGAATATCAATAAATAATTGTGTGTTTGTCTTAAGAATATAGTCTCTGGCTTTAGGTCTTGCAGCCACTAATGCCATGATTTGTGGAATTGATTGAGCATAGTATAATGCTTTTTCTTTTTTGTCTTTTTCTGACTCAAATCCTTCATTAGGTAAATTATATGCCCAATTATAGAACTCTTTCATCATTGTTTTTATGTCAAGAGGAGTTTTGTTTTTACCAGATATTCTATCTGATATTTCTCCATATACATAACCATATAAAAACTCTACTGCATTACTATTTAATTCACAAGCCATTTTAACACTGATTAAAAATATTCTTTATTTTATTCAATCTTTCTTCAGGTGAAAGATTTTCACTTTCTTCTTCAATTTTATCTAAAACCTCAGGATTTTTAGATAAATCAGCTATATTAGATTCAGTTGATTTGATATTCTCTTTGATTTGTGGAGTAACATTTATCTCATCAACCGGTGTTGCTTCATCTACAGGTTTCATAAAATTAGTTTTAATTTCTTCTGCAGTAAAGATATAACTTTTCTTTCTTTTTGCACTATATAACTCTACAGTTTGAGCTGCCGTATCAA
>Ga0194130_10003018_pt1 | contig 23274 bp, 24 predicted proteins | sample TA2KigsurfametaG_FD_160084 | JGI IMG/M metagenome (GOLD analysis project Ga0194130, IMG submission 160084) | Freshwater microbial communities from Lake Tanganyika, Tanzania - TA2015050 Kigoma 12 surface | ecosystem: Environmental > Aquatic > Freshwater > Lake | place: Tanzania: Lake Tanganyika... | reverse complement strand
TCCGGCCACATACGCCATCCCGTAGTATCGAATTCCCCAGCCGCTCCCGAACTCGATCAGGAACGGATTCAGGTCATGGATGTAGTACGCCATCATGAAAAACTAAACGTAAACGATCAGCTGAGGGGTCGGGAAATAAAAAGGGCGGCTCTTGCGAGCCGCCCTTTTTTTCAAGTCTTAAACCTTGGATTATTTGTCGCCAAAATCCCCGAGGCTGCGGGTGAAGGTCCATTCGCCGGGGGTGATCACCAAGGTGTCCCAGGCTTCGTCGACGCATTCCGCCATCGCCGTGAAGGGCGAGGTCACCACGAAGGCCGTAAAGCCGAGGGCGGTTCCAGCCAAGCCGGCCGGACGGGCAAACAGAAGATCAGGCACGGCGAGGGCCGGATCGGCCACTGCGTCGCTGCTCCCTTTGGAACCGGAATCAGCCATGGCCAAAGGGGAGGCCAAGGCGATTGCTGCTAGAACCGCCACACGGAGGGTGTTTTTCATAGTTAAATAAGTAAAAAGCTTGAAAGGTTCTGTCAACAATTCTTTTTGTTGTTTGGGAATAAAAAGTACGAGCCGACTGTCGGATTTGAACCGACGACCCGCGGTTTACAAAACCGCTGCTCTACCCCTGAGCTAAGCCGGCCTGTGCTTGATTCTTCCTCCCGTCGCGCCATCCGGCAAGCAACACCCCTCGATACTTTGGGGTCAGAGGTCTGGACTAAAAAATAGCACTCTTAAATCCTTGCCCCACATTGATTTAAATGGGGTCAGAGGTCTTGTTAGTGTCTGCTATGTAACATCTTATAAGCCTGTTTTTTAGAGCTTGGGGTCAGAGGTCAAAAAGGATCAAATACAGCAATGCCCAAAATTACCCTGATCTTCTCCATCCTCTATATCGCCCTTGGCTTGGCTGCCTTCTTCCTAACCGGAGCCCTCCATAAAACCGCCCTCATCCCGGCCTACTTCGGGGTCGTCCTGCTGCTCCTTGGACTCCTCGGCCAAAAGGAAAACCTCCGCAAACACGTCATGCATGCCGCCTTACTGGTGGTCCTGCTCGCTCTCTTTGGAACCGCCCGCTCCCTCCTCAAACTTCCCTCTGCCTTCGACGGCACCGCCGAGCGCCCCTTCGCCATCTACGCCCAGGCCGCCACCGCCGTCCTTTCCATCGCCTTCCTCGCCCTCGGTATCCGCTCCTTTATCCAAGCCCGGCGCTCCCGCTCTTCCTAAATCCCTTCACCATCGCGGCGATTTTACCGGCAAACCCCAAATCCTTCTTCACAAAGCCCGGCTTGAACCACGGCGTCAGCCCCAGCAGGTCGTGGGTCACCCGGATCTGACCCGTCGTACCTTTTCCCGCGCCAATCCCGATCGTCGGCACATCCACCGACTTCGTGATCTCCGCCGAAGCCTCCGGATCCACCAGCTCCAGCACAATCGCGCACGCCCCCGCTTTCTCCATCCCCTTGGCTTCCTGGATCAACTTTTTCACCTCGTCCGGACTCTTTCCCTTCCTTTTGTACCCCCCTTCCTCCCGCACCTTCTGCGGCAACATCCCCAGATGCCCCACCCACGGAATCCCCGCCTTGCCCAAAGCCTCCCACTGACTCCGACTCTCCTCTCCTCCCTCCGGCTTCACCGCATCCGCCCCGGCCGCCAACAATTCCCTGGAATTTTTCAAACACGCCTCCGCGGTATCGTAGCTCCCCGCCGGCAGATCCGCGGAAATCATCGCTCGCTTCCGGCCCCTCGCCACCGCCCCAGTCGCCCGGATCATATCCGCCATGGTCACCTCGGTGGTGTCCGGCATCCCCAGCACCACCATCCCCAAGCTGTCTCCCACATGGATCAGATCGACCCCGGCCTCGTCCAAAATCCTGCCCAACGGATAATCATACGCGGTTAATGCCAGCAAAGGCTGACCCTTGGGCCATTTCCGCATCGCTTCAGGGGTTATCCGATCCGCCGGCACGACTCCCCTCCCTTCGATCTCAACCAACCCGCCGTCTCCCCCACCGTCCCCGCCAGACCTGGGATCCTCCGCCTCGGACATATTTCCGCCAGTGGCTCCATTACAAATCTCCTCAGCCCCAACCGTGGGTGGGGCAACTGCAGTCGGGCGGTCCGGGCCTTCTTTTCGTCGGCATACAAAAGATCCAAATCCAAGGCCCGAGGCTGATTTCTTCCCCGCACGCCCTTCCTTCCGCGGCTGCGCTCAAAGGCCTGACAAAGATCCAGTAGTTTGGATAGGCAGCCATTCCACGAAATCTCGGCAACCTGGTTGAGGAAGGCCGGACTTCCCGGCGGACAGTTCACCGCCTCGGTTTCATACACCCCGGAAAATTTGGCTCCCGGGGCCAGGCAGCGGAGCCAGATCCGGGCCGATGCGAGCTCCCCGTGCCGCGTTCCCAGATTCGAACCGAGGCCAATCCCCACGCGCATCAGCTCAGGCCGAGCACGTCCGTCATCTCATACCTTTTTGCCGGCTTGCCCACCAGCCACTTGGCCGCCCGCAAGGCTCCCCGCGCAAAAACGTCCCGGCTACTCGCCCGATGGCTCAGCTCCATCCGTTCCCCCTCTCCCGCCAGCAAAACGGTGTGGTCGCCAACCACGTCGCCACCCCGCACCGCGTGCACCCCAATTTCATCCTCGGTCCGCTCTCCCGGTTCCCCCGTCCGACCATGCCGGGCCACCACCTCGGGTTTGGTTCGACGCGCCTCGGCCAAAACTTCCACCAACCGCTGCGCCGTTCCACTGGGCGCATCCTTCTTTAAGCGGTGATGAATCTCGATCACCTCGGGATCAAAACCCTCGGGCAACGCCTTGGCCGCCTGGCTCGTGAGATAAAACAGCAGGTTCACTCCCATGGAGAAGTTCGGCGAGTGAATCAGCGGAATCTTATGCGAGGCCGCCGTGATCAGACCCCGCTCAGCCTCGGTATGCCCGGTAGTGCCGATCACACAGGCCGCTTGAACCGCTTGCGCCGCCTTGAGGACGGCTTCCGTCGCCGAGCGGTGGCTAAAATCCACCACCGCCTGGGCATTCGCCATTACTTTTGAGAGATCGTCCCCATGGTCCCCTTCCCCGACGACCACAAAGTTCTTGTCGGAGCGGGCGAGGTTCAGCACCGCCTGCCCCATCCGCCCTTTGGAGCCGATGACAGCGATTTTCGTAGCCATGGTTGGATTCTCCTCCCGAAGGCCCCTCAATTCAACCCGGCCTGCTGGAGGGTCGCAAAGAGCTTCTGGCGGCTGGATTCGCTGACCGGTACCAGCGGTAACCGCAACTCCTCCGTCAACCACCCCTTGGCCGCCATCGCCGCCTTGATCGGGCCCGGATTACTTTCCACGAATAGGTCGCGGAAGACCGCCGCATATTTCCGGTCCAGCTCCTCGGCCATTTTCCAATTCCTCTTCAGGCCGGCATCGACTAAAGACTTTACCTCAGCAGGAATCAGATTGGACGCCACGCTCACCACCCCCACCGCGCCCCGTTTCATAAACTCCACCGTCATGGCATCGTCGCCGCTGAGAATTTCGAAATCCGGCGGCACCACCGCCCGGATCGCATCCACCCGCTCCGGCTTGCCCCCCGCTTCCTTGATCGACCGGATCGTCGGGCACTCCTTCGCCAAACGCCCCACCGTCTCCACCGTGATCTCGACCGCGCATCGACCCGGCACGCTGTAGAGCATGATCGGTAGATCCGTCTCCCGCGCGATCGTCCGGAAATGCTGGAACATCCCCTCCGGGCTGGGCTTGTTGTAATACGGCGCCACCAAAAGCAGCGCGTCCGCCTTCGCCTGCTGGGCTCCAGTGGAAAGTTCGATCGCCTCCACCGTGCTATTGGATCCGGTGCCGGCCACAACCTGGGTCCGTTTACGCGCGATCTGCACGGCGAGTTCGATCACCCGGGCATGTTCGGCCATGTTCAGGGTAGGCGATTCCCCGGTCGTACCCACCGGCACAATGCCCTCGATCCCGGCTGCAATCTGCCGCTCAATCAGCTCCGCAAACGCCTTGTCATCCACCTTTCCCTTTCGAAAGGGCGTGACCAAGGCGGTGTAGGTTCCCTTAAACATGCCAGACCCCCTCAAAGACAATCCTCGCCGGCCCCTGCAACACCACGTGCCGCGCTCGGTCGTTCATCCACTGGAAATGAACCCGTAAAATGTCGCCCCCCCGGGTCTTCACATGCACCGGTGGCTTCACCCTCTTTTGCAGGTAGGCCAGAATCGAGGAGGCCACCACGCCCGTACCGCAGGCCAACGTCTCTCCCTCTACCCCCCGCTCGTAGGTTCGTACCTCGATCCGGTTCCCTCGGCCCACCTCCACAAAATTCACGTTGGTCCCGGCTGGGGCGAAGAAGTTGTGGAAACGGATCGCCCGGCCGTTCCTTTCCACGTCCACCCCGTCCACGGATCGTACAAACTCCACTGCATGCGGCACCCCGGTGTGGATGCAGTCCAGCTTCACCCGCCGGCCGGCTGCGGTGATCTCTTTCCCCAACCGCGGCCAGCCGGGATCGGACATCGAAACCTTCACCTCCTTGCCCAGGATTTCCAACTGCACCGGCCCAGCCTTGGTCTCCACCCGCATCGTCTTCCCTCTCCAACCGGCGGCCGCCCGGACCAGCAGGGCAAAACAGCGCGCCCCGTTGCCGCACATCTCCGCCTCGCCGCCGTCGGCGTTATAATACCGCATCCGAAAATCAGCCCCGCGTCCCCGCGGCTTCTCCACCACCAGCACCCCATCCGCGCCAGCGCCGCGACGACGATCGCACCAGAAAGCGATCCGCTCACGATTCAGCCCCAGCCCACCCTTACGGCCGTCAAAACCGATAAAGTCGTTGCCGGCCCCCTCCAGCTTCCAAAATCGCACCGCTCGGCTCACGACTTTTTCTCTCCGCGCCACAGATCCGCCACCCGTTCCCGGGGCCGCACTAACCGGGCCCGGGTTCCCGTCACGAGGATCTCGGCTGGCCGAGGGCGTGTGTTGTAGTTGGAGGCCATCGCAAAACCGTAGGCACCGGCGCTGAGAACCGCCAATCGATCCCCGCGCTCCACCGGCGACAACATCCGGTCATGGCCAAACACATCCCCGGATTCACAGACCGGACCCACCACATCCGTGGAGATTGCCCCGGGCCGCGGCTTGCCGATCGGCTCAATCTGGTGAAACGCCTCATACAGCGTCGGCCGGATCAGGTCATTCATGCCCGCATCCACCACGGTGAAGTGCTTCCGCCCCGTCTGCTTCCGGTACAGCACCTCCGTTACCAACACGCCGGCATTGCCCACCAGAAAACGCCCTGGCTCCAAAAGGATCTGCATCCGCAAATCCCGCAAAAGCGAGACCAGCGAAGCGGCATATTCATGGAGGGTCAGGAATCGCTGGGCCTTGGCGGTGCGCCACCATCCGTCCCGACCACTGGCCAAGGCGTCCTGATAAACAATCCCCACCCCGCCCCCGATGTCGAAGTAGTCCAAGCCGTACCGGTCCCGCAAACGGGCCACCAACGGCACCATCTTCCGGACGGCCGCCCGAAAAGGAGCCACCTGCGTGATCTGGGAACCAATGTGCATCTGGATTCCGCGCAACCGCAAATAACGGTTTCCGGCGGCCCGGCGGTAAATCGCCGCCACCTCTTCAAAAGGAATCCCAAACTTGTTGGCGTAAGTGCCGGTGGTGATTTTGGCATGACCGCCGGCCGCCACATCGGGGTTCACCCGCAGAGCCACCGGGGCCCAACGACCCTTTTTGCGGGCCGCTACCGCCGCAATCGTCTGCAGTTCCTCTTCGCTCTCCACATGGAAAGCCTTCACCCCGGCCCGCAAGCCTGCCTCGATCTCGTCCTCCGTCTTGCCCACCCCCGCAAAGACGCACTTGGCCGCCTTGCCCCCCGCCTTCCGCACCCGCTCCAGTTCCCCGCCGCTCACCACGTCAAACCCGCTGCCCGCGCGTGCCAGCAGATTCAGGATGGCCAGGTTGCTGTTGGCCTTGACCGAGTAACAGACCAGCGGATCCAACACGCGGAGGACTCCCCGCAGACGCCGGTAATGATCCAGGATGGTACCCGCGGAATAAACGTACAGAGGGGTGCCATGCCGGTCGGCTAACGCCTCTAGGCTCACCCCCTCCACGTAAATCTTTCCGCCTTTTCTCTGCGTCCGGTGCATCCCATCACAATAGCGAATTCTCCCGCCGCCATCCACCCCCGATCTCCAATCTTCTAACTCCTATCTCCTTCCGGGCCTGCTACTTTAAGGTAAGTGAGCAATTGGTTGGTGAAACAGGAACCTTCCACCTACCCCTTTTCCCGCTTTCTTAGCGAAAAGAAAGTGGTCTGGGATGGGGTCCGCAACTACCAAGCCCGCAATTTCCTCCGTCAGATGAAAAAGGGAGAGCCGGTGCTCTATTATCACAGTGTCGACGAACGGGCCGTTGTCGGCACGGCCAAAGTTTCCCGAACCGCTTTTCCGGACCCCACCGCCCCCAAAGGCGAAGACTGGACCTCGGTCGAATTATCCGTGGATCGGCCCCTTAAAACTCCCGTCACCTTGAATCAACTCAAGGCCGATCCCCGCTTCCACGATCTTCTCCTCCTCCGCCAATCCCGTCTCTCCGTCATGCCGGTCCCGGCACCGCTGTTTTCCGCGATTTTAAAACTGGGTCAGGCCTTGGCGTAAACCTTCGCGCCCTTGCGCACAAACTCCTTCGCCTTTTCCTCCATCCCGGCCTTCAACGCTTCCTCTTCTTTCACCCCCTGCTCGGCCGCGTATTTTCGCACATCCTCGGTGATTTTCATCGAGCAGAACTGCGGCCCGCACATTGAGCAGAAGTGGGCACTCTTCGCACCCTCTTGCGGAAGCGTCTCGTCATGAAAGGCCCGCGCGGTCACCGGATCCAATCCCAGGTTGAACTGGTCTCGCCAGCGGAACTCAAACCGCGCCTTGGACAAAGCGTTGTCGCGGTACTGCGCCGCCGGATGACCTTTCGCCAGATCCGCCGCGTGGGCGGCAATCTTGTAGGCGATCACTCCCGCCTTTACATCATCCCGGTTCGGTAGACCGAGGTGCTCCTTGGGCGTGACGTAACAAAGCATGGCGCAGCCATACCAGCCGATCATGGCCGCCCCGATGGCCGAGGTGATGTGATCATACCCCGGCGCAATGTCCGTGGTCAGCGGTCCCAAGGTGTAAAAAGGCGCCTCCTGGCACCACTCGAGTTGCTTCTCCATGTTTTCCTGAATCAGGTGCATCGGCACATGTCCCGGTCCTTCATTCATCACCTGGACCCCGTGTTCCCAAGCCCGTTTCGTCAGGTCGCCCTGCGCCTTCAATTCACCGAACTGCGCCTCATCATTGGCATCGGCCAGCGAACCCGGCCGCAGTCCGTCCCCAATCGAGAAACTGATGTCATAGGCCGCCATGATTTCGCAAATGTCATCCCAATGGGTCCAGAGAAAGTTCTCCTGATGATGGGCCAGACACCACTTGGCCATGATGGATCCGCCCCGGCTCACAATCCCCGTCATCCGCCTGGCCGTTAGCGGAATGAACCGCAACAGGACGCCGGCATGGATCGTGAAATAGTCCACGCCCTGCTCGGCCTGCTCAATCAGGGTGTCGCGGAAAATCTCCCAAGTCAGCTCCTCCGCTTTTCCTCCTACCTTCTCCAACGCCTGGTAGATCGGCACCGTGCCGATCGGCACCGGAGAGTTTCGCAAAATCCATTCCCGCGTCCGGTGGATGTTTTTACCGGTGGAGAGATCCATCACCGTGTCCGCCCCCCATCGGATCGCCCAGCGCAGTTTTTCTACCTCCTCCTCAATCGAAGAGGCCACCGCACTGTTGCCGATGTTGGCGTTGATCTTCACCAAAAAGTTGCGCCCGATCACCATCGGCTCCAGTTCGGGATGGTTGAGGTTGGCCGGAATGATCGCGCGGCCCCGGGCCACCTCGTCCCGCACAAACTCCGGTGTGATCTCCTTGGGAATCGAGGCCCCCCACGGCTGCCCCCGATGCTGGAAGCGCAACTGATCCCGCGGCCCTTGGGCCGTCATCTCCACCGCCTCCCGGACCGACTGCCGCTTCATGTTTTCCCGGATGGCCACAAACTCCATTTCCGGGGTGATCATCCCTTGGCGCGCATAATGCAATTGGGAGACCGACCCTTGCTTGGCCCGCCGCGGCTTCCTCCGTTGCCCGGGGAACTCCTCCTGCCCCGTGCCGCCACCGCCCCGCTGGCCGTTGTCCTCCGCCTTCACCGCCCGCCCTTCATAAGTTTCAGTATCGCCCCGCTCCTCAATCCAGGCCGCCCGGGGCATGGGTAAACCCTGCCGCACGTCGGAGGCGAAATCCGGATCTCCCCACGGCCCGCTGGTATCGTAAACCCGCACCGGGTCGTTGGGCTGAAGTCGCCCATCGGGTTGCCTCGTGGCCTGAAGCTCAATCTCGCGGAACGGCACGCGCAAGTCGGCGCGGGAGCCTTTCACATACACTCGTCTCATTCCCTCGACGGGATCCATCTCCTCGATTTTCGGTGCACCATTTTTTGCAGCCATCTTTGCCTCCTTCCCTCAGCGGCCTCCGGAAAGGGAAAGAAGAGCGATCGGCTTTTTCCCTCCGGCGGCATGATCCGCATCAGGTTCAAGGGTCTCGGAACCACGGTTCCCGACTCTCAGCCCGGCCGTCCGGACTCCCCTATTGGCAAATCCTAAAATTCTCCGGGGCCGGGTCAACTCGATTGCTTACTGTTCTTCCAACACACCCGTGGGCACATACCCCGTCCGCCGATCCATCGTTTCCACCTCGGCAAAATCCCCCACCACTCGGCGCACAAAAACCCGATCCCCGCGCCGCAGCGTGGAGGTCGCCGGCGTCACTTGGTTTGGCCCCGCCTCTTTCAGAGGCACATCGGACCGGATCAACGCCATCGAGGCGTCCCGATTGCTCATCCCCGCACACCCAGCCAACCCAAACATCCCCAGCGCAAAAATTCCAAGAGCCACTCCCCACATCCGACCATAGGAACAGAGTATCTTCACCCCAACCTCCTTACTTTCTTCAACTTAAACTTCAACTTAAACTTAATTGAATCATGTCCGGTCGCCTTCTCCTCGACTCCAAATCCTCCGCGGCTGCCAACATGGCCATCGACGAGTCTCTCCTACGTCATGCCCGAGACCCCATCCTGCGTATGTATGGCTGGGAGGAAGTCTGTGTTTCCATCGGTTATTTCCAAAAAGCCTCCGTCGTGGCCACCGGGACTTCTTTTGTCCGCCGCTATACCGGGGGGGGGCTCGTCGAACATGGCAGGGATCTCACCTACACCCTGGTCCTGCCTGCCGATCACCCTCTGACCGCGGCCGGCACCCTTCCTTCTTATCGCGCCATCCATGAGGGCGTGGCCACCGCACTGCGGGCCGCCGGAATCGATTGCCACTTGGCCACCGCTCAGCCCAAGAAGGATCATGCCTCCTGTTTTCTCAAGCCGGTTCCCGCCGATATCTTGGATTCCCAGGGAGGCAAGTTGGCCGGAGCCGCCCAACGCCGTACCCGGCAGGGTTGCCTTCATCAGGGAAGCATCTTACTCCCCGGCCAAATCCCTGCCCAACTTGCGAAAATTCTTCCCGACCATCTCGCCCGGGTCCTCCAGACCTCCTGGAGCACCACCGCCCAGACCTGTGCGGAAAAGGAGCTCGCCGAAAAACTTTTCCGTGAGCGCTACTCCACCCGCGACTGGAACTCCTCCCGCTAAAAAAGCCCGGCCCTCTGGTTTAAGTCTTCGCAAACCTCAACATCAACATAAACGGCTACCTTTTGATCCAAAACTTAAGCTGCGGGCTGCTTCTTCCCTGCTCCCCAGACCAGCAGCGCGATCACCACCAAAACCAGTCCGATCAGGATCAGACCTCCCCGCTCCACCCAGGCCTCGGCCGCTTTCTGCGCTGCCGGCGTCTGGGCGAACTTTTCTCCTGCCAGCGCGCTCAACCAGATCCACAGCGGGGCGTAGACCATCGCGCCCAGCGCATTCAAACCGAGAAACTTGCGGATCGGCATCCGGTGACGGCCGGCAAAGAAAAACACCCCGAAACGTACAGCCGGGATGAAACGCCCCAGGAACACGGTTTTGGCTCCGTGCCTTTCATAAAGATGCTCAATCCGATGCTGACGCTTGTTGGAAAACACCCAAGAGCCCAACCGCGTGCTCAGAAACCACCTCCCTCCCCGCCTCCCCAGGAAATAGACCCACATGTCCCCGGCGAGGATGCCCGCCAAACAGGCCACCACGGCCAGGGAATACCGGGAATCTCCCCACCCGACGGACAGACCGCTGGCGATGAGCAGGGGCTCTTCCGGAATCGGCACCCCCATGGCGGAAACAAACAGGATTCCGAACATGGCGAAATACCGGTACTCGGAAACGGCTTGAATCAAAAAATCGATATTCATGCACACATATCCCGCAGGGGTTGGTTTGCATTGTCCGCACCCGCTTTTCCATTAAAAACCCTCTCACTCCTCTCATGTATCTGAATATCAGCCTAACTTCCAAAGCCCTTTTTCAGTCCTACTTGGGGGAACCTTTCCGGGTCCGGCGCTGGCTGATTACCGCCTTTTTTCTTTTTCTGCTCACCTGCTTTTGGGCCGTCGTCGCGATCGGTCGGGCCCTGGACCATGTCTTCTTTCCCGGATTCCTGCGTCAGGAGATCCGTCGCCCGGTTTTCATTATCGCCCCGCCCCGCAGCGGCACTTCTTTTTTACAAAAACTTCTCGCCCGCAATCGGGAGGTCTTTGCCCCGGTTCTCATGTACCAAACCATTTTCCCCAGCATCACCCTCCAAAAAATCATCCTCGCCTTGGCTCGGCTTGGCTCAAATCGGGATAGCTTTCTTGGTCTGCTCGTTACCTGGATCGAGCGCCGCTTCTTCGGCGGTTGGGACAACATGCACAAGATGCGCCTCGCCCAGCCCGAGGAGGACGACGGTTTCTTTGTCTACACCTTTGTCACCGAGGCCATTTATCTCCTCTTTCCCTACGTCCGGCTCCTCTGGGGTGCCGGCTTTGCCGATGACTTGCCCGCGCCCCAGCGGAAACGCGTCATGCGCTACTACCGTTCCTGCCTGCAGCGCCATCTTTACCTCCATGGCCGGAACAAGACCCTCCTCTCCAAGGCCACCCAGCTTTCCGGTTGTGTGATTTCCCTCCGGCAGGAATTTCCCGACGCCCGCATCGTGAACATCCTGCGCAACCCGGCTGACTCCATCGCCTCTCACGTCAGCGTCTTTTACCCCGTCTGGAACTGGGTGGAGCCCCAGCTCCCTAAAAAAAGCCAGGCCTCGCTCGAATATGCGGAATTGGCCGCCGCCTGGTTCCGTCATTTGGAGGAGAAAGACGCCCGCGCGGAACGAGACCGCTACCTACGCATCCGTTACCAGGATCTCGTTGCCAAACCCGGTGATACCGTTCGCTCCATCTACCGTCATTTTCGGATTCCGCTCAGCCCCAAAGCCTCCGCCGCCATTACCCGCTCCGCCCGGCAATCCCTCGAATACAAAAGCACCCACCGCTACTCGCTGCGGGAGTTCGGCCTCTCCGCCGACTGGCTCCGCCACCAGCTCGGTCCGATGATGAAGAAGCACGGCTTCACCATCTCCCCCCGCCGCTAACCCTCCCTTGTCTTAATCGGAATCCTCATCGAAGCCGCGCCCCTCGGATCGAAGGCTTGGGCGATCGGCATGCGGCGCCCAACCCCAAACGCCTTCGTCGTAATTTTCAGTCCCGGGGCCGCTTGCCGCCGCTTGTATTCAGATAAATCGATCTTTCGCACCATCTCCTGCGCGATCTTTTTGGAAATCCCTTTTTTAGCCATCGCCTGGATGGATCCATCATTCACCACGTAGCTTTCCAAGATCCGGTCCAGCTCCTCGTAGGGCGGCAGGCTGTCCTGATCGGTTTGATCGGGCCTCAACTCGGCGCTGGGCGCCTTCTCGATCGATGACTTCGGGATAATCTCTCGCGCCCGGTTCACCCACTGGGCCACCCGATACACCATGGTTTTCGGAACATCGGCAATCACCGCCAACGCCCCGCACATGTCCCCGTACAGCGTGCAGTAGCCCACGGCCAACTCGCTCTTGTTGCCGGTGGTCAGTAACAACCGCCCGGTCTCGTTGGAGATGGCCATCAGGATCACCCCGCGGAGGCGCGACTGAAGGTTCTCTTCGGTCAGCCCTCCGCTTTTTCCACCCCGCGCGGGCGCCAGCGAGGCCAGCACCGACTGGAAAGAGTTCTCGATCGGAATTTTTAGGTACCGGACCTTCAGCCGCTTCGCCAACGCCTCGGCATCCTGCACGCTGCCCTCGCTGGAAAAACGACTCGGCATCGCCACTCCCAAAACCTTGTCCGGCCCCATCGCCTCCGCTGCAATCACGGCCGTCAGGGCACTGTCGATCCCCCCGCTCAATCCCAGCACCACTTCGCGGAATCCGCATTTTTGCAGGTAGTCCCTCGTGCCCAGCACCAGCGCACGAAACACCTGCTCCTCCTCCGCAGCCCATTCGGGTTTCGCTTCTTTTCCGTCCAAATCCACCACCCACGACTGTTCCCCAAACGCCGCGCCCTGCGCCAACACCCCTCCCTTCCGGCCTACCGCCAGACTCTGCCCATCAAAAACCAACTCGTCGTTGCCCCCGACGGCATTGACCTGCACCACGGGAATCTTGGATCGCAAGGCCACCTCCCGGAGCAGCCGGTAGCGCGTTCGCTCCTTGCCGATGTTCCAGGGCGAGGCGGAGAGATTGACCAAAAGATCAATTCCCTTTTTCGTAAGCTCCCGCACCGGATCCCGCCGGTAGCGTCGCACCGGCCACACCTCCTCGTCGTTCCAGATGTCTTCACAGATCGTCACCCCGACCCTCATCTCGCCGATCCGGATGGGTTGCGAATCCCCGCCCGGCTCAAAGTAGCGGTCTTCATCAAAAACGTCGTAAGTCGGCAACAAGGCTTTGCGCGCCACCACGCGGACTTTTCTCTGATGCAAAAGAAAAGCGGCGTTATGCAACGGCCGCCCATCCTTGCCCTTGAATTTCTCAACGCCCCCGATCAACAGGGGAACCGGCCCGGTTTTGGCCGCCAACTGCCGCAAGCTCCGGTCGTGGGCTTGCACAAAGTCCTCCCGGTTCAACAAATCCCTCGGTGGATACCCGCAAAGCCCCAGTTCCGGGGCCAAAACCAGCTTGGCCCCGGCCTTCACCACCCGCTCGTAGGCCTGCTGGATTTTTAGGGAGTTGCCGGAAAAGTCCCCCACCGTCAGGTCAAGCTGGAGAATTCCTATTTTCATAAGCTGAAGATCTTGAGTGATTTAAGCATCGAATTCAGGCCGCCACCTTCCGTTGACATATCGATCAGGATTTGTAGCCTTTTCGCTTCTCCTATGCCAGTCCCCATCAGCCAAGCATGGACGGTTGCCTCCTACGTTCTCGGGCAGAAGTTGCGCGGGAACAAACACTATCCGCTCGTCCTCATGCTCGAGCCTCTCTTCCGTTGTAACCTCGCCTGCGCCGGCTGCGGGAAAATCCAGTATCCCGACCACGTTCTCAGCAAGCGCCTCACTCCCGAACAGTGCTGGTCCGCGGCCGAAGAATGCGGCGCCCCCATGGTCTCCATTCCCGGTGGCGAACCCCTCATCCACCCGGAGATGGACAAGATTGTTGAGGGTCTCGTCGCCCGTAAAAAATATGTTTACCTCTGCACCAACGCTCTCCTCCTGAAACGCAAGCTCGACCTTTTTAAACCCACCAAATTCCTCACCTTCAGCGTCCACATGGACGGGCTTGAGCCCGAACACGATGCCGCCGTCTGCCGCGACGGCACCTACAAGATCGCCGTCGAGGCTATCCGCGAGGCCGTGCAGCGGGGTTTCCGGGTCACCACCAACACCACCCTTTTCGAAGGCACCGATCCCTCCCGCGTCCGCCTGTTCTTTGACGAAATGATGAAACTCGGCGTGGAGGGCATGATGCTCTCCCCGGGCTACAGCTACCAAAAGGCCCCGGATCAGGAACACTTCCTCGGTCGCGAGCGCACCAAAAAACTCTTCAGCCAGATCCTCGCCAACCGCAAGCGCTCTTGGAAATTCAACCTCTCCCCCAATTTCCTCGAATTCCTCCAAGGCAATGTCGACTACGAATGCACCCCCTGGGGAAACCCCACGTACAATATCTTCGGCTGGCAAAAGCCCTGCTACCTCCTTCAAGACGGCTACGTCCCCACCTTCAAGCAACTCATGGAGGAGACCGCGTGGGAGCAGTACGGCCACCGTAGCGGCAACGAAAAGTGCCGCGACTGCATGGTTCACTGCGGCTACGAGGCCAGCTCCGTCGACGACACCTTCGGTTCCGTTCCCGGCTTCGCCCGCACCGTCAAGGCCGCCCTGGCCTACGGCACGTAACCTTTTTTTCCTCCCATGCCCCAGGCCGACAAACACGCCTTGCCCACGCACAAGCCGGGCTCCATCGAGGGCAGCACCATGGCGTGTAACGACGCGACCGCCCGCCGAAACGCCCTGCAAAACGCCTTCGATTATCGCGGGGATGTGACGCTCGATCTTCAAGACGGCTCTCATCTCGTGGGCTTTGTGTATCTCTACAACGAGCCCGGCGATCAGGTGCATCTTTTCGTTCCCCAGGGCAAGGACTCGCTTCCCCAAACCCTCCCCGCCAGTCGCATCGCCCGCGTCCGCTTCACCGGAGAGGATACCGCGTTTGGAAAATCCTGGGATGACTGGACGGCCAAGGCGGAGAAAGAACGCCAGAAGGAAGCCGATCGTCTCGCCAAAGAAGCCGTCGCCCGCGGCGAACTCTGATTGGAGCGCCCGTGCGCCGGGCCATTGAATGGACGGAAAAACCGGGCGGCGACGAGCCCCCCGTCCTTTACCGCGTTTCCCTCTTTGCTGGCAAAGTCTCCTGGCAGAGAAAACGCAAGGACGCCGAGGAGTGGGAGACTCCCAAGATCCTTCCCGCATCCGCCTGGAACTCCCTGCTTGAGGAAATGGAGAAGCGCTACCACCGTCGCCGCGCCCGTCACGAAGACGTCCTCCTCGTCCGCTCCGTCGCTTCCCGATCCCCGAAACTCCCCTAAAACCACCTCCCTGGATTTTCCCCCGCTTAATCCCCATCCTTCTCTCTCCTCCTTTTTCTCGTTTGCTACCTCCTATCTCCTGATAACGAACATCCTTGCCTTCAGTCATTTAGAGCGTACTATTGTCAATCTATGCCAGCTCTAGCCGTCATCCGGACAGGTGGAAAACAGTACAAGGTTCGCGAAGGCGATACCCTTGAGGTGGAACGCCTTGCGGGCGAACCTGGCTCCTCCACCGAGATTTCCGACATCCTCCTTCTTGCCCAGGACTCCAAGGTCCAAGTTGGGAAACCTGTGGTCTCTGGGGCCAAGGTCGTGGCCGAGGTTCTGGCCCAAGACCGCGCCCCGAAAGTCATCGCCTACAAATATCGCCGTCGGGAAGGGTATCATCGCAAGGTCGGCCATCGTCAGGCCCGCACCCGCATCAAGATCAAGGCCATTCAGGGTGGCCGCTAACCAGGGAGTTCGTCATGGCACATAAAAAAGGACAGGGATCCACACGCAACGGCCGCGACAGCCACAGCCAACGTCTCGGCGTGAAGCGGTACGGCGGTCAGCTCGTCCCCGCCGGCTCCATTCTCATCCGCCAGCGCGGCACCAAGTTCCACGCCGGTAACAACGTCGGCATGGGCCGCGATCATACGCTTTTCGCCCTTTCCGACGGTCACGTCCGCTTCGACCGCGGCAACCGGCGCATCCACATCGATCCCACGCCCGCGGCGGCTTCCTAACCCGGCCTGCGCGGTTTCCCGCGCCTCCCGTGAGCCGACCTGGCGATCTCCTCCGCATCCGCGGCGCCCGTCAGCACAATCTCTCCCGCCTCGATCTCGACATCCCCAAACACCGCCTCGTCGTCCTCACCGGTCCCTCCGGGTCCGGAAAATCCTCCCTCGCGTTTGACACCATCTACGCCGAGGGCCAGCGCCGCTACCTCGAGAGCCTCTCCGCCCACGCCCGGCTCCATCTTGAACGCCTCCCGGCTCCCGCTGTTGATTCCATCGAGGGCCTCTCTCCCACTTTGGCCGTCGAACAACGCCACTCCGGCGGCTCCGGCCGCTCCACCCTCGCCACCGCCACCGAAATTCACGACCACCTCCGCGTCCTCTACGCCACCCACGGCACACCGCACGATCCCAAAAGCGGCCGACCACTGCTCGCCTCCTCACCCCAACAAATCGTCGATCGCCTCCTCCGGGAAAAACCCGGCACGTTTGCTGTCCTGCTCGCCCCGCTCCCTTCCGCGGATCCCGCTCGACTAAAAAAAGAGGGCTTTCTCCGTGCCCGCCGCCAAGGCCAGTGGATCGATCTCGCTGCTTCCACCGAGGAGGAGGCCTTGGAACTGGTCATCGACCGTCTCCAAATCCAGGAAACAGGCCGCGCCCGCCTCGCCGACTCTGTGGAACTGGCCCTCCGCCTCGGCCAAGGCCGCCTCACCGTCGCCTTTACTTCAGCCGACTTCTCCCAATCTTCCGGCCAGCCGGATCTTTCCCTGTCCTCCGAACCCGAGGACCCCCAGACCGGCTATCGCGCCCCTCGCCTCACTCCGCGCCACTTCTCCTTCAACAGCCCGGAAGGCGCCTGCCCGGAGTGCTCCGGCCTCGGCGTCCGCCTCGCTCCGGATTCGGCCAAAATCGTCCCCAACCCTTCCCTCTCCTTGGACAAAGGTGCCATCGCCCCGTGGAACCGCGCCCATCCCCGCATCCGCTCCTACTACCGGAACCTCGGCCGTGACCTCGCCCGCCACCTCGGTGTGGAGGCCACCACCCCTTGGTCCGGCTGGCCCGCGTCCGCCCGGGAATTTCTCCTGCGCGGCTCCAACGGAAAATCCGTCACTTTGCAAACCGCGCAACCCGGCCGCTTGATTCGGGAAAAAAAACCTTTTGAGGGCATTCTCCCTGAATTGGATCGCCGCATGACGGAGGCTACCAGTGATGCAGCCCGCCAACGCATCCGCCGTTTTTTCAGCCCCGGCATCTGCCCCAGTTGCCGGGGTCGCCGTCTTCACCCAGACGCCCTGCTGGTGACTTTGGGCGGCCCGCCTGGTCGCGGTCACGACATCGCCTCTCTCTGCCAGCTATCCATCTCCGCCGCCCGTAAATTTCTCGAGGAACTTTCCGTTCCCGCCGGGCCCTCGGCCCACGCCTTCGATCCCCTGCGCCGTGCGGTCATGCACCGCCTCACCTTTCTGGAAAAACTGGGGCTCGGCTACCTCACCCTGGATCGCCCCATGGATACCCTGTCGGGCGGCGAAGCCCGCCGCGCCCGCCTCGCCACCCAGCTCGGCGGCGGCCTCACCGGGGTTCTCTATGTCTTGGATGAGCCCAGCATCGGCCTTCACCCCTCCGACCACTCCCGCCTGCTCGACCTCCTCGCCGCCCTCCGTGATCTCGGTAATTCCCTCCTGGTAGTTGAACACGACGAGGAAACCCTCCGCCGCGCTGATCACCTCATTGAACTGGGCCCCGGGGCAGGCACCGAAGGCGGAAGGCTGGTGGCTCAAGGCAGCCCGAAGGAAATCGCCTCGACCCCAGCGTCCCTCACGGGCGCTTTTCTTTCCGGCCAGAGGCGGATTTCGTTCCCCGCCCGTCACCCTGCCTCCATTGGCAGGCTGATCCTCCGCGGCGCCTCTGCCCACAACCTTAAGCAGGTGGACCTAGAAATCCCTCTCGGCTCTTTTACCTGCGTCACCGGCGTCAGTGGTTCCGGCAAAAGCACCTTGGTGTTCGACACGCTTGCCCCGGCCCTCCAGCGCCAACTGGGTGGCTCCGCATCCGCACCGGAGCCCGGGTCCTTTCGGTCTTTGTCTGGTGCCGAATCCCTCCACCGCGCTCTCGTCATTGATCAAACCCCCTTGGCTCGTCTTTCCCGCTCCAATCCTCTCACCATCCTCGGCGTCTTTGACGAGCTTCGAAAACTTTTTGCCGCCCTCCCGGCTTCCCGCGCCCGCGGCTTCGGCCCCTCCCGGTTCAGCTTTAACGTCCGGGGCGGTCGTTGTGAAACCTGTGGCGGCCACGGGGAGGTCACCGTCCAACTCCAACTCCTTCCCGAAGCCGTCGCTCCCTGCCCCACCTGTGGCGGCCGCCGCTACAACCGGGAAACTCTGGCGGTGACCTACCGCGGCCATTCCATTGCCGATGTGCTCGAGCTTTCCGTGGACCGCGCCCTCCAGCTGTTTCGGTCAATTCCGGCTCTGGCTTCGGCACTCGAAGCCCTGCAAAAGGTCGGCCTCGGGTACCTGCCCGTTGGCCAGCCGGCTGATCGCCTCTCGGGAGGAGAAGCCCAGCGCGTCCGGCTCGCCACCGCCTTGGCTTCGCGGACTCGCGGGCCTTCCCTCTACCTTCTCGACGAGCCCACCACCGGCCTCCACCTCGCCGAAGTGGAACGCCTGCTTTCGGTTTTCTTCGCCTTGTGCGATTCCGGACATACCCTCGTTATCGTGGAACACCATCCCGATGTCATCCGCCACGCTGACCATGTCATTGACCTCGGTCCTGGCGGCGGGGAAAGCGGCGGCCGCATCGTTGCCCAAGGCCCGCCCGCCGCCATCGCCCGGGCTACTGCCAGTGCCACCGGTAAAGTCCTGCGAGACCTGATTAAATGAAGCCACGCCGTCTCAGCCTTGTCCTCCTCGCCATCCACGGCCTGGGGCCCCTTTGCCCGCAGGGCCTCCAGAGCACCGAGCTGCCCAAAGACCTCCGCGTGGCGGAGGAGATGATCCGGGACGGATTGCCCCGCGACGCCGTTAAACGCCTCCGCGCCTGGCTTCAAAAAAATAGCCCACCGCCCCAACCGGAAGCCCAGGTGCTTCTTGCCGAGGCCCTGCTCAAGGACCAACGTGCCCTTGAGGCTATCGCCGCCCTCCCGCAACCACCCCCGCCGGCGATGGCCTCGCGGGTTTTGCTCGTTCACGCCTCCGCCCTGAATGAAGCCGGCCGCTGGAAAGAAGCCCTCGTGGAATGGCAAAAGCTCGACCTGACTTCCTTGCCGGTCAGCCAGGCCCAGCAAGCCCGTCTGGATCGAGCCACCGCCTTGCTGAATGCAAACGAGCGGGAGGCCGGGAAAAAGGATTTGCAGGAGCTGATGGTAAAAGAAGATCCGGTGGCGGACGCCGCCCGGTTGCTTCTCGTGAAAACCCTCCTCGCCGAAGGAAAACAGGAGGAAGCAGAACAGGGACTGGCCTCCATGAAGGAGACCGCTTCTCCGTCCGCTCGGGCCGAAGCTCGCTACTGGCGGGCCGAAATCAGTGCGGCCCGCGGCAAAAGCGAGGAAGCACGGGAACTTTTTCAGCAACTGGTGGAGGATGCCGAGGGCGCGGGACAGGACCTGTTGGCCCGCGCCTGGATCGCCATCGCCCGGATCGACCGTGCCCGCGGCAAGCCCGCCGACGCCACCACTGCTTTGGAAAAAGCCCTGGAACGGGACGGGGACCCTGCAACCTACCTTGCGGCCGCCCGCGAATACCTCGCCGCCGCCCAGGCCAGTCAGTCCTTGCCCACGGCTGCCCTTCGCCTGCGTGATTCCGTCCGGGAACGCGAAAACGACGACGGCAAACGGGGTCGCTTTGCTCCCGCCCTGCTTCTGCTTGGCTCCGCCACCTTGGAGGCCGGTAACGCGGAGGCCGCGGCCGCCGATCTCGACAATCTCATCCAGAATTATCCCGATTCTCCGGCCGTCTCCCCGGCCCAGGTCATCCTGGCCGAGTCCCTCGTCCAACAGGGCCAGGCAGGCGCCGCGCGCGAATTGCTGCGCACCCTCCTCAAAAAACCGGATTTGGCCGCCCCGATCGCCTACCAGGCCCACTTCGCCTTGGGAGATCTTTGGCTGAAGGAGGGGAAGGCTGCCGAGTCCGCCGCCGCTTACGAGGCCGCGATTCGGAACGCCCCCGGGCCGGAAGACGCCCAGCAGGCCCTCTACAATGCGGCCTTGGCCACCGCCCGCGTCCCTGACCCCGTCGGCTTTGCCCGGCTGGAGAAAGATTTTTCCAAAAAGTTTCCGGACAGTGATCGCCGCGCCGCCCTCGCTCTGGAACGCGGCCGGATGCTCGAGTCGAAAGGTGACTCCGCCGCGAGTCGCACTGCCCTTGAAGAGGTTGCCCAGCTGCCCGGCTCAAGTGCCTTTCAGGCCGAGGCCGTTCTGCGCAGGGCCAACTCCCTCCTCCGGGCCGGCAACCTTGCGGAAGCCTCTTTGGCCTTTGCGGATTTCGAAAAGTCTTTTCCCGATTCGCCCTTGCTGCCTCAGGCTCTGGCCTCCGGCATTGAAGCCCGTCTCCGTGCCAAGGAACTGACCGGAACCCAGGCCCGAGCCGAGTTCGCAAAACTTCTCAGCCGCTTTCCCAAAAGCACACTGGCCCCGGCACTTTCCTTTCAGATCGCCCAGACCCATTACCAGGAAAAGACCCATGGGGAAGCCCTGACCGCCTTCCGGGAAATGGCCAAAAAATTCCCCAACGATCCGCTGGCGGACCATGCCCTTTACTACGCCGGCCTCAGTGCCCTGGCTTTGGGAAACCCGGAGGAGGCGATTAACATTTTTCGCTCCCTGCCTGACAATTCCCCCCTCCGTCCCGACGCGCGCTTGGCCGAGATTGATGCCTGCCGGGTTTCCGGCGATTACTCCGACGGCTTGCAAATTGCCAACTCTCTTCTCGCCAACCGCACTCCGGAGCAGAGGGCATGGGTGGAAGTCAGCCAACGCCGCCTAGCCTGCGAATTTGCCTTGGGCGGCAACGATAAGGCCAACCTGGAGCGGGCGGTCACCACCGCTGAGGGAATCCTCAAAAGTTCGGCAGCCGATGCCTCCGACAAAAACGAGGCCGGCTTCATCAAAGGCCGGTCCCTCGAACAGCTCGGCCGGGAAGAGGAAGCCCTGCAGGCTTACCTGGATGTCCTCTACGGCCGTTTGGGCAGTTCCGCTTCCGGCCCGGCACAACCCGAATACCTCTGGTTCGCCCGCTCCGGCGCCGAAGCGGCCCGTATTCAGGAAAAACGCAACGATTTTAAGGGAGCGCTCGCGATCTACCGCATCCTGGAAAACACCGGCGGCCCCAATCAGGCTGCTTTTGCCAAAAAGATCGATGACCTTCGCAACCGCCACTTCCTCTGGTCCGACTAGTAGGTTTTCCATCCGCTTCCGCACCCTGCCAGCCCCGACCGCCTTTGGCCTCGATTGACATCTCCCTTCTGGTAAATAACTTGTGGCTTCGGTTCAGATGTATTTTCCACATGTAAATTCATGAAGCCCAAGTCTTCTTCCAAATCAGGCTCCGCGCCCGCGGGGGAACCTCAAATTGTCCTGCCAGATGGACAACCCGCCCCATCCACCCCTGCCCCCGCCGCCAAGGCCGACCCGGCGGCAGAAATCGCGTCTCTCAAAGACCAGCTTCTCCGCGTCCGGGCCGACTTTGAAAACTCCCGCAAGCGCCTCACCCGCGAGAAAGAGGAATCCCTCAAATACGCCAACCAATCCATCCTCTCCGACTTTCTTCCCCTGCTCGACCACCTTGAGCTTGGCCTACAGGCCGCCGCCTCCGCTCAGGACGTCGCTTCCGTGGTTTCAGGGCTGAAACTTATCCAAAGCCAGTTCGAACGCTTCCTCACCGATCACGGGGTCACCCCAATCGAGGCGCTCGGCAAGCCCTTCGACCCCCATCTGCACGAGGCCCTCGGCCAAGAGCCCGCACCAGGGAACCCGGAAGGCACCGTGCTTCATCAACGTCGCCGCGGCTTCAAGCTGGGCGACCGCCTTCTCCGTCCGGCCAGCGTTGTCACCGTCGCCCCCAACCAAACGGCTGCCTGATCCGTGGCCGCCAAAAAGGACTACTACGAGGTTCTTGGGGTCGGCCGTAGCGTCACCCAGGAGGAAATCAAAAAGGCCTATCGGAAACTCGCCCTGCAGCACCACCCCGATAAACACAAGGGCGACAAAAAGGCGGAGGAGAAATTCAAGGAGATCGGCGAGGCCTACGAGGTCCTTTCGGATCCGCAGAAACGCGATGCCTATGACCGCTTCGGTCACCAAGCCTTTGCTCCGGGCGGGGGTATGCCGGGCGGAGGTTTCCACGACCCCTTCGAACTCTTCCGCGACGTCTTCGGATCCAGCGGCCTGGGCGGCACGATCTTTGGGGATATTTTCGAGGAGGCCATGGGCGGAGGCGGCGGGCGTGGACGTCGCCGCGGCTCCCGTTCCAATCAGGGCGCCGATCTCCGCTACGATTTGGAGATCGATTTTCTCGAGGCCGTCCAAGGCTGCGAAAAAGAAATCACCATCCGCCGCCCGGCCCCCTGCTCTCACTGTGGCGGCACCGGAGCTGCCTCCGGCTCCAAGGTGGTCACCTGCACCACGTGCCGGGGCCAAGGCCAGGTGGCCGTTAATCGCGGCTTCTTTTCCATCGCCCAGCCCTGCCCCAAATGCGGCGGCACTGGCCAGACCATCCAGCACCCTTGCAAACACTGCCACGGCGAGGGTCGTGCGGAGGAAAACGCCCGCATCAAGCTGAAGATCCCCGCGGGGGTCGATACCGGGGCGCGGCTCCGCTCCTCGGGTCAGGGGGAAGCCGGCAGCCGCGGCGGGACTGCCGGAGATCTCTACGTGGTCCTCGCCGTCCGCTCTCATCCGGTCTTCGAGCGGCAGGACGACGACCTCTTTTGTGAAGTCCCCGTCTCCTTCGCCCAGCTCACCCTTGGCGCCGAAATCAGCGTCCCCAGCCTGGATGGGGAATTGAACCTGAAAATCCCTGCCGGAACCCCCTCCGACAAGGTGTTTCGTCTCCGCAGTCAGGGCGTACCCTCCCTTTCCGGAAGGGCCCGCGGCGACCTCCACGTGCGCGTTCGGGTGGAGGTTCCCAAACACCTCACCGCCACCCAACGCCAAGCCCTTGAGCAGTTCGCCAAGCTCTGCGACGAATCCACCCACCCGGAAGGCCAATCCTTTCTCGAAAAAGCCCGCAATCTTTTTAAGGGCTGACCCGTGCCCGGCCACCGCTTTTACCAACCCGACCTCGCTTCCGGCGTCCTCCCCACCGAGGAGTCCCACCACGCCGTCCACGTGCTCCGCCTCCGCGAGGGCGACTCCGCCGCCGTCTTTGACGGCCGCGGCACCGAAGTCCGCGTCCGCTTGAAATCCCTCGATCCTGACCGTGTCTC
>Ga0194130_10003017_pt1 | contig 23281 bp, 23 predicted proteins | sample TA2KigsurfametaG_FD_160084 | JGI IMG/M metagenome (GOLD analysis project Ga0194130, IMG submission 160084) | Freshwater microbial communities from Lake Tanganyika, Tanzania - TA2015050 Kigoma 12 surface | ecosystem: Environmental > Aquatic > Freshwater > Lake | place: Tanzania: Lake Tanganyika... | reverse complement strand
GGAGCCGGAAGCCGTTGATTACGTCAACGCCCACGGCACCAGCACCCAGGCCAACGACAGCAACGAGACCTCAGCCATCAAGGCTGCCCTCGGTGAGCGAGCCCACCGGATTCCAGTGAGCTCCACCAAGTCGATGACCGGTCACCTGCTCGGTGGCAGTGGGGGCATCGAAGCCGTCGCGGCGGTGCTCGCGATGGAGCACAACCTCGTGCCGCCTACCATCAACTACCAAAATCCAGATCCGGCGTGTGATCTGGATGTGGTTCCTAACCAGGCCCGGGAACACACCCTCAACGTCGTGCTCTCCAATTCCTTCGGGTTTGGCGGCCACAACGTCTGCCTGGCGTTCCAACGGATGCGCTGATCAGCGCTCCACGCACTGACGCCCCCTTTCACCTTCCCTACCCGTACACCATGGTCGCCGCCGCCCCCACCCTCGGAACCCAGTCCGTCGACAGCCTGTGCGTCAACAGCATCCGCTTCCTGGCGGTCGACGCGATCAACAAGAGCAACTCGGGCCACCCGGGTCTGCCGATGGGTTGCGCGCCCATGGCCTACACGCTGTGGGACAAGTTTCTGCAGCACAACCCCAAGAACCCCAAGTGGTTCAACAGGGATCGCTTTGTGCTGTCCGCCGGCCACGGCTGCATGCTGCTGTACGCGCTGCTGCACCTCAGCGGCTACGACTCGGTGACCATCGAGGACATCAAGCAGTTCCGTCAGTGGGGCTCCAAAACCCCCGGTCACCCCGAAACCTTTGAAACCGCCGGCGTCGAAGTGACCACCGGCCCCCTGGGCCAGGGCATCGCCAACGCCGTGGGTCTGGCCATGGCCGAGGCCCATCTGGCCGCCAAGTTCAACAAGCCCGATTGCACGGTGGTGGATCACCACACCTACGTGATCATGGGCGACGGCTGCCACCAGGAAGGTGTGAGCGGCGAAGCCGCCTCCCTGGCCGGCCACCTGGGCCTGGGCAAGCTGATCGCCCTCTACGACGACAACCACATCACCATCGACGGCAACACCAATGTGTCGTTCACGGAGGATGTGCTGAAGCGCTATGAGGCCTACGGCTGGCACACCATCCACGTGCAGGACGGCAACACCGACCTGGCCGCCATCGCCAAAGCCATTGAGGAAGCTAAGGCCGTCACCGATCGTCCCTCGATGATCAAGGTGACCACCACCATCGGCTACGGCTCCCCCAACAAGGCCAACACCGCCGGAGTGCACGGTGCCGCCCTGGGCGCCGAAGAAGCCGACCTCACCCGCAAGAACCTCGACTGGAGCTACGGCGCCTTCGAGGTGCCCCAGGAGGCCTACGACCAGTGGCGCCAGGCCCTCAGCCGCGGTGCCGCCGCCGAAGCCGAGTGGAACAACACCCTGGCCGACTACCGAGCCAAGTATCCGGCTGAAGCCGCTGAGTTCGAGCGGCGCCTGCGGGGCGAGCTGCCCCAGGGCTGGGATGCGGGCCTCCCCACCTACAGCGCCGACGACAAGGGCCTGGCCACCCGCCAGCACTCCTACAACTGCCTCAACGCCATCGGCCCCAACCTGCCGGAACTGATCGGCGGCTCGGCCGACCTCACCCACTCCAATCTCACCGACATCAAGGGCGAGAAGGGCTTCCAGAAGGGTGCCGAGGCCAACCGCTACCTGCACTTCGGTGTGCGCGAGCACGCCATGGGCTCGATCCTCAACGGCCTCGCGTATCACGGCAGCGGCCTGATCCCCTACGGCGGCACCTTCGCCGTGTTCGCCGGCTACATGCTGGGCGCCATGCGCCTGTCGGCCCTGAGCGAGCTGGGCGTGATCTACGTGCTCACCCACGACTCCATCGGTCTGGGTGAAGACGGCCCCACCCACCAGCCGATCGAGACCCTGGCCAGCCTGCGCTCGATCCCCAACATGCTGGTGATCCGCCCCGGCGACGGCAACGAGACCAGCGGTGCCTACAAGGTGGCCGTGGCAAACCGCCACCGCCCCACCGTGCTGTTCCTCAGCCGCCAGGCGATGGCCAACCAGGCCAACTCCAACGCCGACCACGTGGCCAAGGGCGGCTACATCCTCGAAGACAGCAACGGCACCCCCGATCTGATCCTGATCGGCACCGGCACCGAACTGGAGCTCTGCACCAAGGCCGCCGCCCAGCTGCGCGCTGAGGGCAAGAACGTGCGCGTGGTGTCGATGCCCTGCGTGGAGCTGTTCGAAGAGCAGGACGCCGCCTACCGCGAGAGCGTGCTCCCCGCTGCCTGCCGCAAGCGCCTGGTGGTGGAAGCCTCGAGCAGCTTCGGCTGGCACAAGTACACCGGCTTCGAGGGCGACAGCGTGTCGATCGACCGCTTCGGCGCCTCCGCCCCCGGCCCGCTGCTGATGGAGAAGTTCGGCTTCACCGTCGACAACGTCGTGGCCAAGGCCAAGGCCCTGGGCTGATCAGCCAGGACGGACCGTTTCAGAGCCCCGCCTATGGGCGGGGCTTTTCCATGTTCATGGATCAACGCTGCGCGACGGGTCGAAATCGGGCACAGGCCTCGGCAACTCTTGGCCCCTCCGGGGGGGCCACCATCAACCGAGTACGGCTACCACGCAGAGAAATCACCGTGTAGCGCACAAGGTGGTGACGTTCCTCCGTCACCGATTCGATCGCTGTCCAGGGGAGGAGCAGGGGCGGACAGCCAAACCGGCCTCCACCCACGAGAGATACGGCGATTCCGCTGGCCCCCACAGTGATGCACAGGCAGTTCCGATAGGAAACGCCGATGTTCGGTGAGCGGCCCATCCGCGCGGTGGCGAAGCGAAACCGCTCGCCCTCGATGCTTGTGGTCACCTTGTGGTGGCGAGCGAGCCCGCTCCACCCCGAGAGATGCGCGCTCAGGAACAGCATCGCCGCCGCCATCACCAGAGCAATCAGCAGCAGCCATTGCGGCTCGATGGCCTGAATCGCGCTCAGCTGTCTCATGCTGTGCCGCAGCAGAAGCGTTCTTGCAACGTTCGTCTGGGATGGGTTCAGCCCGGGAGCCCCAAAGACTCCCGGACTGTCTGGTCAACCCCCCTGATCAGCCGATGAGCGCTTCTTTAGTCTTCTGCTCCGCCAGCACCTTCTCCAGGCCCTCGAGGTCCTTGTCGGTGATCTTGGTCTGCATCGGGCAGTGCTTGGGTCCGCACATCGAGCAGAACTCGGCCTGCTTGTAGATGTCGGCCGGCAGGGTTTCGTCGTGATACTCCTTGGCGCGCTCGGGATCCAGCGAGAGATCGAACTGCTTGTTCCAGTCGAAGGCGTAGCGGGCGCGGCTCAGCTCGTCGTCGCGGTCGCGGGCACCGGGGCGATGGCGGGCGATGTCGGCGGCGTGGGCGGCGATCTTGTAGGCGATCAGGCCGTTGCGCACGTCTTCGGGGTTGGGCAGGCCCAGGTGCTCCTTGGGGGTCACGTAGCAGAGCATGGCCGTGCCGTACCAACCGGCCATCGCCGCACCGATGGCGCTGGTGATGTGGTCGTAGCCGGGGGCGATGTCGGTGACTAGCGGGCCGAGCACGTAGAAGGGCGCCTCGGCGCACTCTTCCATCTGTTTTTTCACGTTGAACTCGATCTGGTCCATCGGCACGTGGCCGGGACCCTCCACCATCACCTGCACGTTGTGCTCCCAGGCGCGGCGGGTGAGTTCGCCGAGGGTTTTCAGTTCAGCCAGCTGGGCTTCATCGGAGGCATCATGCAGGCAGCCGGGGCGCAGCGAATCGCCGAGCGAGAAGCTGCAGTCGTAGCGCTTGAAGATCTCGCAGATGTCGTCGAAGCGGGTGTAGAGCGGGTTCTGCTTGTGGTGATAGAGCATCCACTGGGCCAGGATGCCGCCGCCGCGGCTCACGATGCCGGTGAGGCGGCCCTTCACCTTGGGCAGGTGCTCGATCAGCAGGCCGGCGTGGATGGTCTGGTAGTCGACGCCCTGCTGGCAATGCTTCTCGATGATGTGGAGGAAGTCGTCTTCCGAAAGCTTCTCGATCGAGCCGTGCACGCTCTCGAGCGCCTGATACACAGGCACCGTGCCGATGGGCACCGGCGAGGCGTTGATGATCGCCGTGCGCACCTCATCGAGGTTCACGCCGCCGGTGGAGAGATCCATCACCGTGTCGGCGCCGTATTTCACCGCCAGCTCGAGCTTCTTCAGCTCTTCGCTCACATCGCTGGCATTGGGCGAGGCGCCGATGTTGGCGTTCACCTTGCAGCTGGAGGCGATGCCGATCGCCATCGGCTCCAGGTTCGGGTGGTTGATGTTGGCCGGGATGATCATCCGGCCCCGCGCCACCTCCTCCATCACCAGCGATTCGGGCAGGTTTTCCCGCTTGGCCACGTGGGCCATTTCTTCCGTCACCACCCCCTGGCGGGCGTAGTGCATCTGCGACACGTTGGCGCTGCCGCGACGCTTCTCGATCCAGGCGCTGCGCATGACGGGTAGGGGCAAAGAACGGAACCGCGACCGCAGGGAGGTCGCGTTGGGGAAGGCCGGTTCCGATTGCCGAGATCGCCGCTGCGCCCCCGGAGGGTGGCTGGCTCACTTCCCTGCGCCGGCATGACCCGGATCAGGTTCGGAGGGTGTGATCTCAGCCCCCGCGAACAAGGGCACCCCTAGTGACTTTGGAAACCTAGCAAGGCCGAAAGTGGAGCTGGCCAGCGAGCGGACTCACGCCTGCAGGCCATTGAGGGCCGCCGCGACCACCCGGTGGTCGGGGTCGTCCTGCAGCCGGGCCAGCAGAGCCCGGGCCGGCTCTGCCGTGGAGCCGGCCTCCTGCACCAGTCGGCCCAGGATCTCAGCTCCGCCCACGCGCACCGTGCCGTCGCCATCCGCCAGGGCGAGGGTGGCCAGCTCGAGCAGGTCCTCGGGCCGGGCCTCCGGATGTTCCGCCACGGCCGAGAGCACGCTGCAGCGCAGCAGCCACTGGCCATCGCGCCGGAAGGCCGACAGCAACAGGGGCCAGGCCTGCTCCAGCCCATGACTCACCAGCGAATTGGCGGCTTCGGCCCGCACGTTCACATCCCCGTCGTGCTCGAGGGCCCGCACCAGGGCCTCGCGACCATCGGGATGGCACTTCACCCCCAGGCCGGCACAGCTGAGGGAGCGCACCAGGAAGGCCTCCTGCTCCAGCCCCAGCAACAGCAGAGGAACAGCCTCCTCCACTGGCACCTCGCGCAGGGCAGCCAGGGCGGGCATGGAGCGGCTGGGATCGCCGCAGGTGATCGCAGCACGGAGCTGCTCGAGATCCAGGGGTTCAGCCATCGCTCCAGCCTGGCTCAGGAGGGGCCCGGTGGAGGGGTGCTCTGGCGCAGCGCCTGCAGCAGAGCCCGGCGGCGCCGACCCCGGCGCACCTGGCTGGTGACCGCCAGACCCGTGCCGATGGCCAGGGCAGGCAGAGCCTGCATCCGTTCCCGCCCCTGGCGTTGCCCCAGCACGAGCAAAGCCATCAGCACCATCAGGGGAGCCGAAAGCGCCAGCAGGGTCTCCATCACCGGCCGGCGACCGGGACCCCTGACAGGCGTGGGCACGGCCTTCACAGGCCCTGGGGATGGCGGTGCATCCAGCGCAGAAGGCTGAGCGCGAGCACCTTCACGCCCACCTCAAGAGACCGTTCATCGGGTGCAAAGGTGTTGCTGTGCAGGGGCGTGCAGCCCCCGGGCCCGGCCACGCCGAGGCGGAACATCGTGCCGCGCACGCCCTCGAGCAGTTCGGCGAAGTCTTCCGCCCCCAGGGAGGGCTGCTCCAGCCACTGCACCCGCCCACTCCCCAGCAGGTCGACGGCTGCCCCAGCCACCAGCTCGGTGAGGGCCGTGTCGTTGTGCACCGGCGGGGAGATGCAGCGGTAGCGCACCCGGGCCTCACCGCCGTGGCCCCTGCAAAGGGCCTGCACGGTTTCCTCGATCCAGGCGGGCAGCCGGTCGTGCAGCTCCAGATCGAGGCAGCGCACCGTGCCCAGCAGGCGCACGTGGTCGGCGATCACGTTGAAGGCCTTGCCGCCCTCGATCCGGCCGAAGCTCACCACCACCGGATGCAGGGCATCGAGGCGACGGCTGATCGCCTCCTGCAGCCCACTCACCACCCGCGCCGCAATCCAGATCGCATCGGTGCTCTGGTGGGGTCTGGCCCCATGGCCGCTCTCGCCCAGCACCTCGATCTCCAGTTCCCCGGCCGCAGCCGTGAAACTGCCGCTGCGCACCCCCACATGGCCCACGGGAATCGATGGGAACACGTGCACCCCGAACAGGGCATCCACCCCCTCCGTCGCCCCATCGGCCTTCATCCAGGCGGCTCCCTCGGCCGTTTCCTCAGCCGGTTGAAACAGCAGCCGCACCCGCGCCGAAAGCAGCTCGGGGCTGCGCTCCGCCAGGGCGGACAGCACCCGGGCCACCCCCAGGCCGACCGCGGTGTGCAGGTCGTGGCCGCAGGCGTGCATCAGACCCTGCACGGTCGAGGCGTAGTCGAGACCTGTGCGCTCCTCGACCGGCAGCGCGTCCATGTCGACGCGCAGGGCCACCAGGGGAGCAGGGGTGCCGTCGGCTCGCTGCCGCGGCCCCCGTTCGGCGACCACGCCCGTGCGACCCACCCCTTCGCGCACGTCCCAGCCCCAGCGGCGCAGCTCACCGGCCACCAGGGCGGCGGTCTGCTGCTCATGGCCGCTCAGTTCCGGATGGCGGTGCAGATGGCGACGGAGCTGGATGAGCTCGGGCAACACCGCCTGCAGGTCGGCCTCCAGCCCCAGCTCCCACCAGTCGGGCCCACGGCCAGGAGCGACACCGGGGGCAGCGAGCGGCAGGGTGGGGGAACTCATCACGGTTGCCGGGAACCAGGACTCACCGTCTCTCAGGCGAGGGCCAGAAACTGTTGCAACGCCTTCACCGGCCCGGGGGGCCAGCGCCGGATGCTACGCAGCCATTCTGGGTCGCGGTAGCGGGGATCGAGACCGGACGCCGAGACCCAGTGGCTCTCGGCCTCGCCCCGACCCCCCCGCTGCCAGAGCAGGGCGGTGAGGCCGGCCCGGGCATCGGCGAAGAGGGGATAGCGCCGGATCAGGGAGCGCAGCTCACGCTCGGCTGCATCGAGATCCCCCAGCTCAAAGGCCACCAGGGCCTCGCTGGAGCGCGCCATGGCAAAGCCAGGGCGGGCGAGGGCCGCCGCCGCAAAACTGGCGCGGGCAGCGCTCCAGTCGCCCCGGGAGCCCTGCACGTTCCCCAGGTTGTAAAGGGCCGATGCCCGGTCCTGGGCAACATCGCTGGCGGCGGCGTGCTCCAGGATCCAGCGATAGTCGGCCTCCGCCGCATCCCAGCGGGCCAGGGCCTCCTCGGCGGTGCCGCGATTGAGATGGGGGTCGGGGCTGGCGGGATCCAGGGCCATCGCCCGGTCCTGGTCGGCGATGGCGGCCAGGGGTTCGCCGAGGGCCAGCTGCACGTTGCCGCGATTGCTCCAGGCTGCCGCATCGTCCGGCGCCAGCTCCAGCACCTGATTCCAGAGGGGCAGGGCCTCGTTGAAGCGGCCATTGCGGCTGGCCGCCAGGGCCTGATCAAAGAGCTGGGGAAGGGATGGCTGGTCAGCGGCGGCCAGGGGGGCCGGTAGCACCACCAGCACCACCAGGCCAAGCCAGAGCAGCGCGCTCACGCGCACCAGGCGCCAAAGGCCAGGCCGCAGCCAGCGGAGCGGGGTCATCGGCCGGCCTCCGCCAGGTGGGCCTTGCCGGCATCGGTGAGCACCCGCCCCCGGGGGGTGCGCTGCAACAACCCCTGCTGCAGCAGATAGGGCTCCACCACGGCCTCGAGGGTGGCGGGGTCCTCCCCCAGACCGGCAGCGAGGGTCTCCAGGCCCACCGGTCCACCGCCGTAGCCGTCCAGCATCAACCTGAGCAGGCGACGGTCGTGGGCATCCAGGCCGCGGCCATCGACCCGGTGCAGGCTGAGGGCCTCCTGCACCAGGGCGGCATCGATGCGGGCATGGCCACCGACAGCCGCCACATCCCGCACGCGCCGCAGCAGCCGGTTGGCGATGCGCGGGGTGCCGCGGCAGCGACGCGCCACCTCCAGGGCGGCCTGCGGGTCCAGGGCGATCGCCAACAGCCCTGCCGCGCGCTGCACGATCGCCTGCAGGTCGTCCAACCCGTAGAACTCCAGCCGCTGGATCAGCCCGAAGCGATCCCGCAGGGGAGAGCTGAGTGCGCCGGCACGGGTGGTGGCCCCCACCAGGGTGAAGGGAGCCACCGGCAGGCTGCGGGTGCGGGCGGTGCTGCCCTTGCCCACGGTGAGATCGAGACGGAAGTCCTCCATCGCTGGGTAGAGCAGCTCCTCCGCCACCCGATTGAGGCGGTGGATCTCGTCGATGAACAGCAGCTCCCGGGGCTCCAGATTCACCAGCAGACCGACGATGTCGCGAGGGCGCTCCAGGGCGGGCGCACTGGTGATGCGACAGCGCACCCCCAGTTCCTCGGCCAGCACCAGGGCCATCGTGGTCTTGCCCAGGCCAGGCGGGCCGTAGAGCAGCACGTGATCGAGGGGCTCCTGGCGGCTGCGGGTGGCCTCGACCGCGATGCCCAGCACCTGCTTGAGCTCACTCTGGCCGATGTAGTCAGCCAGCCGACGGGGCCGCAGGGTATCGACCCGGCCGGGCGCGGCCTCGCCTTCGGCGGTGCCGTCGGCAGCCACGAGGGCCTGATCCACCAGACGGTCCTGAAGAGCCTGCGGAGGAGGCTCGGACAGCCGCTCGGGCACATTCGCGGCTGCGGGAGGCCCCAGGCGGGAGCCACCCCTCGGCGAGGGGGCTCCACCGCCGGCCATCCCGCCCGAGGAAACGATCGCCATGGGTGGAGGGTACCGGCCCCTGCCTAGGGTCGGAGAACCAACCGTGCATCAGGATCAGGGGCCATGGCCAAGGGCGGCACCAAGAAGCTGGCCGCCCGGGCCCAGCGGGATGCCGCCAACCGCCTGCTGGCCGACAACCGCTTCGCCCGGCACCAATACGAGATCCTCGAGACCCTCGAATGCGGCATCGAGCTGCTGGGCACGGAGGTGAAGTCGATCCGAGCCGGCCAGGTGAACCTGCGCGACGGCTTCTGCCTGGTGCGGGGCGGCGAGCTGCAACTGCACAACGTGCACATCTCGCCCCACAGCCATGCCGGGGCCTACTTCAACCATGAACCCCTGCGGGTGCGCAAACTGCTGGCCCACCGGCGGGAGATCGAGCGGTTGCGGGTGGCACTGGAGCAGAAGGGCCTCACCCTGATCCCCCTCAACCTGCACCTGAAGGGCTCCTGGATCAAGCTCACCCTGGGGCTGGCCAAGGGCCGCAAGCTGCACGACAAGCGCGCCGAGGAGCGCCGCAAGCAGGACGCCAAGGAAACCCGCGCCGCGATCTCGCGCTACTGAACAGACAACGGGGTCAGCCAGTCCTGAGGCGTCAACCGGGCCTGGGGCCGGCTCGGCTGATGCGGGACTAGGGCTCGACCACCGGCGAAGCGGGCGGTTGGTCGGGTTGGCGCGGGGCCGTGGACTCCGCCTCGGACTCCAGCGGGGGCTGGCGCGGCGGGCTCTGGATCGGAGGATCCAGGGAACGGTCAGGGACGGGCGGGGGCGGCTCGAGCGGGGGCGGATCCGCCCGCAGGGAAAGGGTGATCAGCGCCGGGGCCACGCCCTCGTTGGTCACAAGCACCTGGACGGGCGAGCGCTGCTGGGCCGGCAGGCTCACCACCCGCAGGGGTCCGCTGGGCTCCAGGAGGGTTCCATCGGCCGCGAAGACACTCATCTGCATCAGGGGGGAGCCATTCACCCCCAGCACCAGGCGATAGCCGTCCGGCAGGCGGATGGGGAAGAGGCGGGCGCCACCGGCGCCGACGGGGGCGGTGAGCACCTGGGGCTGCTGGGGCTGGGCCTGGATCGGCTCGATCTGGATGGTGGCCAGGCTCTGCTCAGCGGCGGCGTACCAGAGCTGCCGGAAGGGCTCGGGGGGCATGTCCGCACCCGAGCGACCGGGCAGCAGGTTCTGGGCCTGGGCCGACACCAGCTGGCGCAGCACGGCACTGCTCAGACCCTGCTGCTGCAGGCCCTGCAGACGCCGCTCCCAGTCACCCTTGCCGTAGCTGCCCAGGCGGCGCCGGATCTCGAGGGGCAGCTGTTCAACCCGGGCCAGCCACTCCTGGGCCAGTTCGTTCCAGACCCGGCGCAGGGGAGCGTCCTCGAGACTGTCGCCGGGAAGGCGCCCCCCGCGCTCGGGGAAGCGGGCCAGCAGGCTGGCATCGACCAACTTGAGGAACCAGGCCCGGTCCACCTGCATGGCGCGCAGGCGATTGAGCAGCTGCTGGCGCTGGTCGATTTCCGCCGGCGGCAGGCTGCTGGGGAGCTGCAGGGCGGCATCCGGCGTGGAGGGGGCCGCCGAGCGGCCCCGGCTCAGCCACCACCAGCCCAGGGCCGTGCCCACCACGGCCGAGAGCACCAGCGCCATCACCACGGGCCAGATGCCCCCTTCAGCGGCGGCGTCTCGGTCTTCGCCGCGCAGCCGGGCCGCGGTGGGTGGCAGCGGCCGCGCGGGCGACTGCAGGGGCGGCAGCTCGGGCGTGGCGACCGGGCCTGCGAAGTCTGCGGCGGCAGCGGCGGCGGGCGGCGGCGGAGCAGAAGCGGGCAGCGGCGGCACCAGCGCCACGGTGCGATCGGCCCGGGGCACGGGGCCCGTGCTGTCAGGCATGGGCAGCGCCTGGAGGGCCGCAAGGGCCTGGGACGCCGATGCGAAGCGCTGGGCCGGCTCGCGGGCCAGCAGGCGCTCCAGGGCAGCCTGCAGGGCCGGCTGGTCGCCCAGGGCCGCCGGCCATCGCCAGGCCAGGGTGGCCGGATCGAGCAGGCGGGCGGGCGGGTCACCGCTAAGCAGCACCAGGGCGGTCACCCCCAGGGCGTGCAGGTCCATCCAGGCCTCGGGCCGGCCGCCCCGAGCGGCCTCCGGGGGGGCATAGCCGGGGGTCACCGCCGCCGTGTCGGCGACCAGGCCGAAATCCAGCAGCACCGGCAGGCCGTCGCTGTCGCGGCGGAGCAGGTTGGCCGGACAGAGATCCCCATGCACCAGGTCCTGACCATGGAGCACGGCCAGCACCGGCAGCAGCTGACGCAGCAGCAGCAGCACCTCTCCGGCGCCAAACACCATCTGACGCTCGGCCCGGGCCACCATGAGCTCCTGATAGGTGCGGCCGGGCTGCCACTCCCGCACCAGCCAGAGGGCTCCGTCCTGACTGAGGGCGGCACCGAGGCGTGGCACCTGGGGATGCAGCATCCCCTGGAGGCGACTCCAGATCGCGCGCACCCGCTCGGGATCGTGGCTGGCATCCAGCCGGCGCAAGGCGACCGGAGCCTCTGCGGCCAGTTGATCGGCCGCCTGCCAGAGCTCGCCCTGGGGACCGCTGGAGAGACACTGCTCCAGGCGATAGCGCTCGCCGATCAGCTGGCCAGGCTGGCCGGCGTGGACGGGAGCCGGGAGGGGAGCCATCAGCCGGCAGGGGACGCTGGGCGCTCAGGCTGCCGCAGGCCTCTGCCCTCAAGCCAGCTCTGGTCATAGAGCCGGGAACGGTAACGATCGCCGCTGTCACAGAGCACGGTGACGATGGTGTGGCCGGGGCCCAGGCGGCGGGCCGTTTCCACCGCTGCAGCCACGTTGATCCCCACGGAGCCCCCCAGGAACAGGCCCTCCTGCCAGAGCAGGCGGTAGATCGTGTCCAGCGCCGCCTGGTCGTCGATCCGCACGGCGTCATCCACCGGCGCCCCCTCCAGGTTGGCGGTGACGCGACTGTTGCCGATGCCCTCGGTGATCGAGCTGCCCTCGCTCACCAGCTCGCCGGTCGTGGCCCAGCTGTAGAGAGCACTGCCATGGGGGTCGGCCAGCACACAGCGCACCCTGGGGTTCTGCTCCTTGAGGTAGAGGGCCACACCGGCATAGGTGCCGCCGGTGCCGGTGGCCGCCACCCAGGCATCCACCTGGCCGCCGGTCTGCTGCCAGATCTCCGGGCCGGTGGAGTTGTAGTGGGCGCGGCGGTTGGCCAGGTTGTCGAACTGGTTCGCCCACACGGCCCCTGGCGTCTCAGCGGCGATGCGACCCGACAACCTCACGTAGTTGTTGGGGTCGCGGTAGGGCACCGCCGGCACCGTGCGCACCTCCGCCCCCAGGCTGCGCAGCAGGCCGATCTTCTCGGCCGACTGGGTCTCGGGAATCACGATCAGCGCTCTGTAGCCACGGGCGTTGCAGAGGTGGGTGAGGCCGATGCCGGTGTTGCCGGCGGTGCCCTCCACCACCGTGCCGCCGGGCTGCAGCAGGCCCTGTTCCTCCGCCTCCAGCAGGATGCCCAGGGCGGCCCGGTCCTTGACCGAGCCACCGGGATTCATGAATTCGGCCTTGCCGAGGATCTCGCAGCCGGTGAGCTCACTGAGGGCCCGCAGACGGATCAAGGGGGTGTGGCCCACCGCCCCCACGAAGCCGCGGGTGATTCCCACCAGCGGGTTACCCACGTCCGTGATCGTGCCCGTGTTCCCGCCCATGCCGTGGCCACTGCCTGGCGGGATCGTAGGCAAGCTCCCTAAGGTCAGGTCCGGGAAGGGTCGTCCAGCCGCATGAGCCCGGATTCCATGCGCTCGGATCGGATCAGCCCGGATCCCAAGGAGCCGGATCAGGGGGGGGGGCGGCTGGAGCCATGGCTGGAGCGACTGCTGGCCGTGCGCCGGCACAGCGAGGCCCTGATCGCGCCGCTGGAACCGGAGGACCTCTGCCTGCAGGGGATGGCCGACGCCAGTCCGCCCAAGTGGCACCTCGGGCACACCACCTGGTTCTTTCAGCAGTTTCTGCTCAACCCCCTGCGGGCCGCCGGCGTGCAGCTGGCCGCCCCCGGCCCGCCGGAGGGCTGGAGCTACGTGTTCAACAGCTATTACGACGCCGTCGGCGCCCGGCACCCGCGGCCGGAGCGGGGTCTGCTCAGCCGGCCCCCGATCGGCGAGGTGCTGGCCTGGCGCCGACGGGTGGACGCTGCCCTCGCCGACCTGCCCCGGGTCCTGGCCGGCCAGACCCAGGCCGAGGTGGCCTGTGTCTGGCCCCTGCTCGAGCTGGGTCTGCAGCACGAACAGCAGCACCAGGAACTGCTGCTGATGGACCTGCTCGACGGCTTCAGCCGCAATCCCCTCGAGCCGGCCTACTGCCGAGCCCGCACCAGCCCCGAGGCCCTCTGGCAGGAGCGGCTGGTGGCCGGCAGCAGCACAAGCGATGGGGCGGAAGGCAAAGGCAGCGGCTGGCGCCACTGGCCGGGGGGGCTGGTGCAGATCGGCCATCCCAGCCAGGGCGATCCCGGTGGCGACCCGGCAGACCCCAGGGGAGCTGGCGTGCCAGGCGAGGTCCCTCATGAGGGCAGTTTCCACTTCGACAACGAGGCCCCGCGTCACCGCCTCTGGCTGGAGCCGTTCGCCCTGGCTGAACGGCTGGTGACGAACGGCGAATGGGAGGCCTTCATCGCCGACGGCGGCTACCGCCGACCGGAGCTCTGGATGAGCGAGGGCTGGACCGTCTGCGGACATCGAGGCTGGCAGACCCCGCGCTACTGGCGCGGCGAGGAGGAATTCAGCCTCGCCGGGCTGCAGCCCCGCCACCCGAGGGCCCCGGTGCGGCACGTGAGCTGGTTTGAAGCCGATGCCTATGCCCGCTGGGCCGGGGCCCGGCTCCCCAGCGAGTCGGAGTGGGAGGTGGCCGTGACGACCTCCGCCCCGGGCAACACCACGGCGACGCCCCTGCCCCAGGCCTTCGGGCTGCTGTGGCAGTGGACGGGCAGCCCCTACCGGCCCTATCCGGGCTTTCGGCCCGCTGCCGGCGCTGTGGGTGAATACAACGGCAAGTTCATGACCTCCCAGTTCGTGCTGCGCGGGAGCGCCTACCTCACCCCCGAAGGCCATGGGCGGGCCACCTATCGCAACTTCTTCCCGCCAGCGAGCCGCTGGATGGCCGCCGGGGTGCGGCTGGCCCGCGATGGCGGCGCGGTGGGCGCCCCCTGATGGCCGGGCTCTCCGGCGGCGTCACAACCGCCGCACCGCAGCTGATTGATCTCCATCCCCAGCCGGCGGATATGCGAGCCCTGGTGCTGGAAGGCATGGCCCGCCGACCGCGCCAGCTACCGGCCTGGCTGCTCTACGACCAGGAGGGATCCCGCCTGTTCGAGGCGATCTGCGAGCAGCCCGAATACAGCCTCACCCGCACGGAGGTGGCCCTGCTGGAGACCCAGGGCAACGCGATCGCGGAAGCCATCCGCCTGGCACAGGCGCAGACGCCATCCGCAGCGGGGCCGGACCGGCACCAGGGCAGCGCCGTCGTGGAGTTCGGTGCCGGCAACGCCCGCAAGGCCAGCCCCCTGCTGGCCGCCCTGGCCCCGCCAGTCTATGTGGCCCTCGACATCAGCCACAGCGCCCTTGCAAGCACGTGCACCAGCCTGCAAACGGAACACCCCCACACCCAGGTGCTGGGCGTGTGCTGCGACTACGGCGGTGCCAGCAGCCTGCCACCGATTGCCGCGCTGGCCGACCGACCCCTGGTGGGGTTCTATCCAGGAAGCTCGATCGGCAATTTCGACCGCGGCGAGACCTGCCAGCTGCTGCGCCAGTTGCGGCAGCTGCTCGGGCCGGGCGGCCTGCTGCTCATCGGCGTCGACCAGCCGAAGGCCGTGGAGCGGCTGGAGGCGGCCTACAACGATGCCGCAGGCGTGTCGGCGGCCTTTGCCTTCAACCTGCTGGCCCGGCTCAACCGGGACCTGGAGGGCGGCTTCCAGGCCGACAGGTTCAGCTATCGGGCCCGCTGGCAACCGGAGCACAGCCGGATCGCCATGGCGCTGGTGAGCCGCTGCGACCAGACCGTGCCCCTGGCCGGGCAGGAGTGGGCCTTCCGGGCCAACGAGGAGCTGATCACGGAATACAGCGTCAAATACAGCCCGGCATCATTTGCAGCCCTGGCGGCGGAGGCGGGCTGGCGGCCCCTGCGGCGCTGGAGCGCCGGGATCGGCGCGACGGGCGAAGGCAGCGAGGGCGATCTCTCCCTCCATCTGCTGGCCCAGGCAGACTTCCTCTGAGCCAGAGCCAGCGCCCATGTCGAGGGAAGATCAACGCCAGGCCGTCCGCGCCGTGCGCGAAGGGCTGATCCAGCGGCTGGAGGAGCTGTACGCCGCCAGCTTCGAGCAACTCACCCAGCACAACCTGGGGGAAGGGGGCATCGCGCGCCTCACCCAGCTGCTGCTGCGTTCCCGGGAGGCGGCGATCACGCCCCTGCAGGAGGAGATCGAGGCACCGCTGATCACGCGAGCCCCCACGGAGCAGCCATGAGCGGAGTGCAGCCATGAGTGGGGCCGCGGACTGGTTCAGCCAGTTGGAGGACCAGCTGGAAGCCCAGCTCAATGCCTTTCTGCGGGCCAATCCAGCCCAGGAACAGCTGTTGCACCAGCAGGAGCAACGGGAACGGCAGCTCCGGTTGAAGCGGCGCCGGCTGGAGCTGCAGACCAGTGCTGAGCAGACCCGAAGCGAATTGCTGGCGCTGGCGCGGGAGATCGCCCAGTGGCAGGAGCGGGTGCAGCGCGCGCGCGCGGCAGGGGCAACCGATCTGGCCCAGCGGGCCGACAGCCACGTGGCCGAGCTGATGGCCAGGGGGCGGGACCGCTGGCAGGCCCTCGGCGAGCTGGGGGCCACCTTCCGGGCCGTGGAGGAGGAACTGGCGCGGTTGGGCGCCCCGTCCGCACACTCAGGCGATGGGGGGCCGACTGCGGACCAAAAGCCAACAGGAGCCGCAGCGCAGGACCTGGATCAGGCCTGGGCCAGCTTTGAAGCCGAGCAGGACCTGGAGCAGCTCAGACGGCAGCAGAACGGTCAGCGCTGAGCGGGCCCGGCAGCTCAGGGCTTGGGAGCGTTCAGGCCTTGGGGGCGGGCGGAACCAGGCTCACCCCCTCCGGGGGCGGGGTGGGGTCGGGATCAGCGATCAGCATGTGCTGGAGCACGATTTCCGGTCGCTCACTGTCACGCCAGCGAATCCGATACGCCGGCATCTTGGTGCCCCGGCTCGTGGTCTGCTCCACAGGTTCCATCACCCAGCCGCGGCGAGAGCGGCCCTGGGGGTTGCGCTTCACAACCGCATCCGCATGTTGGAAGCGAAATCCGACGCGCTCGCCACTCATGGAATCAGGGCCCCCGTTGGGGGAGATTGCCTACCGGAGCCATTATCCCATTGCGCCCCTCAGCCCCCGGCTGTCGCGTCCCGCGTCTCCGGGCGCAGGAGGGGGAAGGCGATCACATCGCGGATCGAGGCGCTGTCGGTGAGCAGCATCACCAGCCGATCGATGCCGATGCCCAGGCCGCCGGTGGGGGGCATGCCCACCTCCAGGGCCTGGATGAAGTCCTCGTCCACCTGCTGGGCTTCGTCGTCGCCGGCGGCCTTGCGGGCCATCTGGGCCTCGAGGCGCTGGCGCTGATCCACCGGGTCGATCAGCTCGCTGAAGGCATTGGCGGTTTCGCGGCCCACGATGAACAGCTCGAAGCGCTCCACCAGCCCCGGCTTGCTGCGGTGGGCCCGGGCCAGGGGCGAATTCTCCACCGGGTAATCGATCACGAAGGTGGGCTGGATCAGATCGGCTTCCACCCGCTGCTCGAAGGCCTCCACCAGCAGGCGCCCCACCGAATCCGCCAGGGCCGGCACCTCCAGCCCCTGAGCCTGCATCGCCGCCGCGGCCTCCTCGCGGGCGGTGAAGCTGGTGAAATCGAGGCCGGTGGCCTCCTGCACCAGATCGTGCATCGTGGCCCGGCGCCAGGGGGGCGTGAGATCGATGTCGGTGCCCTGGTAGGTGAGCGTGGTGCCGCCGCACACCTGCCGGCACACCTCGGCGATCAGCTGCTCGGTGAGGTCCATCATGTCGCCGTAGTCGGCGTAGGCCTGATACACCTCGATCGAGGTGAACTCCGGGTTGTGCCGGGTGCTGATGCCCTCGTTGCGGAAGATCCGGCCCAACTCGTAGACCCGCTCAAAGCCGCCCACCACCAGCCGCTTGAGGTGCAGCTCGGTGGCGATGCGCAGGGTGAGGGGGAGGTCGAGGGCGTTGTGGTGGGTCTCGAACGGGCGGGCATCGGCGCCGCCGGGCACGCTCTGCAGCACCGGCGTTTCGATCTCCAGGAAGCCGCGCTCATCCAGCCAGCGGCGGATCGTGCTCACCGCCAGGGCGCGGCGCCGGAAGGTTTCGCGGGTGTGGGGCGAGACGATCAGATCCAGATAGCGCTGGCGGTAGCGCTTCTCCACGTCCGCCAGGCCGTGCCATTTGTCAGGCAGGGGCTGCAGGCTCTTGCTGAGCATCGTCCACTGCAGCACCTTCACCGACAGCTCGCCGCGGTCGGTGCGGCGCAGCGTGCCCTGCACACCGATCAGATCGCCGGCGTCCACCAGAGACGTGAGATGAGCGAAGACATCCGGATCCTCCGGCATCGAACCGGAGAGGGTGGCCTTCTCGATGTAGAGCTGGATCGAGCCGCTCTCATCGGCCAGGGTGAAGAAGGCGAGCTTGCCCATCACCCGGCGCGTCATCACCCGGCCGGCCACGGCCACGGCCACGTCGCGCTCCTCGCCGTTGGCCAGGTCGGCGTGGGCGGCCTGCAGCTCGGCGGTGCGGTGGCTGGGCTCGAAGCGCAGGGCATAGGGCCCCTGGCCAAGGGCCGCCAGGGCCTTGCCTTTCTCGAGGCGGGTCTCGCGCAGCTCAGACAACGGACCGATTCAGCTCAGCTGCCGGCCATCCTGCAGGAGCGCGGGTCGACACCGGACTCCGCTCAGCGGCAGCTCCTCAGCCCACCGCAGCGGCCATGCCGCCGTCGCCCATGCGCTGGGAGGCATAGCCAGTGCCCCGCACGGTGAGGATCAGCTCGGGGTTGCGGGGATCGGGCTCAAGCTTGCCGCGCAGGCGGGCCACATACACATCCACGACCCGCAGGTCGGCGGCGCGGCGCGGCGGGTAGCCCCAGAGCTGCTCAAGGATCTCCGCCCGGGGCACCACCCGGCCCGGCTCGCGGAACAGAAGCTCCAGCAGGCTGAATTCGGTGTAGGTGAGGGCGATGCGCTCGCCGTCGCGGGTGACCTGGCGGCGGTTGGTGTCGACCACCAGATCGCCCACCCGCAGCACGCCGCTGCCGCTCGGGACCTCGCGGGGCTCGTTGCCGGCCGAACCCCGGCCCACCCGCCGCAGGATGGTGGCGATGCGGGCCTCGAGCTCCTTGGGGCTGAAGGGCTTGGGCAGGTAGTCGTCGGCCCCGAGATCAAGCCCGGAGACCCGCTCGGCGATGGCATCCAGGGCCGAGAGAAAGATGATCGGCACGCAGGATTCAGCCCGCAGCCGCCGGCAGACGGCGAAGCCATCGAGCTTGGGGAGCATCACGTCGAGCACCACCAGGTCGGGCTGCTCCTGGTGAAACAGGGTGAGGGCCTCCTCGCCGTCTTCAGCGCACACGACCCGATACCCGGCCAGCTGCAGGCGCATCACCAGAACCCGCCGAACCGCGGCCTCGTCGTCGACGACCAGCAGGGTGGCTTTCGGCTCAGCCGGCGGGGTCGACATGTCCGCAGAGGGCATGGGCGAAGCGCCAGCAGGGTGAAGAATCGCAACCTTACCCCTCAACTTGCCCAGCGGTCATCCCCAGAAACGCCCTCAGGAAGGCCGTTTCCGGCAGATTTAAGCTTTTCTGCGGAAACAGACAAAAGACTCCAGGGCTGCTAGCGGCCTGGTAGCGCGCTGTTTCAGGACCAGCGGGCTGCCGCGTAGCGGTTCCACTCCTGCTCCGCCTCCCCTAGGGCACGATCACTGCTCACCTGGCCGAGCATGGCGCGCTGGAGCTGGGTGTAGACGATCGCCTGCAGCCGTTTGACCCCCGGAATGGCCGGCACCAGCACCCGGGCTCGGCCCAGGGTGGTGGCCGAAAGCAGGCGGGCCTGCTCCACAAGGCGCGCCGCCGGATCGGCGGGCAGGGAGCGGCTGAGCGCCTGCTCCAGCGACTGCAGGGCCGCTCGGGCCGAGGGCAGCACCCGCGCCTCGTTGGCGAACGTGAGCTGGTTGCTGGCGTTGGTGAGAAAGAGCCCGAAGCTCACCGCCTCGGCGGCCATGGCGCTCTGGCGGGGAACCACCAGGTTCATCACGGCCACGTTGGCAGCCCCATCATCTCCGGTGATCGGTGGATAGGGCCGGGTGCGGGCCGCCACCCCGGGGGCATTGGTCTGGAGGTTGCGCAGGAAATCCGGACCGGTGGCCACCTGGGCCAGATCCCCCGACTGGTAGAGCTCGATGGCGCGCCGGTAGCCCTGGCTCACCACCTCCCGGGGCAGCAAACCCCGGCGATACAGATCACTCCAGAAGGCAAAGGCCCGTCTGCCCGCAGGGGTGTTGAAGGCGGCACGCCGCTGGTCATCGAGCAGCTGCACCCCCATCTGCACCAGGGTCTCGAGGAGCTCAGCGGAATCGTCGGGCACCACCGTCATGAACAGGGCGTAGCGCCCGGTGCGCCGGCGCACCGCTTCGGCGAAGGCGGGAACATCGCGCCAGCGGCGGGGGGGCTGGGCATAGCCGGCCTCCTCAAGCAGGCGGCCGTTCACCATGCTGATCCGGGCCGTGAGGTACCAGGGCAGGGCGAACTGGGAGGAACCCTGGCGCCCGGCCTCCCAGATCGACGGCAGGTACTGGTCGGCAGCCTGGGGGGGCAGCAGGGGGGTGAGATCGGCGAGCCCACCCTTGCTGGCCAGGTTGGCCGCGAAGGGGGGATTGAGGTTCACCAGGTCGGGGGCGGTGCGCGCAAACACCGCCGCCAGCAGCTTGCGCTCCACCGAACTCCAGGGCACATCGGTCCAGCGCACGCGCACCCCGGGATGGTCGGCCTCCCAGGCGGCGATCACCGCCTGGAGATAGCCCGCAAAGCGGGGGGCCAGATCGAGGGTCCAGACGTTGAGCTCCCGACGGCCATCGCCAGCCCCAGGGCGCTGGCCGCAGGCGGCCAGGGCGGCGGCCCCGCCCCCCAGGGCCAGCAGACGCATCAGCTCGCGACGGGAGAGCGCAGGAAACACGGCTTGGGGAGCAAGGGGCATGGCGATCAGCTGCGCAGGCCCGGCGCCAGCTGTCGCCAGAGCAGGAGCTGCAGGGAACAGACCAGGGGGGCCAGCAACCCGGTGAGCAGGGTCTGGGCAAGCAGGGTGTGCAGGGCGGCCGCATTCACCTCTCCCCACCAGAGCTGCTGCAGCCACAGGGAACCCCCCAGCAGCGCCGCCCCCAGGAGGGCCAGCAGGCCCAGGCTGAAACTGCGCTCCAGCGGCGGTGCCTTGCGGCCCAGCCGCCCCCACCACCAGCCGAGCACCACCAGCACCGGCACCTGGGTGAGGGGCCCTGGATGCAGGCCGTCGAGCACCAGGGCGAGGGCCAGCCCCGCCAGGGCACCCGAGAGGGGCCCATCCACCAGGGCCCAGGGCAACAGCCAGAGCACGGCCCAGCTGGGGGGCACACCGGCCAGCTGCAGGGGGGCCGGCGACGCCAGCACGAGCAGGGGCACCAGCAGGGCCGTGGCCAGGGTCCAGCGCTGGCGCACGAGAGAACTCACGGCCGCTGCACCCGCACCTGCACCCAATCGACCGCATCCACCGGAGCCGCCAGTTGCACCACGGCCTCCGGCGCCGGCACGGCCCGTTCGTTCACGCTCTGCACGACCCCCACCGTGAGATTGGGGGGCAGCAGGGTGCTGGCCGGGGAGGTGGTCACCACATCCCCGGGCCGCACCCCCACGTCCTGCTCGATGAAGCGCAGCACAGGCCGGGGCGTGCCCACGCCCACCAACAGGCCGTGGTGCTGGACTCGGCCCACCCAGACGCCGACGCGGCTGGCAGGGTCGGTGAGCAGCAGCACCGTGGCGGTGGAAGGGGTGGCGCTGGCCACCCGTCCCAGCAGACCCCCAGGGCCGAGCACCGCATCCCCGGGGGCCACCCCCTGGAGACTGCCCTGCCCAACAACCAGCTGCTGCCACCAGCCCTGGGCCTGGCGGGAGATCACCGGCGCGCTCACGAGGGAGACCCCCGCCCGATCCAGATCCAGCAAGCCCCGCAGGCGGCGGTTGTCGGCCTCCAGCTGCTGCAACCGCGTCTGCCGGTCGAACTGCTGGGCCGAGCGCAGCCACTCCGACTGGGCCGTGCCTGGCCAGAAGGGCCGAGAGAGCAAGGCATAGGCATCGAGCACAAACGCCCCCTTGCTCAGGCGCACGGCCGCAAAGGCCAGGAGCACGGCCAGCCAGGGCCAGGCGGCCCTCACCAGGCGGAGGGGCGGTAGGCGGAGCCTGCGGCCCGACATCGCCATCGGGATCAGGCGATCTGACGCACGAAGTCAGGGGTGTCCAGCACCCGCTCGAGCCGCTTGTAGTCCTCCAGCACCATGCCGCAACCCTGCACCACGCAGAGCAGGGGATCCTCGGCGACGTGGGTGAGGATGCCGGTCTCGTGGCTGATCAGATCGCTGATGCCGCGCACCTGGGCGCCGCCGCCGGCGAGCATGATGCCGCGGTCGACGATGTCGGCGGCCAGCTCGGGGGGCGTGCGCTCCAGGGTGCGCTTCACCGCCTCCACGATCACGTTGAGGGGCTCGGCCATCGCCTCGCGGATGTCCCCGGCACGCACGTTGATGGTGCGGGGCAGACCCGAGAGCAGGTGCAGCCCGCGCACGTCCATCGAGGTCTCGTCGTGGCCATCGTCCGGGAAGGCGGAGCCGATGCGGATCTTGATGTCTTCAGCGGTGCGCTCACCCACCACCAGGTTGTGCACCTTCTTGAGGTAGACGCCGATGGCGTCGCTGAGCTCGTCACCGGCGACCCGCACCGACTCGCTCAGCACGGTGCCGCCGAGTGACAGCACGGCCACCTCGGTGGTGCCACCACCGATGTCCACGATCATCGTGCCCACGGGCTCGGTGACCGGCAGACCGGCACCGATGGCGGCCGCCACCGGCTCATCGATCAGGTGCACCTCCCGGGCGCCGGCCAGGCCGGCCTCGCGCACGGCCCGGCGCTCCACCCCGGTGACACCGCTGGGGATGCCGATCACCAGCCGAGGGGCGACGATGCCGCGGCCCTCATTGCCCTTCTGGATGAAGGTCTTGATCATCTGCTCGGCCGCGTCGAAATCGGCGATCACGCCGTCGCGCAGGGGGCGTACCGCCCGGATGTTGCCGGGGGTGCGGCCGAGCATCAGCTTGGCTTCATCACCCACCGCCAGGGGCACTCCCTTCTCCAGATCGAGGGCCACCACAGACGGTTCCTGGAGCACGATGCCCTTGCCGGACACGTACATCAGGGTGTTGGCCGTTCCCAGGTCGATGCCGATATCGCGGGAGAACTGAAAACGACGAAAAAACACGACGGACAATCCGGCCGGCAAGCGCCGAATCATAGGGGGGGTGTGACAGCCGGCCCTGAGGGTGGAACTGGATCAACGGTGGCGCCCCGAGGGGTGCCGCATCATTGATCCAATACAGAGAGGAGATCCGCCATGGGCGTCAATTCCATCACCCTGGTCGGCCGCGCCGGACGCGATCCGGAAGTGCGCTATTTCGAGTCGGGCAGCGTGGTGGCCAACCTCACGCTGGCGGTGAATCGCCGCAGCCGCGACGACGAGCCCGACTGGTTCAACCTGGAGATCTGGGGCAAGCAGGCCCAGGTGGCCGCCGACTACGTCCGCAAGGGTTCCCTGCTGGGCATCATCGGCAGCTTCAAGCTCGACCGCTGGACCGACCGCGCTTCCGGCGAAGAGCGCAGCAAGCCTGTGATCCGCGTGGACCGGCTGGAGCTGCTGGGCTCGAAGCGTGACGCGGAAGCAGGGGGCTTCGGCGGCGGCGGCGGTTTCGGCGGCGAACCCAGCGAGGAGGAAGTGCCGTTCTGAGCGGGCGCTTGCGCTGAGATGCGCTGGTGGGGCCGGGCGTCCGGAGCCGTAGGGCTTCCGTCGCAAGGGCGCTGGCAAACAAAAAGCCCCGCTCGGCAAAGCCGACGGGGCTTTCTTAGTGGTGATTGGCTGGTGGGGCGAGGTTGGCCTGGAGGAACTCCTCGCCCCGGCACCGAACTGCCACCGGGCACCGCCAGGCACCCGGTGGCAGCAGAACTCAGTAACGGTAGTGCTCGAGCTTGTAGGGACCTTCCACCGGCACGTTGATGTAGGCGGCCTGCTCGGCGGTGAGCTCGGTGAGCCTGGCACCGATCTTCTCGAGGTGGAGGCGGGCCACCATC
>Ga0194130_10003016_pt1 | contig 23282 bp, 20 predicted proteins | sample TA2KigsurfametaG_FD_160084 | JGI IMG/M metagenome (GOLD analysis project Ga0194130, IMG submission 160084) | Freshwater microbial communities from Lake Tanganyika, Tanzania - TA2015050 Kigoma 12 surface | ecosystem: Environmental > Aquatic > Freshwater > Lake | place: Tanzania: Lake Tanganyika... | reverse complement strand
CGCCGCTGGAGGTGGAGGTGCAGGTGCGCTACCGCAGCGGTGCTGTTGCAGCCCTGCTCACCCCCCTGCCCGCCACGGAGGCCGATGGGGCCGCCGGGCGCCCGCACCGCTGCTGGCTGCAGTTCGCTGAGGAGCAGTTTTCGATCACCCCGGGCCAGGCGGCGGTGTTCTATGCCGGCGACACGCTGCTGGGGGGCGGGTTGATTCAGGGCTGAGAAGAGATAGGTTTAATTGTCTTAGTAACTTCGTAAGGCGAATTGTCAAGCAAAGCACCTTGTGTATTTAAGACCAGCCATGTGCAAGCAAACCCCCTATATCAAGCTTTAACCTTTTAGTTCTATGGCAAATTGTCTACATGATGCAGTTGGCAATCTCGGCAATATTTTGCTTGGCAAAGAATATCAAATTCGACTGGCTCTAGCCTGTATCGTCGCCCGTGGTCACCTGCTGCTTGATGATCTACCGGGCGTGGGTAAAACAACCCTGGCGGAAGCCCTGGCACGCTGCTTCGGGCTCGAATTTCGACGAATTCATTTTACCTCTGACCTGCTCCCGGCGGACATCACTGGTTTAAATGTGCTCGATCCGACCCTGGGCCAGTTCCGTTTTCAGCGAGGACCAATCTTCACCCAAGTGCTACTGGCAGATGAGATTAATCGTGCCAGCCCACGAACTCAGAGCGCCCTGTTGGAAGCGATGGCTAATGGTCGAGTGAGCGTGGATGGCATCAGTCATGAACTGCCCGAGCCGTTTGTGGTGATAGCTAGCCAAAATGGGCTTGAGCAGAGCGGAACCTATCCGTTACCAGAGTCTCAGCTTGATCGCTTCCTTATGCGCCTCAGCCTTGGTTTTCCAGACCGTCAAGCAGAATCTGATCTTCTTGAGGGCAAGCAGTCGCTGCTGTCTGCACTTGATAGCTTCCTCAGTCCAGCCCAGCTCTTCCATGCCCAGAAGGTTGCAAGCCAGCTGCCAGCTACCAAACCATTGATTGCATACGTGCTCGATTTGCTGGCCGCCAGTCGACTGAATAGCAGTAGCTACCCGCCACTTTCGCCTCGCGCCGGGCTAGCCCTTATGGCTGCGGCCCGATCCTGGGCCTATTTGGAAAGCGCAACCTATGTCACCCCTGAGCATGTTCAGGCAGTATTCCCTGCTGTAGCCCAACATCGCTTTGATAGCGGTCGTTCTAGATCTAATTCCAGTGAACATATTGCAGCTTTACTAGCTCAAGTTGATGCCATTCGCTAACTCTTTACTAGGCAACTTTGATCGCTGGAAAGAGCGTCTACAGCGACGACTAAGCGGTAGCGGAGATCGGCTGCTTCTGAGACACCACAACATATATATACTTCCAACTGCCTTCGGTGTGATGTGGCTACCAGTAATCGCCATCACTTACGTACTTGGTATCCAAACCCAAAGCAATGGGCCGGTGCTGCTTGCCTTGCTGCTGCTAGCTCTACTTCTATTCAGCCCTTTCCTCACCTATCGCAACATTGTGGACCTTGAACTGCGCTGCTTGGAGCCGGTCCCCGGGTTTGCTGATCAGTCCATATTGGTGCCAATAATTATCTGCAGCGCTGATTCCCGGCAGGCGATCAAGTTGCGTTGGCTGAACCGCGGACAACCCCTATCCAGTCAACAAATTGAGCAGTTTCCTGCCGGCTCCAGGCAACTGGAGCTTCCCTGGCAACCGCCGGGGCGCGGGCAGTACCTACCTGGGCGGCTCCTAATCCATACCACTAGCCCACTGGGGCTGTTTTGCTGCTTTAGCTACTGGCAGCCGCCTGTTCATCTGTTTGTCGCTCCAGCCTGCCTCCCTGGTCCTGTTCAGGAACTGCAGCAGCCCACGGGTACACATTACGGTCTGGCTGAAGCTGTCGCTGAAGGCAGCGACGAGTTTCAAGATTTAACCCCCTTGCGACCAGAAGCAGGCCTCCAACGTGTGTCTTGGAAAACCGTGGCCCGCGGTCAGGGCTGGTACAGCAAGCGTTTTACATGTGAAAAGCCAGTTGCGACATGGCTATCCCCTGTTTCGGGCCTTCCTCTTGAGCGGGCATTGGAGCATGTTTGCGAGCGGCTTTGTCAAGGTCTGGCCAAGGGAGAACAACTAGGTCTGTTGTTGCCTGGTGGCTGCGAAATACACCCAGGGGAAGGGGAGCTTCATCGGCGTGAGTGTTTACGTGCACTTGCCGCTGTGTCAGCGCCACTGCGGCAGTTATGAGTCAGGCTCGATGGCTTCTACTGACCAGCCAGGCACTCCTGTGGTTACAGCTGCTGGTCCAGGGTCAACTGCAGCTGCTTGTGGCTTTGGCCCTGCCTGGCCTCATGGTTCTACAGCTTTGGCGACCCCGCCAATGGCTTCCAAGCGTCTCGATGAGACTCATCACCCTCAGCTTTCTATTTTTTTGGGTTGCGGGCCTCACCCTGGCACCAGGCAGTTTTTTGCAAGGCGTAAGCAACCTTCTTTGGTTGTTGATTGGTCTTCAGCAACTGGAGGCTCGACGGCATGAACAACACCAACGCAGTGTGCTGATGCTCTTGCTTGGAACCGGACTAGCCGGATTGGGTGCCCAAGGGTTAGCAGCGAGTTTGAGCCAAGGTCTAACGGCATTGGTGGCCTTGGCGGGGCTGCACAGCCTTGAAACCGGAGACCAGCGCATGCTTACTAGCCTGCGCCGCATTGCTGTTCTGCTGGTCACAGCCCTTCCGCTGCTTCTGGCCAGCTTTTTATTGTTACCACGATTGGAGCCGATCTGGAATCTGCCTGTTAGTGCCAGGAGCGCTCGCAGCGGGCTCACTAACCAGCTGGCTCCAGGTGAAATAGCTTCTCTTGTTCTTGACCAGTCCCTTGCTGCTCGTGTGAGCTTTAAAGGTGGCGGCCCTCCTGCTAGGGAGCAGCGGTACTGGCGTGTGCTGGTACACCAACGCTTCGATGGACGGAAATGGAGCGCGGTCGACGACCCACCGCGCCCCAAAGTTCAGGGCGAGTTTGCTTCAGGCCCTGCTAACCAGAGTTGGATCGTGGAGCCCAGCCGCCTGCTAGAGCGGCCTTGGGATGGGCGTAGCCTGCCCCAGGCGGGAAGCCCGCTTGTTGTGTCTGAGCTTGGCACTCTCCAGAACTTAAGATTCCAGAGCGATCGTCAGCTTTACAAGCTGACAGATGGCACTCGCTCTGTCAGTTGGCAAGCCGAACCTCCTCGCGCTATTGATTCGCAACTTATTGGTAACTCCAATCCCCGTCTGCAGAATCTTGGCCGCCAATGGGCGCGCCAGGCATCCAAACCAGAACAAAGGCTCGCATTGGCTCGAGAGTGGTTTCAAGGCCAGGATTTTGCCTACAGCCTCAAACCTGGTGAGCTGGGATCTACAAATCCTCTTGATCGCTTCCTCTTTGAGACCCGCACTGGATTCTGTGAACACTACGCTGCCAGTTTTTCAGCTCTAATGCGCGCCGCCGGTGTTCCCTCACGCGTTGTTGTGGGGTACCAAGGCGGCGATTGGCAACAACCGCTCGGTGGCAGCGGATTCCTGCAGCTTAAAAACAGCGATGCCCATGCTTGGAGTGAGGTGTGGCTTCCGGATCAAGGCTGGATCAGGATTGATCCCACCGCCTGGGTGACTCCCGAGCGCATCCGTCGCTCACTGGCTGAAAGCTTGAGTAAAGAAGAACAAGAAGAGCTCATAAAATCCACGCCAAGCTGGTTACAGGGTGTTCTCACTCAGTGGGACGGGCTTGACTACAACTGGCAGCTAACAGTGATGGGCTTTGACCGTCAACGCCAGGTGGCGTTGCTTGGTCAGAGTCGCTGGCAAGGGTTAACAGCTGTTGTAGCAATGGGGGTTGCTCTCCTTGCAGGACTGATGGCAGTTCGTAAGCCATGGCAATCAACAGGAGATGCTGCAAGAAAATGCCTCGATACTGTGTTGCGTCAATTAGATAAATATGGATATAGTCCTTATCCAGGCGAAACCCTTGTGTGCTTCTTCCGTCGCGTAGGCAGCACTGAAGAAAAACTTGCCAGTATCTTAAGCGAACTTGCCCAGTCTTACAGTCGATTGCGTTTTGCGCCAAGTAATCAGGCGGAAAGCCCGTCCAGTCTGCTTCTTGATATGCAAAAGCACACTAAACATCTCAAAGACTCCCTTAGGAATGGCGCGATAGCAGCGGGACCCGTTAGAAATAATCGTATGATTTAACATTAATGCAGACAACAGCAGTTATACAGACGTATTTTCCAGGCGTGCAAGAAAAAAATGACGGTATTGTTTACACGATGCGATGATACGATCTGATCGCACATGTCCAATGAGCGAAGACTGATGAAGCAAAACAAGATCAAAAAATATAAAACTCAATTCTTTACTAGAAAGACTCTTTGATATAATTTTATTTTGTAATTCACAAACTCACTTGACTGCGTTCATCATCCCAAACATTGGTAGGTACATTGCAACCAGTATAACCGCGACAACTCCAGCAACTACGACGATCATCATGGGTTCGAGTATAGAAGTGAGAGATTTAACCGCAGTTGAGACTTCCTCTTCATAAAAATCAGCTAGCTTGTCTACCATTGCCGCTAACTCGCCTGTTTGCTCCCCAATGCGAAACATGGCACTGAACATCTTTGGTATTCGATTGTTGGCAGAGAGAACAGCATAAACTGGATCACCCACACGGATACTTTGGTACATATCCTCTATGATTTCTCTATAGATTGTGTTACTAAGTGTTCTTTTGGATATTAAAAGAGCTTCTAGCAAAGGGACACCGGCGCTGCTCAGAGAAGCCAAGGTACGAGAGAAATTGGCCAAATTTGATTTTGTTGTAAGATCACCAACGATTGGTAAGTCAAGGATCCACTTATCAACAGCTCTAATTACAGATTTCTGTGTCATTGCTTGACCAAGGGACCAATACACGCCATATAATGATGCGACAAGTATAAAGATGTTATTAAAGTTTTTAATCCAATTAGAAGCATCAATAAATATTTGAGTCATTGCCGGAAGGTCGGCGCCAGCATTTTTGTACATGTCAGCAAATATAGGTATCACAAAAACTAACATCACAATCACAACGATCACTACCAAAATTGAGATAGCGATTGGGTATGTTAAGGCTGACTTAATCTGGCCTTTGAGTTTAGCTAGTGTTTCTAGCAATTTTGCCTCTCTTTCTAACACCTCAGCAAGCAATCCTGCTTGTTCTCCTGCATCTGCAAGTGCAAGGTACATTTCATCAAACACAGCTGGGTATTTTTGCATCATTTCTACAATCGTATTACCCCGGCCTATTCCCACTGCTATGTCGCGAAAAGCGTATATGATTGACTTATCATCACTGGTTTCTGCTACAAGATTGAGTGCCTCAACTATTGGTAATCCAGTCTTGACCATTGAAGCTAGTTGCTTCGTAGCAAGCGCGAGAGACTTGGTCGGAGGTGTCTTCAGTTTTGAATAACTCGACGTACGATTTTGAGTTGAGTTAAGAGGCTCAGGATTTGAAAGAGTTTCTTTTGCTCGCTGCTTTGGTGCCGTAGGAAAATTTTGTGATTTTTTTGCCGACATGGCAACTGCCAATCTTTTTTTGAAAGAATCGCTATTGTAACTGTTCATCTATTTATTGTCCAAAAGATCTTTTAATACAGCAGGCCTATTGCATTTATAAAACCCCTCGTCCTTTGAAATAATGTCGTTATTAATCAGGACTGCCAAAGACTGCTCCAGTGTTTGCATACCAAATTTGGCACCAACTTGAATCTGCGAATAAATTTGTGGGGTTTTACCTTCTCTAACTAAATTACCAACAGCATTATTGTTAACAAGGATTTCCGCGGCCAATGCTCTTTTTCCTTCTAAGGTCTTGCACAAAGTCTGGGAAATTACTCCAATAAGAGATCCACCGAGTTGAACTCTAATTTGTTGTTGAGCATCCGTTGGAAACACATCTACGATACGGTCTATGGTTTGTGAAGCCGATGATGTATGCAATGTTCCCATTACCAGATGCCCCGTCTCAGAGGCAGTAATTGCCAAACTGATAGTTTCAAGGTCACGCATTTCACCTACTAGAATTATGTCAGGATCCTCACGTAGTGCAGATCTCAATGCCTTTGTAAAGGAATCGGTATCCTCTCCAACTTCCCTTTGCCGAATGAGACAACCTTTATTTTCATATACAAACTCAATGGGATCTTCGATGGTAAGGATGTGATGAGAATGATTAGAATTTATCCAATCGATTGAACTAGCAAGAGTGGTAGTTTTACCGGAACCTGTTGGGCCTGTAACAAGCATCAGACCTCTGGGCCGATTAAGCATTTGTTGGACAGAATTAGGGAGCCCAATGTCAGAAAAGCGTGGTATCTTAGTGCTTAATGCTCTCATGACACAAGACACTCTTCCCCTCTCCATAAACAGATTTACCCTGAATCTTGCAACTCCTTCTAGGCTGTAACTACAATCTAATTCATGTTGAAGCTCGAAAGAATCAATCTTTTTATCACCCAACATCTGCCTAAATTCTTTAAACATTGACATTGCATCTAGCTTTTCTTCTCGAAAGGCTACAAGATTCCCCTGAACTCTATAGTATGGCTGCGTCTCAGATGTTAAGTGCAAATCTGATCCACCTTTATCAACCATCTCCTTCATCAACTCTTCTATGTAAAGCATGACCGCTGCAGAACTTTTCATATTGTAGCCTAGGCTCGCCTGAAACGCTCTACGAGCATTTCGCCCCGTCTACTGTGATAGATGAACTCATTAACTATTAGTAAGCTGAGAGTATACTTTTCATACGCAATAAATGCGGCAGCATTGTAAATTAGCTTAATCGCTAGTTTCTAACATGCAAACCCTCTCCACCTCTTCCACGCTAGTCAAACCCTTTTTCACCAACTCCATCCCATATTCAAGCAGAGTCCTCATCCCTTTTTTGCGACTTAATTCCCTGATTTCATCTGATGTATGTCCTGACAATATTGAGTGTCTGATATCGTCTTCAATCTTAAGGACTTCGTAAACTCCAATACGGCCTTTATATCCTGTCCCTTTACAATTGGAGCAGATTGCTTGTTCATTTTGATGTGCCCCGCCAATTGTCACCGTTGCTTTACGATGCTCAATTACACTATGTTTCTGTAGAAATCTATCTTCCGGGTCAGCCTTAACAATTGTGCTACAGCTACTACATACCCTTCTCATTAACCTTTGCGCTAATACACCTACTACTGAAGCACCTACAAGATAGGGTGGTACTCCCATCTCGGCAAGCCGAGTAACTGCAGTAGCTGTGTCGTTGGCGTGTAAAGTAGTGAAAACCATGTGACCTGTTAGCGCAGCCTCCATCGCTACTTGGGCTGTCTCTTTGTCGCGTGTTTCTCCGACTAAAATGACGTCAGGATCTTGACGCATAAGAGCCCTAAGTGCTCTTGCAAAGTCCAGACCTTTCTCTCTAATTACTTGGACTTGATGCAATCCAGGTAAAGTATACTCGATAGGGTCTTCTACAGTGCTTATATTAATTCCAGGATCATTGTGCTCAGACAAAATAGAATAAAGAGTTGTAGATTTGCCGCTTCCTGTTGGACCAACAACTATGAAAATACCATAAGGATTATCGCACAATTCTCTTATTAAATCTAATTCTTTTGGCTCCGATACTAATTTTTCCAGATCCAGGATACTATTATCAGATCGTAGAGCCCTCAAAACAATTTTTTCACCAAACTTACCCGGTAGGGTACTGACACGAAAATCATGATCTGAACCCTTAAACTTTACCCTCATTCTTCCATCTTGGGGTAGCCTCTTTTCGGCAACATCAAGCTTTGATAGTATCTTCGTCCTTGCCGAAATTCCACTGGACATAAATTTAGGAAACTCATATTCCTTCTGCAGAATACCATCAACTCTGTATCTAACTCTCAGATTGTTCTCCTGAGGCTCTATATGGATGTCTGAAGCCTTTAATATTTCAGATGCATACAATATATTTGCTACAGCTTTAACGACTCTATCGGAAGAATCTAGATCATCATCTCCGGTGTTGATCTCATCTTCAGATTCTTCAAGTTCTATATCATCCATCTCAAGATCATCAAGATCATCCAAAACCACTTCCTGGATGCTCTGCTCATGGTTGGAAGCTATTTCATCCACTATAGGTAACGCTGCAATATCTAATTCTGCCCCAACAGCTGATAGACTTTGATCTGGGTTAGGTATTAATTTAGATTGATTAGATAAAACATCAATTGGGTTCTTGAGAGAGTCTGCATCAGTATTTTCAAACCATTTCTCCCACTCTTCTGAAGTTATTTGTTTCGCAACAACATTTAGCCCTGTTTTTTTCATCACTGAATCGCAAAACTCAGTTAAAGCCAGCATTTGTGGGTTCATTGCACCTAGAATGATCTCATCTTCACTTATTCTTATTGGCAAGATACCCAGTTCTTCACAAACTTCTTTTGATAGCATTTCGATTGGTGAAAATTTGGTTTCTAAATTATCCATGGTCTGAGATATTAATCGTCAATACTACACCATAATCGTTTAATTCGAAGCCTTGTCAGGATAACCATATCTGATCAGCTTGCTTTCCGTCACGAGTAAGTCATGCTAATATGGGGTAAATACGTTTGCCGATGATGAGGTTGGATACATTTTCAAGCTTTCCGCCCATACAAAAAATTTATTTTTATCTTCGGCGCACGAGAATAGCCTACTGGCCCTTTTACATTGTTACTGCCGCTTTATTAGGGGCTTCAGCCTTCGCCGTATCGTCTAGGTATAGGCCCAATCAAATTGATAAGAATGAAACTCGTAGCTCTGCTGACAGTTATGGAAATTCATTGACTAGTTATAAACTGAACTCATATCCATCAGCTAGGATGGGTCTTGCGCCTGAGATGGCAATAATGCGAAATCCTTTTACTATGCCTACGAGTACATCGTTGGCAACAATAGTACCACCACCAATTCTCGAAATTAAGGGCTTTAGTGGTGCAGGTCTAGGATCAAGTTACGTGTTTATGAGTGTAGACAATTCGCAGGACTCCCAGTATCGCATTGGACAGGAGGTTGGCAACGGCTATCGTCTAACACTAATTAGTCCTTCTTCGCAACTGATACGTATATCTAATGGCATATCTAGATTTGAATATAAGTTTAAGGGCTATTAACTGATGAAAAATCTTATTTTTGAAAATTTCAAGTCCTTTTTTCAAGGTTATCTTTCTAGTCACAATCAATTCCCCCATTCCAATGCAGATGATGCTTACTATTACGTTTTTGCCCTGAGAGATCAGCGCCTTTACGCTTTTTTTATCGGTGCCTCCAACAATTCTCTTTTTATACATAACTCTCTTTATATGGAGGTTCCTGTTATGACAATAGGAGCCGAGGGTGTACTACGTCCTGATCTGCTTTCTGATCAATTGAGAGATATTATTGCTGTTTTCCAATACGAGTATCTACGAAGCTCTGACAAACAAGTACCTGAAGTACCAGCAATTGTCATACTTGAATCCTCCCAGTTCTTGATTAATAGTATCAACTTTACCGACAACTATTCGCTGCTAAGTAAGGAGCGAGGACTTAGCCCTCTTGAGTCTAAACAGATTGCAGACCAAAGTCCTTACATAGCCACCGATACACTCTCAATGACCTTTTCTCTCACAGACTTACCGATTATAGGCAATGACATAAGCGACTATTTGACTAATGTTATTTATACTCGTTCAACCTATCTTAATTCATGGATTAATGTTCTAAAATCCGCAAATTTGACCGTTGCATATTTAGGCCCCTTGTGTGTACCACTTGTCTTTTCACTTGGCCGCTTAGATAATGAGTTTTCTATATTTGTCGACATCCAAAAATTATCTTCACGTATATATGTTATAAGTAGTAAGAATTCCCTATTTGAATATCCCTTTCCCTTTGGTTATGGCCAGTTCACTGATCCTGGAGCTGACCATTTTAACATTGGTCTACTTGTTTTAAGAATAAGAAGGTCGTTAAGTCAGCAGGATTTGGATAAGGCGATATGCTCAGCACCCATCTACTTCTCTGGATTGCCATATGCAGTACCCGATAAAGACTTGGATAGTAGAGTTAATCCAAGCGCTGTTAATCATTTATTTAATCAGTTTAAGTATAAATCAGTAAGCTTGAAATCTGACTCTTTACCACTTGATCAGATTACTAAAGAACTTGCGTGCTCAGCATTTCTAATCTCGGGGGCCCTTTAGACATGAGTTTGCCTAACTTCAATATTATTGATCCCTCCATAGCTTGGGAAAAGTCTCTTGTTTCTAAACCTGATTCCATATCTTCTGATCGACTTACTAAATATCTAAAAGAGCATAAATCTCTTCTCATACCCCCGATCATATCCTTATTACCAATCGCATTGATTGCTTTATTAAACTTTTATGTGCAGGCTTCCATCAGAGAGTTAACGCCATCTCATGATCAATATACTCTGCTCCAGCTTAAAAATTTACGCCTAACTAAAGAAAGTGCCAAACTTTCCGATCAACTTAAGCAAATAGAGGTATACTTGTTTAATTCCACTCATGTTCCTGCTTTTGCCAGACTTCTGCAGGAACGTATTCCGCTCGATGTTCAACTTATGGATTACAGCCTTACCAATAACAGCATTACTGTTTCAGCTACCTCACGTAGTCAGCAGTCAATCAATGATTTTGTTATTTTCTTTTCTTCGCATCCACTGATACTGAAAAATTCTGTAACGGTTGACGAGTTAACTTCAGCATCTCCTTCTACATCAAATAATTCAGGAGGCGCCACACAGCAACCTCTCCAGTCCTATGCTGTTAAGTTGAGTGGTACTTATAAAAATATGGAATCAAATAGACTTCTAGCAACCCTATTAAATACAGGTAATATAGGGCTTTATGATAAGCTTTCAAAAATTACAATAGTTGCCAAATAATGGATAAGCTATCATCTTTACAGCAGTTGATTCAAACTAAGATTCGTAGTCTTTCCGATGTCAAGATTGATGCACAGACATTGGTCTCATGGCGTGCTGCCTTAAACGATCCTGACCTTTTAAATAATGTTAGTAAAGATTTAAATTCATATTTCAGAACATCGTCTGGTCACAGTGTGATAAGTATCGTTATTTCTGTAATCGGTTTTGTCGCTATTTTCCCTACACAGTACAGTTCCTACAAGTCAAACACTCAACTACAGCAGCAGTATCAGAACGAAAGCGATCAACTTGCAGTCTTGAGGAGTAAACTCAAATCAACACTTGCACAGACAAATATTTTAAAAGAAAAGCATCTTATCTCAACTCAGTATCTAAATAATTCAACAAGACTACTCTTTTTGCCTGAGGCAGTACGGGTTGCTGCATCTGGGCATCAAGTGCAACTCCTTTCATTCAAGCCTGTTGTTTCTAAAAATCAGGATACACAGGCTATACCTGCACCAGTAAATCAAGCACCTCCCCTTCAGAACAATCAGCCAACACCAAATGTTTCATCTGGACAGCCTTTACTATCAGAAGGCTCTACTGCTAAATATTTTTCTAGTGTGTCCTATTCATTGCAGGTACGGGGAGACTATCTAAATATATTGGTATTTCTACGTCAACTTCAAAGCTTTAATTCCTATCTTATTTTCAGTTCTTCCAAGTTCACGGCCTCCTCATCAAGCACTCCAGCGGCTGGTAATTCAGCCTCTACTAGCTCAACAGGTGAAGTCGTTCTTGATCTTACGTTTGAGGTGCCGACTCTACAGGCAGATGGCTCTATAAATAGTCTCAATTAGTCTTATGTAGATCTCCTGTAAGGCCTTGAAGCCTTAATCTTACGCTATACTGATTACACTACGGTACGTAAGCATGCGACCTGCAGCATGGTTTGGCTTAATTGGTCCTTTTGCTTTTCTGCCGCATAGTTATTTAAATTCTGAAGTCTCTGCCAAACTGCAACTCAAGCAGAATTCACCTATTGCGAATACTCAACATAATCGTAAAATTGTGTTATCGTTTAGGAACAGCATCTCCAGTGCTGACATATTTGTGAGTGGCCTACCTGCAAACGTCCGTCTTTTTACTACAAGGGTTTCATATGGTTATCAAATCATCGCTGAAGGGCCAGACCTACTTCATATATCCCCTACTAACACTAACGAGCTAATTATTGATAATCAACTAATCAAGTCTGTTCGCCTTGAAGTGAGTGATAAGCAGGTCAAATTTTTAATAGCAACCTCTTCACCGCAACCTCCATCGATAAGTAGTACGGGACCGCAACTGGTCTTTTCCTTTCCCCAATCTTCAACCCCTCAGTATAAGACCCTACAGCGGCAACTTGAGGTTGATAGTCCTGCTCTTAGGCCTTACACGTCTTCCCCAAGTCGCCTTACTGCCCCTGCGCTTGGTCAGATCAGCTCTGGCATCCTACCTATACCTAATCCAGGGATGATCAATCTCACCGGTCCTCCCATAACTATTAGTGCTATAAATCTCAACGCAATTGCCATTTTAGATTATATTGCTAAACGTGGCGGTTACGATATTGTGTTTGTTAAAAGTGATCCTACTTCCTCAGCTCAGCAGCAGAGTGCGACGGTATTAACACAAGCCCCTAATACCTCACCTTCTGGGACCACATCCAGCAATGCGCCCTCATCAGCATCCCAAACCTCGTCAGATGCCCCTCGGTTAGTTTCACTGTCGCTGAGGTCAAAGCCTTACTCCAGTGCGTTTAATTCAGTACTGTTAGCATCCGGTTTACAGGCTACCTATCGCTCTGGAATCATATATGTTGGCCCTGATCTTGTTAAAAAGGTTATTGGGGAGCGTATTTCTAAGACCTACAGGCTTAATCAAGTATCTGTTGATTCTGCGGCCAAGTTTTTGGCTAACTTGGGTGCTTCAATGACTGAAACCCAGACTCTCAGTCAATCTGTTACTACTGGTGTGTCATCACAATCTTCTGTGGCATCAGGGAGTACTTCTAATACGACGACATCTCAATCAGAGAGTAAAGTACTTACCTATGGTGCAAATGTAGGCCCATTGCTTGGTCTTAGTGGTACCACTGATCCAAGACTTAGGCAGATTACAATTGTTGGTGAGGAGAAGCTTGTAAATTTGGCTGGTGAATATTTGCGCAGACTTGATTTAAGAACAAGACAAGTTGCACTTACAATTAAGATATACGATGTCGATTTAACCAACAATCTGGCTCTTAGTAATCAGCTCTCTTACGCTGATGGCAAGGTGATACTTACGAGTGATCCATCTCGTGGAAATGTTGGTGTTGTCTTTAATCGGCCTAGTCAAGCGCAAATCTTACAAAGTCCACAGGCACCTGGATTTGCACCCATTAATCCATTAATGAGTGGTTCAACCGCTTCGGTAACGCAAGTGGGTTCAGCCGCTGCAACAATTACAGCTCCTACGGGTGTTTATGCGGAGGGGCAAGATAAAGTTCTTTATGACACATTCACTGCATTAGAGACGTCAAAATCAAGTAAACTTTTAGCAAGTCCTACTATTCTTCTTATGGAGACTAACACTGTAGGAGTGGGTGGCTCTGGTCAGGGACCCAATGAGGCAAACATATTTATAGGTGAAAATGTAATTACGGGACTTGAGCCCATACCTAATACAACAGCATGTAAGCAGATATTTACACAAATAGGTTTAAAACTTCGAACGAAGCTCGAGTTAATCGATGATAACGGTTATGTCGGCTTTGTAATTGATCCTTCACTCACAGCACCGGCTGGGAAAGTTCCTGTTTCAACATGTGGTAACCAAACAATTGAACTTACAGCAGAGCGCACACTCAAGTCTGGCTATAGTCGAGTCAGAGATGGTCAAACACTTATCATTACTGGAGTTTTAAGTGAAAAAGAATCAACAGTTGCCACCAAGGTTCCCTTACTGGGTGATTTACCGCTGTTTGGATCACTATTCAGGCAGACCAATACTGATAGAAAGAAAAGTGAACTTGTCATTACGGTTACTCCAAGGATATTAAATGACGCGAAACAAGAATTCTATGGATATTACGAGCCATCTTTGGATGTTCGTCGATCTATTGAAAAGTAATATATATTGATAATAAAGCTTTTCTAATGGCGCGATTCTTGCCTCACTTTATTTTTTACTTGAACTTGGTACTGGTTGGTATGCCCTGCTGATCTTCACTCAATGACATCACGCTATGTTCTGAATCCATTATCAGACCATATGCATTTTCTAGCTCGTAGGCATCGCTTCTAATCAGCTGTTCCGTAAAGCCAAATGATATGTTGGCGCCGCTTCTATTTTTGCCGATTGATATTCCAAGCATCTCTTCGAGACTACTCAAGATCCCCACCTTCTCTTTGAAGGTTTTAGAGCTATTGTAGAATTTACTTGTTAAGAAATCGTCTTTTGTAGTTATAGATTGGCATTCTGTAACGTTGTTAACGCTACCATTAATTTTTCTTTGAGTAGTTATACATTCCACAATTTCTGCGTTGACTGCAGGACAACAACACAAAATCAGTGAAACTAGATTAATCAAATTAGCAGTAATGATTCTTTTTTTCACTGTTAGATGCACTACCACCTAACCTAGCTGATTACTAAGTTGTGTTGGCTTGACTTTTGATTACCTTTTCTTATATTTCATATTTTATATAACTTCTTGACTAAATCTTTAGTACGGGATCAGTGCTTTTCTAGCCAGCGGCACCAGTAGTGGCAACAGTGATTTAATGCTGTTAAGAGCAGTAACGCCATATCCATTGCCTTTAGTATGCTGAGGAATTGATCCCATGGCTTTATCTAACGCTCCCTCATACTCCTCAATTATCTTTACCGCTCTTAGATCACCGCGATCTTGATAAATCTCTCGTCCATATCTTAGGTCTTTCTTGGCCAACATTTCTTGACCCATTCTGACTCTATTTACAGCTCGTGATACCCAAAGCTCAGGATCCCCTGGGTTCTTTAGGAGAAGTATATCAAAGAAGCTATCCGCTTTTTTTAATTGGCTATTTCTAATTAGCAATGTCGTAGCCTTAACTAGCTCATCTGAGTCAATCTGCATTAAGTCGACACCATATGCATTAATCCAATTGGCTGATAGTAGTTGTTTGGTCGTAAACTTTGCACCAGTAAGATCTGCATCATCTAGATTTGCACCGTGTAGTAGTGCGTTGGTTAAATCTGAACCCCGTAGTGTACTGCCTGTCAGCGTCGTATCGCTTAGATTTGAGTAGCGTAAATCTGCGCCCTCTAGATTTGAGTAACTTAAATTTGCAGTACTCAAATCAGAGCTTCGCAAAGCAGCATCTTTGATGCTCGCGTAATTAAGATTTGCCCCTCTTAGATTACATCGTTCGCATTTACTTGTACCAAGCAGTAAGAGAATTTGTCTCGATACAGTGTTATTTGCATAGGAGGGAGTATGACTTGCTGATATTATAAGAATCAGAATACAGATGCTCTTTGTAGCTTTGAGTCGATACATACGCTTTTTGATTAAAGTTGACTGCATGGACATTTTCCGTGTTGTAAATATTCTATTATGTACGTGCTTCTTGACATCGTCCGCTGTTTTTTGTGGACAGAGCTCCTAACCAATTTGCACATTTTGTGTCCAATGCGACGGAATCAATTCTTACAGGATTAGTGGCTCTTGTTGTCGAGTTATAATTTGCATAGCAATCTGCATATGCCATATATCGCGCGTTGGTGAAACAAGATCCTGAGGAGGAGGAGACTTCGCCATCGGTAAGAACGATTACTTGTTTTACATTGGGATTTCTCACCAGTTCATTCATTCCACCCCATGGTTCTGTCATCCCACCTAGTTTTATGGTGTTTCGTACCCAATTATTGATTGCATTTCTTTTGTCGCCTAGTCGTACCATATCACTACTATATCTACCGTGCGTAGAATTGAAATAATATATATTAATTTTATCACTATCTTTGCAGCTAGCGATTGCAGTCAATAATTCAGCTTTAGCTTTTTCCATCCTATTATTTGCACCAAGGGGATCCCACACAAACCCCCCTGGAGCTCGGCTGTCGCTGCGCAAACCCATTGAGCCAGAATTGTCAATGTAGTACACGGTGCCATCACAATCTTGGCCTTGGTTGCCAGGGCATATCCCAAAGAAACATCCGCTGGTTCCGGATCCCCCACTAGGCACACCTGCATCTGCGATCAGCGCGTTATCAATAGTCTGCGCATTACCTGCGTTTGTGCGCTTGACTGGGCGCCAGGCCGATGCATCTGTTGTTGGTATCCTTTTTGTGACGCTAATCTGAACGGCCTTTCTATGTGGATCTACGCATGCCTCCATACCATGTAATTCTCTCCTTGTCCATCCTGTAGTGCAGCTTTTGGGTGTTCCTGATACGAGTGTATTTATTCCATCAAGTACAGACAGTGAACGAACAGGTATCGATGTTGCAGGTTGGTAATATCCCTTTCTATTAACACTTGGGCCATGACGGTAAAGTACATAGGGACCTTGTTCTGCGCCTGTTGGATTGCGTAGACCAATCACAACTGGGCATAGGGTAGCATTCTGCTCAGCATATGTTTTGGCCACGCCTTTGGAATAATCTATATTATAGTCCGCTTTACTAAAGGCTTGGGGTGGCATCAGAAAAGCTAGGAACATTGTCCCATTACCAACTGAGCAACTGGGGTCTATAGCTTGCACTTCTGCCGGAGTTGTAAGTATTTTTTGGCTTTGATTAACCTCATCAATAATTTGGTCAAGAGCGACGTCAATTTTTGATATATTAGCCATAGATAATAAATCTTCTCGGCTTGACTTCTGGATCATCGAGGACAATGCTATTCCGGCTGTAACAATAACACTTGCAATTAGCAATCCTGTTAGCAACTCAACAATAGTGAAAGCTTGCTTACTCAGGCTATTTTTTGGTGGTTTCATGATTTGGTACCCCTTACTGATTTTAGCATTATCCGCGGATGATACAGCGAGATGCATCTAGATTTCTGTCCACGGCCATTACCCCAGTAGCTGTAGAAGGTTTTGTTCCAACATATTCGCCTTGATTAAGTACTCCGGTGAATGCTTTAAGAAGAACACAGCGTGTGGGCGGATTTCCACCAAGTGCATTTGTACCTTGTACAGCAAATACTATATCTGTGTCAGAAGCTAGATGGCCTCTTGGTGTAAATGAAATCGCTGGTTGACTTGCAACAATTACTACCAAGTTGTTGGCGCTATTTGTCGATGGTAATTGCTGAATCGAATTATTTCTTGTGGTAATGTTGCAGCCCGTAGCACTTGAACACACCTCCTGAGACTTTATACTACCATCTGTCCTACAATCTATATTAAATGGCTTCCCTCCTGTTAATGAGTATCCCATATTGATAGTGCATGTTGCCCCCCATCTTTTAGATTCATCTGAGATTCCTGAAAGACTACTCACTAATTCGTTTCTAACGCCGTTGACAATCTCCAAACGCCTCCAATTTAAGAAACTTGGAACTGATAACATGCTTATTACACCAATTATTGTTACTGAACCTATCAATTCAACCAATGTAAAGCCATTAAAGAGCACTTTATTGGCCTGATACTTTTTCATTTTATTCTGGATTACAATATGCATGAGAGTCTGGATAGAGAGATACGTTTCTAAGTATCTCCCCTCTACTCTCTGCAAGCATGCCTGCTTTTGCAAGTCTACTGGATGTGCTGACTACACTGTATGTCACTCGTAGATGGCTTTCCTCTGTACTTATTCCATTTGATGTTACTGTTGGTAGAGATTCCATGTATTTATAAATCACAACGGGAGATTGATTTAAAACTGTATGCGTGCTTTTATCTAAATACATGATTGTACTACCAGTCTGGTGACCACTCAATGAGGAACCTTCAGGCTTTCCCTCCAAGTATCTTATAAAATCTCTCGCAATTAATCGACATACTTGTATCTGGTCTGCCGCTGATATTACGGCGTTTGTTGAATTGCTGCAATTACTGTTTGTAGTGTAACAGGGTTTTGTAATCGCTGCAGCACCGTTACTTTGCGCTGTGGGGCGATATCTGAATGCAAAAAGCTTTTGCTTCATATCTTCAATATCTCCATCGACAATTTGCCTCACGGCGTCTCTGATACTGGATTGATATTTTAATTCTTCGATCATACCCGCTAGAGTTAGTGTCGTAACAATCACACCAGCCAGTATTACTGAGGCTGTTATTGCTTCTACTATACCAAACCCCTCTTGCCCAGCTTTGTTGTGTATTGCTGGCATGTACAAAGTCTTTATTCTCTTTTTGTTGATTACTACCATCTTCATGGTGATACTATTGTCACAGGTTTAGCCAAATAAATCTCTTAGTATGTCCCAGCTCCTTATAAAGCGACTTTTGTAACTCGATAATCCCCATCTGAAATCTTCTCCGTATCTTTTCGCTAGCCCGTCTACGAAGCTTGGGTCAAAAATCCAGTGATGATTTCTTATGTAATCACCATATGCCATATTTCTAGAGAAGCAGACTTTCCTAGCCCAAAGAGCGCCTCTGTAAACTCTGATTGGGTTCATATCATTTGCTGTCGGAGAAGTTATTGATATCCCGTACATACGTTTTAACATATCTCTGTAAGTATTTAGCTCGGTTGCCCTGAATGATGGCGGTATAGTTCCCCATGGTGTTCTTTGTACGACACTACCGACCTGGCCACTCAGCAGTATTTCACCATTTGTATCTCCAGGCGAAGGGTTGTTATTCTTGGAGAAACTATTTATCTGAAAGATGTTCTGCTCCCAATTGTATGTGATGTATATTGAGGGATTTGCGTTATATCTTCTGCCAGTATCAGTCCTGTTCGCAATCGCTACTATTGATTTTTTTGCCATATCTCTACCAATTTCATTATCATTGAAGCCATTGATTCCAGTTCGTGATGGATCACCCTGTATCGCAACAACTTGATTCGGATAGACTAGTTTCCACACTGTAGTATCGCTGGTGCCGTTAAGTGCTGTTGCAGCTATTCTTGAGCGATGAATTACAAGTGATCCAGAGTAATTAGAGTATGTTCCATCCAAATCATCAGATAGATATGTAGTATTGTAATATCTTCCACGATGCACTCCCGAGGAATTAAAAGCTAGATCTTTGCCATATATAAATGCTGAGACCATCTCTCTGCTACCGGCGAGTCCAGTATTTCTAAACGTGAAGCTAGGTCCTGGTCTGCCATTCCTATCTCTTGATGCATAGGATTCACCAAGACCTTCACCACCACGATTATTAGAACACCCCGAATGCTCAGAAATAGGTGAGTTACCCGTGGAATAGTCTTTAAATGCACTAGTTATTGTGAGATTTTGAGGCTTTCCACTACCACATACAGTTGACCCTTCGTCAACGTGGCAGAAACGACCGCCCGGTGCTACATCGAGGCTGTCAGTAATCTTTATTAATACTTTTGAGTTATTACTGGTTTCCACGCAATATGTAGCTCCCCTTAATATAAAAAGGTTATTATAAGTGTATATTCTTTCTGGATTACCATTTGCTTTCAAACAATTGTTTGTTCCAATATTGCGTATAATCTCGGTGCTAGGGGGGGAATTCGGCGGGTTGTCAAGATTGTTAGCTGTTGGCCAGTAGTTACTGTGAACGAGAAGTCCACCGTGCCCTAATCTGGGCAGTCTAAACGTCTCAGAGCCGTGCGTAGAATAGAAGAACATATTTCGCATATCATTACAGCCGTTTGGGTAAACAGTTATCTCAGTAGTATCATAGTTGCTCATATTTCTTCGTAAGAGTATCGTTCCTCTTCCTGGATTCCGAGCCCCGGAATTTAGATAGCTTTGATCATATACCTGTAAATTTGACAGATGTATTGAGTTCTTGTCAGCTTGTTGCATACCTGCTGATATGTATGCAAATCCTGAATACGGTGTTGTACGTTGTATCTCCATACTTACTCTTGCTCTTTTCTCCGCTTTTAATTCACCATTTTTACTACGTACATATCCAGATAGATCAAGATGACTTCGTCCATTTCTTTCGACTTGACCAACTGTATTATATGTTGCTATATTTCCTAATTGTTGATTACTATTGCTGAAAGTGGCTCCGCCAGCACCTCTAATTGTATTAGCACTCAAATTATTATTAAGCTGAAAGTATCTATCAATTAGTCTTTTGTAACTCCTCCAATCAATAACGTCTGCAACTCTATTATCATTTGGATTATCGTAACTGCATAACGGTGCTACTTGCCGGCCTAGGCAATTTTGTCCTTTTGAGGGCCAATCATTGCAAAAGCCATCGTTACTCCAATATGTCTGGCTTGGATTTTGCATTCCATCGGCCGCAACTGATGTACCGTTCGCTGGATAGACCGGACAATTAGAGCTGGTACTGCCTGAACAGCCTTGAACAAGCCAGAACTGATTAAACCAAGGTCCGCCGGTTGCATCATTCAATAATCCTCTGAATTGGCTTATTATCGAATCTAGAGCACTATTTGTAAGGGAGTTTAGAAACCTTATTCTAGTATTAGCATTATTCTCTATGGCTGTGCGAATCACCCCTAATAATAATCCTGTAAGGATTATTCCAAGAATAAGAATAATTGGAACAGCAAAACCATCAGTGCCATCAGGCACTGATCTCTTTTTCGAAAAGTTTAGTTTATTTGACCCCATCATTTAACATGGATCGTAAAAGTATAGATTTTTGGACATTTATGCCTAGATCCTAATCGACTGAAGCATACACTAGAAATTTTAAGCACGCGAGAATGTCGGTAGTTTAGCAACAATAAAATTGTTATTGATGCGACTTAAATTATTTATTTGATTATCCACATGTTGCACGTTGAGCAGTAGGTATGGTGACTCCTTTAGTTGTTGCGTCTGATACTTTAGTTACACCATTAGCAGAATTGAAGCATGCAGTTACACCATAACCGGTAGTTTGGAAGGCCCCAGCAGGTAAGGCTTCAAATGTTGCGACTGTAGCAGTTCCAGCTGGAGGTGTATATCTAATAGTGTATAATCCGGATACTGTGTTCCAACCGGTGACAGCTGCAAGTCCATGATTTACTGGGGTCGCCGTCTTACATGTAGTAGGATTTGTTACATTGCAACCTGAAATAGCCACATATTCAGAAAGCTGTACACTATTTTGCGGGAAAACGCTATTCTCAGTATAATAGGCTTGCACCGCCTTGATATACGATCCAAGAGCAGCTGTAACTTCTTTCTGCTTTGCTTTATCTGCGGATGACATAAAACTAGGTACAGCAATCGCAGAAAGTATGCCAATGATGACCACAACAACGATCAGTTCAACCAGGGTAAATCCTTCATTGCTGTATCTTTTGGACTCTTTTGTTTTTAGGATGTTAAAAAGTAACTGGTGGTACATCGCTGTTCTAGTAAAAATGCACCCTACACCACACCATCCGCCGCTGTCAAGCCCCCTCGAGCATTGGCGCACTTCTTCATGGCCTCCAGGCTAGGCGTAGTTAGAGCTTGCTCGTTAGTCCACAAAAATTACAGCATCAAATTTATTGATTTAGTTTTTTAATTGCAAGGATCTTTTCGTCTTAGCAATCTTTACTATTTTAATTTATCATATTGGAGTCCATTCATTAATTCAATCCCATAATCCCTTTCTTTTGTCTTTTAATTTTTTGGCTATGATCAATCTCTTGGTCCTTTTTATGATATGAATATTTTGCGAATACTTTTTGTTTGCAAATTTATTAAGTTAATACATTTTTGGCTACTGTTTTCTCATTGGTGTGGATTTGCGGCTATTTGAGGTTTGATTATATTTGTACGATCAATTTTTGAGCCACCTCGTTGGTGACAAATAGAAGCGACTTTTTTGAGGTTGACAATTGCACCATATCAGATCTCTGCATGCTTTTACGTTTTGCATATTTTTTGTATTTATGGTTTCACGTCCTCGTTAATGGTTTCTTGGTTTTTGCTGTTAGATCTTTTTGTTCATGTTAGTACTTTTTGGCAGTCTATCTATTGGCTATTTTTTATCTCTTATTGTTACGCCTTTAGGCTGTTGATTTTTTAAGAAGTATTTCTTCTATTTGTTTAAACTATTTTCCCAGTAGCCAACCCATTTTTTCGCAAGCTCTTGATCTTATTTCTTGAAGCAGTTTTGGTTTATTCAAGAGTTTAATTCTATATATAATTAACTAGTACTTATTAGTTTCGATTGTTTTGTTAAGCTATGGACTTATGTTAAACTCGCTTTTTAGCCCTGATGGGTCCTAATTTTTGTACTTTTTAAATTATCAATATTGATGGTTGACATCATCCTTTCGTCTGTTGTCTATGCTAGGGTAAAATTTTTTGTAGCAGTTGTCCCTTAAACTTTCTACGCGCCTCTCCCGCTGGGGAGTGCTTGTTGTTTTTTTCTTTAGCTTGGCGGCGTTACTGACCCCCCTGTTCACACATTTTGGCCTTTTGCCGGATGTTAACGCTGGCCTCGACAATCCCATCTATGCGCCACCCTCATGGCAGCATTGGTGTGGTACGGATCGGCTGGGCCGCGATGTGTGTAGCCGTACACTGGCCGGCAGTGGTGTGGCCTTGCAGGTGGTGGTGCTCGCGTTGATGTCGGCATTGGTGATAGGGGTCCCTCTGGGGATGGTGAGCGGCTACCTGGGGGGCTGGATTGATCGGCTTTTGGTCTTGCTAATGGATACCCTCTACACGCTTCCTGTGCTGCTGCTGTCTGTTGTACTCGCCTTTCTGCTGGGCAAGGGCTTACCGAATGCGGCCGCGGCCTTGTGTGTGGTGTATGTGCCGCAGTACTTCCGGGTGGTGCGCAACCAAACAGCCCAGGTGAAGGCGGAGCTATTTGTGGAGGCGGCGCGCTCCTTGGGTGCAGGGCCCATCTGGATCCTGCGCCATTACCTCTTCCGCAATGTGATCACCTCGGTGCCGGTGTTACTCACTCTCAACGCCGCCGATGCGGTGTTGGTGCTCGGGGGGCTGGGCTTTTTAGGGCTCGGCCTGCCGGAAACAGTGCCGGAGTGGGGCAGTGACCTGCAGCAGGCCCTCAGTGCCCTGCCCACCGGCATCTGGTGGACGGCCCTTTACCCCGGTGTGGCCATGTTCTTGCTGGTGTTGGGGTTGTCGTTCCTGGGGGAGGGGCTGGAGAGCTGGCTCAGTGGCAGCGGCGAAAGCGGCCGCTCAGAGCGCTGAGGCGCCTCGGCGTTCAATAACGCAGCTCCA
>Ga0194130_10003014_pt1 | contig 23292 bp, 16 predicted proteins | sample TA2KigsurfametaG_FD_160084 | JGI IMG/M metagenome (GOLD analysis project Ga0194130, IMG submission 160084) | Freshwater microbial communities from Lake Tanganyika, Tanzania - TA2015050 Kigoma 12 surface | ecosystem: Environmental > Aquatic > Freshwater > Lake | place: Tanzania: Lake Tanganyika... | reverse complement strand
ACGATGCTTCATCAGTTAGGCATCGCGCATGATGCGTTCACTTACAAGTTCCAAGGCTTGGACTTCAAGTTGACGGGTGTCGAGGGTGCCAAGGTTTTGAATGAGATACTCGTGTAGAGGTTTGACTCGCATATTACAAGCTAACGGTTGCCCGGTCGAATCAACGAAAGTCGTTGATGGTGAGGAGGGTAGCGAGTGCCAAACCGGCTTGTTCAATGGCTTCGCGGCCACCTTCGAGGCGGTCGATGACACCGAGGACCCCGAGTACGGTCATGCCAAACTCTCGAGCCGATTCAACGGCCTTGAGCGCACTGCCACCGCTGGTGATGACATCTTCGACGATGACGCAGGACATCCCTGAGGTAACGGGGCCTTCGACCAATTTTCCGGTCCCGTGCGTTTTCGCTTCTTTGCGCACCATGAAGCCGCGTGTTGTTAGGCCTCGTTGACCCGCGAGGACTACGATGGACGCTGTGATTGGATCAGCACCGATGGCCAGACCTCCGACCGCATCGGGAGTCGAAAAAAAGCGATTCCCGGTCATCCAGTCGAGCATTCCGGCTGCGATCAAGTTCGCGCCCTGAGGATGCAGGGTGACTTTGCGGCAGTCCAAGTAAAATGATGCTTGTTTGCCGCTAGCTAGAGTGAATTGACCAAACTGCAGTGCGTGTTCGCGCACCAAGGCCTTCAAGAGATCTTTGTCGTATTGCAAGGTATGACACGCAGCCGCCAGATCGGAGTCGGAGGATCGGATTGGGAAAGGTGACCTACCTTCGAATGGTCACCTGGGAACCGCGTCCGAGCATACCAAAAACATCGTTGGCATCCAGTGGAGGTAAGCTAATGCAGCCAAGATTGTTGGCGCCAACTTCCTGTTCTGCGGAACCATGGATGCATAGATCTTGGCCTAAATCAATCCAATAGCCCCCGTACGGGTTTTTCGGATCGTTTGCAGAGATTTGGACACCGTTGCTACTGTAGTAATTCCTGTGACGCTGTTTGTCGAGGACTTGGTAGATCCCAGGCTTAGGCAGCGGTTCGGCCCCAAAGGTCGCAGGGTAACGACCCGCGTAGAGATCGTTGGCGAACAGGGTCAACTCGTTTCGGGTCAAGTCAATTTCGGCGCGGAATGGACCTTGAACAATTTTGAGTTTTGCTCCCGCTGATGGTTCGCCTTCGGGATCAATTCCATTGATGCGAGCTAATATCTCTTTTGGTACGTTGTAGCGTTTAGCCACTTGTTCCAAAGTTTCGTTCGGAGCGATTACGTAAGGGAACTCCACGAGATGCCGTTGAGAGTAGATGACTTCCCTCGCGAGTGCGTCGAGCATATCCAGGAGGTCATTGCGCTGATCGGTGGTCAATTCTGCTGCGTTGTAGAATACCGAGAGCGTTGCTAATGCTTCTCGCAATTTGCCGTCGTCCACTTGGTCCATCGCCAGTTGCTTGGCATTCTCATATGACTTACCCATGGCTGTCGATGGCATGGATGGCTCCGAGTTCGTGTTCGGCTCCGAAGTTCGTTCCGTAGTCGCATCCTTCAAATTATCCGCGCCGCCGTGCAGCGTTGGCAAATCCAAAGGGGGAATGGATGGAGGATTGGATCCGTTGATGCTCTTGGGCAGCAAGCCTAACCCGTTCGATGCCGTCGCTGCGGAATTGGCGAGCGGAGCGTTGCTGGGGAGGTTGGGTGCCGTGGGAACAGCTAGGCCAAAGCCAGGCGAGTCTTTGCTCCCTTGCTCTTTGTCGAGGGTATTCGCGTCGCGCGATTCTACGTTTGCATCAGTACTGGTATTTCGCGAAGGAGTATCGTTGTTTCTGAGGGACGGGGATAGCGTTGGAAGGGACGAGGATGAACTGGGTAAGTTCGGGAGTGAGGGAATCGTTGGCGGACCGGAACTAGGAATCGCCGGAATGGTCGGTGGCGACGCTAATTCGCTGGCGTTGTCGTTGCTTGCTGTAGACTGTTGAGCGATTGGGGGAGGTGATGGCGGAGAAAATGTTGGCAGCGGGGTAGACGCAAATTTCGCGAATGGATCTGCATTGGGTGCGCTAGCGGTCGATCCAACCGCTGGTTGAAAACCGGCTGGTCCGGAAACGTCCGCCACGAGTTCATCGGGGCTGACCAAATTCTCCAGCGAGGATTGAAGTTCTGTGTTTTCTCCATTCAAGGCGACGTAACCGCCATATAGAACGAAAAGCAACAAAACGACGACGACTGCGGTTTTGATCGTTTGCACTGCGGTCCTCCTGACCGTGTAAATCCTTCCATCGAGGCGAAAGCCATCTCTCACGCGGGATGCTAGGAAACCCTACGAACTCGCGTCAATCTCAATTTTTCCGTCCCTTTCTCGGACCAGAAAGGTATTTAACATCTTTTGACAAGTAACAGCATTCTTTCCCGTCGAAAGTTCATACATCCAACCATGCCAAGGACACACGACCGTACCCCCGGATAGTTTTCCACGGGCGAGCGGCCCACCTTGATGCATGCAAACACCGTCGACGGCGTAGAGCATTCCTTGGTGCCGAAAAACAGCAATAACAACTCCTTCATGCAGTACTTCAACCCCATGGCCTTCCTCTAACTCTTCGGATCGTAAAACCTGCTTCCAAGCCATCTCGAATCCCTTTCGAAAATATGTATTCCCGTGGGCGCTAAATCCTATTTTGGTTTACAATTTGCGATTCGACTTCTCCAAATCGAGATCGTTCTCCAGATCGAGAACGCAACGTCTTTCATTGTAAAAGTCTTCGTTGTTGATTCATACTCTCACAAACTCTCACAAAACAACTCTAGTTCCTACTCGCTAGAGGGTTCGTCTCATGATCCGATTTCGCTTCAAACCTGGAATTCTGATTTTCCTTTGGAGCATTTGTTTCGTTCCAACTTTGACACATTCCAATTCCTTTGCGGATAGCAAGATGCCAACCAAGGTCACCACGGTCGAAGGAATCACGGAGTATTCGCTGGAAAATGGACTCCGGGTATTGCTGTTCCAGGACCGTAGCCAGCCCAAGGTCACTGTGAATTGCACCGTATTTGTGGGGTCACGGCACGAAGGTTATGGGGAGTCCGGAATGGCCCACTTGCTCGAGCACATGGTGTTTAAAGGAACGGAACGCCATCCGGATATTCCCAAACAACTGAAGGATCGCGGCGCGGAGTTCAATGGAACGACATGGCTGGATCGGACGAATTACTTTGAAACGCTTCCAGCAACCGACGAGAACCTCGAGTTTGCGATCCGGCTTGAAGCCGACCGTCTGGTCAATAGCAAAATCCGAGGAGAGGATCTCCAATCGGAGTTCTCGGTAGTAAGAAGCGAGTTTGAGCGTGGGGAGAACAACCCAGTGCTTGTGTTGCAGCAACGGATGTTTTCAGCATGCTTCCAGTGGCACAACTACGGCAAGTCGACGATCGGTAATCGAAGCGACATTGAACGTGTGCCGGTGGACTCACTGAAAGCATTCTATCGCAAGTACTACCGCCCGGACAACGCGATGGTCATTATCGCTGGCAACTTCGATGAGACCAAAGCACTCGAGAATGTCCAAAAGTACTTTGGTGTCCTCAATCGACCGAGCCAACCCCTACCAAAAACCTATACAGTGGAACCTCCGCAAGACGGTGATCGGATCACGACCGTTCGGCGTGTTGGGGATACACAGTATGTCGGGGCGATGTACCATGTGCCTGCGGGCTCCGATCCATCCTTTCCTGCGGTGGAAATTCTTGCGGTCGTTCTGACCAGTGACCCGAGTGGACGGTTGTACAAGGCCCTCGTGGAATCCAAGCAAGCGACGTTTGTTGCTCCGGATGCTCCAACACTTCACGATCCGGGGGCGCTCACGATTCTAGCGCAGGTCCCTAAAGACAAGTCTTTGGAGGAAGCTCGCGACACCATGATCGCTACGCTTGAAGGGCTTGCGAGAGATCCGATCACCGACGCAGAAGTAGAGAGAGCAAAACGGCAACTCCTCAATCAACGTGAAATGATGGCGGCGAAAACTCAAAGTCTTGCTATCGAACTCAGCGATTGGGCCGCACAAGGCGACTGGCGGTTGTACTTCCTGTTTCGAGACGCTCTCGAGAAGACAACGGCAGCAGATGTTCAGCGAGTTGCACAAAAATACTTGGTGCGCAACAACCGTACCGTTGGACTCTTTGTTCCAACCTCTGCATCCGAACGCATCGAAGTTCCCGAGCGTCTCCAGGTCGAGGAATTGGTTGCTGGCTACACCGGACGGGAAGCGGCGAGCGATGGCGAGCAATTCAATCCTAGTCCTAAAAACGTCGAATCACGAATCATACGAGGAAAGCTCAAGTCTGGACTTCCATTCGCGATGCTTCCCAAAAAGACCAGGGGAGGCACTGTAACGATGAGTCTCAATCTTCGTTTTGGAGACGAAGCATCCCTCCATGGAAAGACAGCTGCTGTGGACATGCTGGGTGCCTTGCTTCGACGAGGCACTGCTAAAAAATCTCTTGAAGAGTTGAATGATCGACTGGATGAACTGAATGCAACGGTCAATGTTTCCTCCGGTAAACAGCAACTCAATATCAGCGTTGAAACCAAACGAGACACACTCTTGGAAGTCCTTGATGTGATCGAGGAGATGCTTCGGCAACCAGGTTTCGATGTGCGCGAGTTCGAACTTCTTCGAGAACAGACAATCGCGGAACTAGAGACCCAAGCCCAAGAGCCACAAGTGCTCGCAGCCCTTGCTGTGACTCGCACTTTAAATCCATATGAGCGAGGAGATGTCCGATACGTCTCAACGATTGCTGAAGAACAAGAAGATATCAAAGCTCTCAAGCTCGAAAATGTCAAGGAGATCCATGCCCAGTTCCTCTCGGGTAGCGAGGGTGAGGTGTCGGTCGTCGGGGACCTTGATGCGTCTGAAGTCGAGAACAAACTTTCAGCGATCCTTGCTAATTGGAAGTCCAAGATTCCCTATCAACGTGTTGCGGTTACACCATCTACAGACGTGAAAGTACCATTGAAGTCGATCGAAACCCCTGATAAAGCGAATGCAGTCTATTTCGCTGGTCAACAGTATCCTCTTCGGGACGACGATCCCAATTACGCAGCACTGGTGATGGGAAATTATGTGTTGGGCGCAGGTGCCCTGTCGTCAAGGCTCGGTGATCGGATCCGACAAAAAGAAGGCCTCTCGTACGGCGTGTTCAGCAGCCTTCGAGCCCACCCAATCGATGAGTTTACTGTCCTCTCCATCACCGCCATCGCCAATCCTGCCAATGTGTCTAAGGTGGTTCAAGCCATCGATGAAGAGATGCGAAAGCTGGTTAAAGATGGAGTGACCGAAAAGGAGCTCAAAGACAGCGTACAAGGCTTCTTGCAGAGCCAGCAGTTGAACCGCTCTCGCGATGCGACACTTGCTTCTATTCTTGCCAACAATCTTTTTGCCGGCCGCGACATGCAATACTACGAGCGGCTTGAATCGCAGATTGCAGGACTCACGGTCGATGCTGTCAACGAAGCGATCGCGGAATACATTTCACCTGATAATCTAGTGATCGCAACGGCGGGTGATTTTGGAAAAACAATGGCACCGAAACCCAACGCCGAAAAACCCAATAAAGAAAAACCCGGGAACGACAAGTAAACGACAAGTCACCGTACTCGTTGGAGGGTACAGGATCGCTATGGCGATTCGCGGTCGCTGCGCTAACCTTTCGCGATACGAACGCAACATGCCACTACTGACTGAATCCATCCGTAGTTTCTGGCCGGAATCGATGTGGCATGATACCACGGTTTTGGTCGCGGTCAGCGGCGGCGCCGACAGCGTAGCGCTGCTCCATGGAATCCTTGAAATCGCTTCGAGCAAAACACGCGTCATCGTAGCCCATTACAATCACGCTACCCGCGGCGCGGAAAGCGACGGGGATAGGGACTTTGTGCGTGAGTTAGCGGCGTCTAGGAAGCTGCCCTTTGTGACGGAAACCAGGCAAATAGACGGTTTTAGCTTAGGAGTCGATGAAGAAGGAGTTGTGCCGCGACTCAGTGAAGCTCATTTGCGTGAGTTGAGGCATCGGTTTCTTAAGCAATCAGCAGTGAGGCTCGGTGCGTCATGGATTGCGACAGGTCACCATGCGGACGATTGCGTTGAAACATTTTTGCACCATTTGCTCCGTGGTTCCGGGCCGGCAGGGCTGGCTGCAATGGACCCTACGCGACGATTGACCGCTACGCTTCAATTGGTACGACCATTGCTCGGAGTCAATCGCAGCGAAATCGTTGAACACCTTCGCGAGCATGGGTACCCGTTTCGAAACGATTCATCGAATGATTCCTGCGATTACACCCGCAACCGAATCCGAAATGAATTGCTTCCGTGGCTCCGCGGGTACGCACGTACTGAAGGACTCGATCGTCGTCTTTGGAATGCATCTCAGTTGATCCGTGAAGAGCATCTGGTGATCGGGTCGTTGGCGAGTGCTTGGCTCAATAATCTAGATATCACTGCGGATGCATCGGGCCAGTCCGATAATACCGAAACGATGGTTGCCTACGAGTTCGATGTCCATGCATGCTTGGATACGCCGTGGCCTGTTGTTCGGGAAGGATTTGTAAGGCTTTGGCACGATTGGCGGTGGCCGCTTCGCGAGATGAGTCAGTCTCATTGGAATCGCATTCGTGCATTGATCGATCGCGCTTCGGTGTCGAAACATCCCCAGCGATTGCAACTGCCCGGAAATATCCAGGTTACAATTCGTCGCGAGCGGATGCGTTGGCAAGCAACGCAAATCGACTCGAAATAAACGCTTCACCAATGGATCGACGTCGACCAATCCTTGAATCCTAACCATGAAAATAGTTCTCATGGGAACAGGCCCCTTCGCTGTTCCTTCCTTCGAAAAAATTGCGAGCGCTGGCCACGAAATACTGGGAGTTGTGGCTCGACCTCCTGTGCCTTCGGCGGGTAAAGCACCACCGGAAAGCCCGGTCGTGGTGTGGGCGAGAGCAAACGGTTTTTCGATCACGACTCCGGACTCGATCAATGCCGCGGATACTGTCGCGTGGCTACGGGGCCTGCACGCTGATCTGTTTGTTGTCTGCGACTACGGTCAGATCCTCTCGAAGGAAGCGATTGGGACCGTGAGGTGCGGCGGAATCAATTTGCATGGTTCCCTCCTACCTCGCCACCGGGGTGCTGCTCCCGTCCAGTGGTCGATCCTTTCAGGCGACACGCACGCTGGTGTTTCCGTGATCCACATGACACCGCATCTCGATGCGGGGCCAGTTTTGGTCCGTGCGGTTACCCCGATCGAAGATCATGAAGATGCCGGGCAATTGGAACAGCGGCTCAGCCAACTTGGAGTTGCTCCTACCCTCGAGGCGATTGCGATGTTGGCCGAGAGTGATTCCCCGTCCAGTCTGTTGCAGGATCCCGCCCATGCGACCAAAGCGCCCCGATTGAAGAAAACCGATGGGCAATTGAATTGCCGTTACCCAACATCATGGATCGATCGGCAGATTCGAGGTCTCCAACCGTGGCCCGGAGTCTATGCCAATCTACTCCTTCCCGATGGGAAGTCGATGCGATTGATCGTCCATCGCGCGCGGCCGATCCCCGCGATTGCAACATGGAACGATCACGAACCGATCGCTCCAGGCATGCTGCTTTACGGCAATACAATCGAATCGCTTCGTTCGACGGTAGCAGTTTCCGTCACAAAGGAGGGGGGGGACTTTGCTAGTGGTGGGTGTGTGCTTGCGGTCGCGACCATCGACGGCTACCTCGGTATCGAAATTCTGCAGTTGGCTGGTAAAAAAGCGATGACAGCGGACGAGTTTCTACGCGGGTACGGCCGGCACGCTTCCCTCCGATTGGAAACGCCAGATGCCACTCATCCGTTGCTGGAAAAGATGATCGGATTGCAGCCAGCCTTCGCCATCGAACCCGTTTCCCAGTCAGCGACCAAGTCAGCGAAGTGTTCAACGACTAGTACAGAGCGGAGCAAGCCCCAGTGAATTCCACAAGCCGCACGAAATCCAGATCCATCGGGCTTGTCTCGCTGGTTTGTTTGGTCATTGGCAACATGATTGGGTCCGGGGTATATATTTCGAGCACTTACGCGCTCGGGGCATTGGGAGACGCAAGGCTAGTGCTCCTGGCATGGGCTCTCGGCGGTGCCCATGCAATCTGCGGCGCGATCGCGTATGCCGCGCTCGCGAAACGCATCCCGATGTCTGGAGGTGAGTATTCGTTTTTGTCCAGATTCGTCCATCCGTCGATTGGCTTTATGGCCGGTTGGATTTCACTCATCGCCGGTTTCACCGCTCCGATAGCTACGGCAGCATTGGTGTTCGGGAACTACATGAGCGAAAGTAGGACCGCGAACGATACCACGAGATGGATAGCCACTGGATTGATCCTCACCGGGGCACTGTTCCACTGGATCCATTTAAAAACTGGTTCGTGGGTGAACAACGGCATCGTTCTCCTCAAGTTCATCGGTTTTGCGGTTTTTGCGATGGCATGCATCGGGTTCCTGCAGCAACCATCGACGGGCGACCCCGAGGTTCCCTTTGTCCCTGCACTGAGCGAGTCAATCGTCTCATTCGATTATTTGGTGAAATTGGATCATGCTGCGATCTGGATGACTATTCTTGTTCAACTCTTTTTCATCTCGTTATCGTACACGGGTTTCAATGCGAGCATCTATATCGCTGGCGAGATCGATGGCCGAATCGCCGGCGAACAAACCAATTTAGAAGGGAGCAACACTTCAAAGGATGGCAATATGCTGGTGCCGAGGTCCATGATCATCGCATGCTTGTTGGTTACCGCAATTTATTTGGGGATCAACTATTTATTCCTTGCATGCGACAGCCGCGAAGCGATCTTGGCGGGAGGCGACTACTTTGTATCGGATGTGGCGTACGACGTCGGGGGTTCCACGCTGAGATGGGTGATGCGCATCACGATCGCACTCTCGTCAGCCACGAGTGTCTTAGCAATGCTAGCGACAGGGCCGCGAGTTTACGCACAGATGGCTGCTGATGGTTGGTTGCCATCATGGTTGGGATACCAGAACGACGTGCCGAGAGGGGCGATCGGGATCCAAGCGGCATTGAGTATCGCGCTGGTATGGTTGGCGAACATTCTCGATATGATTAGTTACTTGGGTATCACGCTGACCGCTTGCGGCGCCTTAGCTACCAGTACCTTGTGGATTGCCTATCAAGCCATGAGCGACCGAAGGCCGATTGCATGGTGGGAGCATATAGCGTTAGCGGTTTACATCGCAGGGGCATTGTTGCTTTTAGTTGCTGCTTGGTTTGTAAAACCGGTGCAGCTCTGGTGTTGCCTGGGAACATTTGCCAGTGGAATTGCGGTCTATTTGGTTTCCCGCGGCAAATCCAACAGAAGTTTAAGTGCGATCTAGCGAACACAATTCTGGTAAGAAAATCGAAGCTGCCGAAAATCGTATTCTTTTCGCTCGGCAATTGGGAGCGGTGAGCCTACAATCGAGACCATGAACCAGGACGATGAAGCCTATTATCTAAGCCAGATCCCGAAGCCTCGCGGAACCAGGATCAACGCATCGAAGATTTCAACCGTGCTCAATCGCGTGATCGAGCAGAAAGGATATGCCGCGATCCAGTCCAGGGGGTTGCTCGCCCAAGCTTGGGAACAAGCTGTAGGGCCACATTTGGCACTGCAAACGCGCGTAGGCAAGGTGGATCGGGGGGCGTTGCAGGTATTCACGTCGAGCAAAATCGTTTTGACTGAATTGGAGTTCATGAAGCCTCAATTGCTGAAATCGATTCAGAAGTCGTTACCCGATTTTTCGATTCGCTCCTTGAAGTTTCGTTGCGATGGACATCGGTGAGTTGCCATGTTCTGTACGCCAGCGATGTTCTGCGCGAAGGAAGGGAATCACGAAGTGAGTCGATTGGTGTGCTCCATGGTGGTTGAAGGCTGAACGAGATGGCATCTGCTTTTGCTCTTACCGTCGCTTACGATGGAACTCGGTATACGGGTTGGCAAATACAACCCAATGGACTCGCTGTTCAACAAGTCCTCTCCGATGCGGTCTCGAGGGTGATCGGACATGCAGTCCAGGTACAGGGTAGCGGTCGAACCGATTCCGGGGTGCATGCGACCGGCCAAGTCTGCTCCTTTGCGACGGACGTTTGGACACATCCAGCAGACCGTTTGGTCCAAGCGATCAATCGGTATCTCCCGCGCGACATTGTGGTGCTTGAAAGCCGAGGCGTGGTCGCAGGGTTCGATCCGATTCGGAATGCGATCGGCAAGCGGTACCGATATACCATTCGAATGTCGCGTGTTCCCGATCCGATCCAACATCCGTACCATTGGTGGATCCCACGGCAACTCAATATCGATGCGATGCGGAGTGGGGCGGCATGTTTGATCGGTACCCATGATTTCAAGGCATTCGAGGCGCAGGGGTCCACGCGAAAGACTTCGGTGCGAACGGTGCGTGCCCTGGATATCGCCGAACGCGAGCATCTTCGCGGACGGGAACTGACGCTCGAAATTGAGGCGAACGGGTTTCTCTACAACATGGTGAGGAACATCACCGGAGCCTTGGTGGCGCTCGGGAGCGGAAGGTTTTCGACCCGTTGGATCGAGGGATTGCTCGAGTCCAGGGAGCGAGACCCGGAGGGCAAAACGGCACCTGCCCGGGGGCTTTGCTTGATCCGCGTGGACTATCCACCCCAACTGTTTTTGCCGCTGGAAGGGGCAAGTTAGCCCGGAAAGTTGTGGAAACGCAGGGTTTTCGCGTTTTTTTGGGGTTGTTGGGCGACGATGATTTCTCATAATTTCGCTTCGATTTAAAGATTCCTTCCAGCAGCACCGCGCGAAGTAGCGTGGCTCGCCGACTGGAATTGGCGACCCGCAGGGTATCCGTTGGTTTCCGCCGCCAGGCAGGGAGCTTATTTGCGACTTCCCCGTACGGTCATGCCGAGAGCCTTCATGTTGTCGCCGCGTACAATCGGCGATCGTTAGGAGCAGTTTAGATATGGCACGGTATACCGGCCCAAAAGCCCGCATCAATCGACGCTTGGGCGCCCTGTTGTATGAAAGTGCAGGTTGCGTACGAGCTTACGAAAAGCGCAGCGAAAGCCCTCCGGGGATGCACCCACGCAGCCGTCGTTCGAGCAACTACGGCACCGCTCTCGCGGAAAAGCAAAAGATCAAGTATTTCTACGGACTCGGTGAGCGCCAACTTCGTCGTTACTTCGACGATGCGGTTCGCAAGAAGGGGAATACCGGTCAGACTCTGCTCTTGATGTGCGAACGTCGGCTCGACAATGTTCTTCGACGAATCGGTCTAGCAAAGACCCGCCCACAAGCCCGTCAAGGTGTTGTGCATGGCCACTTCAAGGTCAATGGCGTCAAGGTAACCAGTCCTTCGTTCATGCTTCGCCCAGGGGACCTGATTGAAGTTCGCAGCAACGAAGCCATTCGGAATCTTTATCGAGGAATCATTGCGAACGGTGCACCAGCTCCGCTTGACTGGGTCTCCCTCGATACCGAAGGCCTCAAGGCGACGGTGCTCGGCCAGCCTGGTGCTAGCGACATTTCGCTACCAGTGAACGCCAACATCGTGGTCGAATTCTTGTCGCGATAACATCGCTGTTGTCGTCGCTACAGTTCTATTGGGGCTCGGTTCGAATTTCGAACAGAGCCCTTTTGTTTTCCTACGTTTCGTGACCCAGTTCCTTTCTTCATGGCGAACATCGAATGCACGTACCAGTTGTAGTCTTGGGTGGTGGCCCCGGCGGATATGCAGCAGCGTTTCTTGCGGCGGACGAAGGGCTTGAAGTCGCGATCGTCGAGTCGGAGCCAAAGCTCGGCGGTACTTGCTTGCTACGAGGATGTATACCCTCCAAAGCATTGTTGCACGTGGCCAAAGTGATCGAAGAGGCTCATGAGCTAAGTGAAGGTTGGGGTGTTGAGTTTCCCAAACCAAAGATCGATATCAACAAAGTACGTGCACGGAAGGAAAAGGTGATTGAGACGCTGACGGGTGGTCTCGGGCAACTTTCCAAACGGCGCAACGTAAAAGTGATTCGGGCGCGTGGCAAGTTCGAAAATTCCACGACCTTAGTCCTCGAAGGAAATGATCCGAGCATTCCAGAAGGTGGCAAGCTAACCTTTGACTATTGCGTGTTGGCGACCGGCAGCACACCGGCCATGCCCCCGAATTTTCAAGTCGGTTCCAAGCGGGTGATGGATTCGACCGAAGCTCTTGAGCTGGCGGATATCCCGGAACGATTGCTTGTCATCGGTGGCGGTTACATCGGTCTCGAGATGGGCACGGTCTACGCTCACCTCGGGTCCAAAGTTAGTGTCGTAGAATGGACGGATTCGCTTCTTCCGGGTGCTGATCGGGATTTGGTCGCCCCGCTTCAGCGTCGTTTGAAGGCGTTGTTCGAGAACCGCATCTACTTGAATACCAAGGTGGGATCCGTCGCGGAAATCGACAATCAAGTCGAAGTCACATTTGAGGGGCCAGGTAAATTCGGGCACGAACGGTTCGATCGAGTTCTCGTCAGCGTCGGTCGCCGTCCATGCAGCCGAGGGATCGGTCTTGAAAACACTTTGGTCCAAGTCAACGAGCGAGGTTTTGCTGTGTGCGACAAGCAGCAGCGAACCGCTGACCCACACATTTTCGCGATTGGCGATATCGCGGGCGAACCGATGCTCGCGCACAAAGCGAGTCATGAGGCGAAGGTCGCTATCGAAGTGATCCTCGGCCGTGATGTCGCGTTTGATAAACAAGCCATTCCAGCCGTCGTCTTTACGGATCCTGAAATCGCTTGGGCAGGTTTGACCGAAGAACGTGCCAAACGTGAAGGAATCGCGATTGATGTCGAGATCTATCCTTGGGCAGCGAGTGGTCGAGCCCAAGCTCTCGGCAGGACCGATGGGTTAACCAAATGGCTTGTCGATCCAGCGACGCATCGGGTGCTCGGTTGCGGTATCGTCGGTTCGGGTGCCGGTGAATTGATCGCAGAGGCTGTACTGGCCATTGAGATGGGCTGTGAAGTGCGCGATATCACAGAGTCGATCCACCCCCACCCAACCTTGAGCGAAACGCTGATGAATGCTGGCGAAGTTCATTTTGGGACGGCGACGGAAATCTTTAAACCAAAGCGTCACACGAGCGGTCAATAAGCCATGCCAGTCCGTCGTGGACGATTCGATAAAGGCTCAGCACGAGCGCCGGCGATTTGGGCGGCATGTACGTTGGCAATCGGACAATCGTGGGTTCCTGCGCTAACTGCCGGTCAAGAGCCCGACGCATCTCCGCGTACTCCATCGGTGGAAGCTAAGCCCACCCCTTCCGATACTGCACCGAATACTAGACAGTATACTGCACCGTGGGCGGGATCGATCCTCTTGTGCGGCGGTTCCACGTTGCCCAAGCCGATCCTGGACACATTCTTTCGGTTAGGCCAAGGGTCCTCGGGCAAGCTGGTTATTATCCCGACCGCTTCTCCGCGATCTGATCTGGGGGATTTCAGTTTCTGGACCGACTATTGGAAAGAGTACCCTTGGCAAAAAATCGATGTCCTTCATGCATCGAATCGAGAGCAGGTACTTTCCGACCTCTCGTGGAGCGATCGTTGGGTGGAGTGTCTACGAAAGGCTGATGCCGTTTGGATTGCAGGGGGCGATCAAAGTCGACTCAGCGAACGCTATCTTGGAACGCCTATCGATTCGGAACTTGTGCGATTGCTCGAACGCGGCGGTGTGCTAGGTGGAACTAGCGCGGGAGCGGCGATCTGTTCTCAACAGATGATTTCCGGCGGGACGGTTCGACCTGAGTTCAAGACCGGGTTCGGGTTTCTTCCGGGCGTGATTATCGATCAACATTTCATGGCAAAAAACCGTCAAGAGAGACTGCATCGCGCTGTAGCCGATCACCAAGGACTGATTGGCCTCGGACTCGATGAATCGACCGCCTTGTGGATCCACGGTGCGAATGCACGTGTTATTGGGAGTGGCAAAGTCCACTGGTACAGTGGCAAGCGAAGCGGAGCGGTCGATCCTGCCAACAAGACATCCCTACGCCCGCAGAAAAGTGTGGCTGCGGACGCAGAGTGGAGCAACGGGAGCGAGATTCCACTCTCCGAATTAAAACTATTCAAACGGTAGATTCTAAATTCCTTTGGATGCTCGGATCGCGTCTTGGACCGATTTCTTACCCAACGGATTTTTGTCGCCAAATGGTCCGTCGGCGCTTCCTTGTGGCCAACTCTTTGGATCAGCATACGTTCCGTCATCCCGATATTCTTTTTGCAATCGCTGGATCTCTTGCTTGAGATCGGCGAACAGTTTGGAAACGTCAGGCCGCGAAGCAACCGCGGGATCAAAGAGCATGTTGTTTTGCTCGTTTGGATCTTTTTCCAAGTCGAACAGTTCGTAAGAATCTTTGCGCCAGTAGTAGATCAATTTGTGCTTGGCCGTGCGAACTCCATAGTGGGCACGGGTATTGTGATGCCCTGGATCGTGGTAATACCGATAGTAGACTGAGGATCTCCAATTGTTTGGCGTGTTCCCTTGGAGCAGTGGAACGATGGATCGGCCTTGGACGCTCTCCGGAATAGCAAGGCCTGCCAACTCCAAGAAGGTAGGGGCAAAATCGATGTTGGCAACCATTCCCTCGGGTGTAGAGCCTGCTACAACGCCTGGCCCTCGGACGATCAACGGAGTTCGCAACCCGGGTTCGTACATGAAACGCTTGTCGTACATTCCAAGGTCCCCTAGATACCAGCCATTGTCCGCTGTGTACATCACGATCGTATTCTTTGCCAAATCGCTTTTGTCTAGATACTCAAGGACCTGACCGATGCTGTCATCGACGCCTTGTACGCATGCGAGGTAATCCTGCATATACCTTTGGTATTTCCATCGGACTAATTCTTTACCCTCGAGAAGTTTTCCGTCGACCGTGAGTTCCATCGGCTTTTCCCCCAACCATGCATTGAGCTCTTTACCGGTAAGACCGTCGGGTGGTGTTAACTTCAAATCGTTGCGAGTTAGGTCCTTCGCGATCGTTTGAGCATTTTCAGGAAGCGCAGCAGGTCGAGTGGCATAGTCGTCCCAGAGTGTTTCAGGCTCAGGGAAGGACCGCTTGCGAAACGCTTCCTTGTTTTTGGGGTCAGGCTCCCAGCCGCGGTGAGGCGCTTTGTGATGCAGCATCAAGAAGAATGGCTTGTCTTTGGGGCGTGTCTCAAGGAACTCGACGCCAAGCTCCGTGGTTACTTCGGTACAGTGGCCTTCAATGGTCAACTTGTGACCAGGGACAAGGAACTGGGGGTCCTTGTAGGAGCCTTGACCCGGTAGCACGATCCAGCGGTCAAAGCCGGTGGGGTCCGAGCCGAGGTGCCACTTTCCGATCATGCCGGTATGGTAGCCTGCACTCTGCAATCGTTTTGCGACATGGTCCCGAGCTCCGTCGAATCGATTGAAGACGGGAACCCCATTGAGGTGCGAATACTGACCAGTGAGCAGCGTCGCGCGGCTTGGGGTGCAAATCGAATTGGTGACAAAGGAATTGATGAATCGCGCTCCCTCCGTTGCTAGTCGATCCAAGTGAGGTGTTTGATTGACTTTAGAGCCGTAGGAAGAGATCGCATGCCTTGCATGGTCGTCGGAAAAAATGAAGAGGATATTGGGGCGTTCCTCTGCAATACTAAAATTCGCACAGCAAAAAATCACGAGTGTGCTGAGGAAGCGCAGCAACACAGATTTCGATTCAAGGCTGATTGGATCTAGATGGTTCAACATATTGGCTAGAAACATGAGGTTTCGTCGGTAAAGCTACTGCTGTAATTTTATCTCAATCGTCGATTGCTATTGTACCTAGATCAATCTGCCTTGCTGTGGATTAATCGACCAGCGATTGCAATGTTTTCCGATCGGCTTCTGAATCTACGGGATTGAAACCTAAGTCGAGTTCGGTTTGAAGCAGATTCGCATGCTTAGCATCGATCGCCAGACGGAGAGCTTTGTCCCGAGTGACGATGTACACTCCGACTACAGATACCGAATCCCGTATCGTGATCAGCTTCGATTCGACGGTGTACTCGACGTTGTGGGTTCCATCGGAATCGACTCGAAATACATAGAGGTTGTCATTGACCGCACCATCGCTCGTTGCATCGTTCCGGGTGGCGATGAGCCACGGCGGTAGTTGGAACGGAAAAACACCATTTCGCTGATCAAAGCGAAATGTCTTTGAGCGTTCATCGATGGCGTAGCCGATGTCGTTAACCACCAGCATGGCTGTGTCACGCGTGACCAAGGAGTTGAGGTCCCACTCCAAAAGGTCGTCTTTGGTTTGCCGCTCGTACTGATAACACACGCATTGCTCCAAGATGGGTTTGAGCATTTGAATCTCGCGACCGACACGACGGATCGGATCGATCAAATCGGGGAATTTTGCAAGGGACTTCATGCTCAAGTTGAACCAGTATAACGATGCGATCCCGTTACCTAACCCCTGCCATGCTTGGGATCGCAACTCATCGGGTGTCGGTGAACCTCGTCTAGGACTAAGCACACCTCCCCAGTCATGATGAGCTCCCTGCGACCAATAGGCGATCGTCACCGGTCGGCTTTGCTGCCGCAAGCTTCTCGTCATGTCGCCGATCGTCTCCAGCGGAGCCCCCCAGCGAATGGATTTTCCTCCCCAGCGATCGTATTTGGACCAAGAGTCAGCGGCCGGGGCAATGACCCGGTAGGCATCATAGTGAGGATAATCACAAACACCGACGTAGTATCGCCAGTCCCTTTCCTCACTCAAGGTGACCGTGGTTGGTAGTCTCCAGGATTGGTAAGGAGCCAGTTGGTCGAAAACTTCTTGGGGAGGTACCGGGCGACCGCCACCGTACTGTGGTTCACCTAAGAACTCGATGGCATGGATGGTCGGTAGCATCGAGTCAGAATCGTAACGATTCTTGTCCGCCATTCGGTTGAACCGTTTGATAGGGTATTGCGAGTAGAGTTCTTGATTGTCGGTATAGCCGGAAACTTCTTCGATTTGGCCAGTGTTGATGTAGAGTTGGGATAGCGTTTTTAGAAACGGGATTTGGGTCATGCTGTTTCTGCCTTTGACCACACTCGCGACCCAACCGCCGCTGATGTCAAACGACGCTGGTCGAATCTTGAGATATCCCCAGACGTGTATTTCTTCGTTGCGTGCGATGGGTTGAACGACCATCTCTACTGCTGTGTAGGATAATGGTAATGGACCAACGTTCAATTCAATGCCGCCGATCTCACCTGCGGGAACGATGGCATTTTCCGGAAACGGGTTGAGCTGTTGATATATCGGTTTGGGGTAAAGTGTTTGGAAAGTTTCGTTGGATTGCGGTAACCAAAGACGGCATGAAACCATTCGGATCGGTTCTTGAAGATCGTTCCGGATGGCTGCGAGCATCCGATCTGGATACATCGGATTTTTCCCATCGGGCGGTCTTGTTACGTGAAACGTAATTGACTCGAAAAAGATTTTTGGGAGTGCAAGGTTCACCGTGGATTGGGGAGAAGAATCGCCGGCCAACGAGACCGTATGTTCTGTTCCAGCACCCCAATCTCCATCGAGACCATTCCAGCGTAGGACCCGAAGGGCACCGGAGGGGAGCTCAAAACCGCTCTTCGAAGAAGTGTCATGCCACGCCCAGCCTTTTTCAGCCAGCAGTTCCTCCGGCAGCTTTGCGTCAAATCGAATAGGGGCTGGAATTTGGATCGCGCGATCGCTCCCGTTATGAACAAACATTTCAACGCGTGCAGAAAGCTCTGGATTTTGTGCTCGTCGCCATTGCATATTCGGCGAAAACTGATGCGGTGTGACACTCACTCCGATGATTTGGAGATCCTCATTCCCTTCACCGCTCGGAGCGGTGATGCCAGTCGAGATGTGGAATACTACAAAGAATCCGGTAATCCATGCGATCGTTAGCAACGAGGGCCGCGGACCAGATTTGCATGAAACCGTGCAAACTGCACCTAGAAATTGATGACTGAAAACCATGAAGAGACCTTTGAGTCCCAATTGAGAAACGGAAGCTTGCCTGGGAACGTTCGTCTGAAAAAGTTGACAACCGTCCCTATGTCTTATCAACATGGTAATGTTAGGCGGGTATACTTGGTACTCCACTGCACATGCGTCCCTCCTAACCCAAGCCTTGCGAAACCGTTTCTCGCAGGTGCTCCCTTCCCCCCCCTTGGTTACTCGCATGACACTGTGTTATGGCATTAAACCGTGTTATGGCATTAAACCGTGTTATGGCATTAAACCGTGTGATTGCATGTTAACGGGAACCCGCATGAAACGAAGGGAACGTGGGATTAGTCTGATTCGCGATCGAGCATGGTCAGCCTTGCTAATACTTTTAGCGATTCATTTCCGAATCTTCGTAGGGCCGGTCCAGGCGTTTGCTGGAGAGGATGACTCAATTCGATTTGATGCGTCGATTCGGCCACTTTTCGAGAAGCATTGCATGGAGTGCCATGGGCCATCCAAGCAAATCAGTGGGCTTAGGTTGGATGTCCGCGAATCGCCTTTGCGTGGTGGTGATTTTGGGGAGCCCGCGATTGTTCCCGGCAAATCCGCAGAAAGCCCACTCTATACGTACATCAAAGAACGCGAGCATGCCAACGCCATGCCTCCTCGGAAAGATGGCCGTCGTCCGTTGGATGAAGCCGAGGTTGAAACGATACGACGATGGATTGACGAAGGGGCGGTATGGGGCGACGCGTCAGCGCCGGTAGATCCTGGAAAACTCGATCACTGGTGTTTCCGACCATTACAGCGAGCGTTCGAGTCCGACTCGATCGATGGTTTTTTAGAGAAAACTCGCAATGAAGCTGGGCTTGCCGCAACGCCCTCGGCCGAGCCGTATCAGGTCGTTCGCCGTTTGTACTTTAATCTCCATGGCTTGCCGCCGACACCATTGCGGGTCGATGCGTTCATCGAGAATTGGAAGGAAGACCCGGATAAAGCGGTGGCTGTGGCTGTGGATCGGCTTTTAGCGGCACCGCAATATGGCGAGAGGTGGGCGCGGCATTGGCTGGATGTGGTCCGGTTTGCGGAGAGCGATGGATTCGAAATGAATCATCCTCGGCCGAGCGCATGGCATTATCGGGATTATGTCATTGAATCTTGGAATCAGGACGAGCCCTTCGACATCTTTATTCGAAATCAAATCGCGGGCGATCGTTATGGCGTCGATCGCGCGACTGGCTTTTTGGTCGGGGGGCCTTGGGACCGAGTCAAATCACCAGACCCTGTACTCACCGCCAATCAGCGCGCCGACGAACTGCATGATATGGTCAGCGTCACTGGGACTGCGTTTTTAGGGTTGACCATTGGATGTGCTCGTTGCCATTCCCATAAGTTCGATCCTATTTCGCAAGTCGACTACTATCGGGTGAAAGCGTGTCTTTCCGGAGTCCAGCATGGAGAACGGGAGCTCAAGCCCGCCGATTCTGCAGAGCGTGAGTCAAAGTCCAATGCGCTTCGGAAAGAGTTGGGAGAAATCGATGCGAACTTGCAGAAGCTGCATCCGATCGCTTCTCTGGAACTCACCAAGCCTGTGTCACCGATCCCAGGGAGTGTGGATGCTACCGCGGTTTCATCGGTAGCCCGCGGGGTTCGAGCGGCGGTAACCCATCGGGAAAATGTTGATCGATTCCGACCCATCACCGCGAGGTACTTGCGATTTGAGATTTTTGCCACAACAGGTGCAGAACCTTGTATTGATGAGCTTGAGATTATCAGTTCTTCCAATATCAATGCGGCACGTGATGCGAAGGTTACATCCTCGGGTGATTTTCCAAACAACCCCTTCCATCGGTTGAACCATATCAACGATGGTTTGTATGGAAACGCACACTCGTGGATTTCGAATAGTGCCGGCAAGGGGCAACTCGATTTCGATCTCGGGATGCCCGTTGAGCTCCAGCGGGTGCATTGGAGTCGAGATAGGACGCCCGAACCACAGTATGCCGATCGCGTTGTTATGGAATACTCGATTTCGGTGAGTCTCGATGGAGAGACTTGGACAGCCGTCGCCAATCACTTGGACCGATTGACTCGCAATGCGGCGGCGGGTGAAGTACCCGATTCCAATTTGGGACTGAGTGACGACGAGATCGCAAATGCAACAGAGTGGAGAAAACGAAAGAAAGCGATCGAAGTAGAGATACAAACGCTGGTAGGTTTTCCGAGAGCCTACGTGGGTGTGATGGGAAAACCGGAGAGCGTCGCCAGATTTTCGCGCGGTGACCCGACACAACCTCGAGAGGTAGTCGCTCCGGGGAGTATTTCAGCGTTGGGTGGTTTTGAACTCGCGATCGAATCGAGTGATCAGGACCGAAGAGTTGCATTGGCGGAGTGGATTTCGGCGACCGACAATCCTTTGACGGCGCGCGTGATTGTCAATCGATTGTGGCATTACCACTTTGGCATAGGGATTGTGGACACCCCGAGCGATTTTGGTGCTGGAGGAGGGCGTCCATCTCACCCTGAGCTGCTCGATTGGCTTGCCGTAAAATTGATCGAGAACGGTTGGAGTATTAAATCGATCCAACGCTTGATATGCAATTCACAAGCCTATCGACAAGCCTCTTTAGGTTTACCGGCAGAGTCGGTGGTGCGAGGGAGTCAAGTCGATTCCAGCAACCGTTTGCTTTGGCGCTACCCATCGCGTCGGTTGGAAGCGGAGCCGTTGCGAGATACTATCCTTGCGATGAGTGGAAAACTTTCGCTACAAGCTGGCGGTCCGGGATTCGATCTCTTTGAGCCCAACAGCAACTACGTACGCGTCTATGAGTCGAAAACGAAATTCGGCGATGGTGATTTTCGACGAATGGTCTACCAGAATAAACCGCGAGTCGAACTCGACCAACTATTTGGTGCGTTTGACTGCCCGGACGCGGGCCAGATTCAGCCACGCCGCAACGTGAGTACAACCCCGTTGCAAGCATTGAATTTACTGAATAGTCAGTTCATCCTGGATCAGTCAAAATGGTTCGCGGAGCGGTTGAGAAGGGAAGGTGGTAGTACGTCTCGAGACCAAGTTCGTGCTGCGTTTATGGTAGCTTTTTCTCGTCCGCCGGAAGCGATCGAATCGGAGGTGAGTGAAGCGTTCATCGCGTCGCAGGGACTCGACGAGTTCTGCCGAGCGATATTCAACACCAATGAGTTCATCATGGTTTACTAAGAGTGAGACTCCGCGAGCGCATGCACAATCCATACGGACGAAACAAATCCCTCTCCGCGACCGGCTCAATGTTCTTAGACCGACGATTGTTCTTAGGTTGTGGAGCGACCGGGCTAGGATCGATTGCGCTCGCGTCGATGCTCGGTGACCAGCCGTTGATGCAGCGAGCGCGAGCCAGTGGCCCGCCGATCCGTCCGGAGGTCGATCCTTCCAAGCCGTATGCACCTCGATCACCGCACTTCGCACCCAAAGCAAAACGGATCCTGCTGATCTTTGTTTCCGGCGCCATCTCCCATGTCGATACCTTCGACTACAAACCGGAGTTGGTGAAAAATCATGACAAGCCGATGCCGGAAAGCTCTGGATTGATCACATTCCAAGGGGAACAAGGGAACCTGATTGAGCCTCGATGGAAATTTCGGCCTCGAGGTCAATCGGGAAAAATGACCAGCGATTTGTTACCTCGCATTGGTGAACTCGCAGATGATATTTGTTTCATCCATTCGATGACAGCCAAGTCCAACACGCATGGGCCGGCGGAGAACCAAATGGCAACAGGCTTCACGCTTGATGGTTTCCCAAGCATTGGGGCTTGGGTGAGTTATGCGCTAGGTTCGGAGTGCCAGGATCTGCCAGCGTTCGTTGCCATCCCGGATCCGCGTGGGATTCCGCAAATCGGTGCGAGGCAATGGTCGAGTGGGTTCTTGCCGGCTGCTTTTCAAGGAACACCATTCAATTCGGATCGGCCAATCCCTAACTTGGTTCCACCCGTGGAGATCCCTCGAGAGAAAGATATTGCGACCCGCGAGTTCCTGAGGCGACTGAATCAGTTCCAGACCGATCGGAATCCTCAAGACGAAGCCCTCGCGGCTAGGATCGCAAGTTATGAACTCGCTGCCAAGATGCAATTAGCAGCCGCATCGCTCAACGATCTCTCGGATGAGACCGACGAGACCATGGCTCTCTATGGGGCGAATGATACGACGAACACCAATAAGGCTCGGTTTGCGAAGAACTGCATTCTCGCCCGACGCTTACTCGAACGGGATGTGCGGTTTGTGCAGTTGTTCAATGGATCGTACGCGATGGGAGAAGGGGTAGGTAATTGGGATGGTCACAAGGTGATCGAGCAGCAGTACGCTATCCACGGTCCAATCCTAGACCAACCCGTGGCCGGTTTAGTCACCGATCTCAAACGCCGCGGGTTGCTCGATGATACGTTGATCGCGTTTGTGACCGAGTTTGGACGGATGCCGACGTTCCAAAAAGGTGCTAGCGGCCGCGACCATAATCCGTCCGGCTTTACGGTTTGGCTGGCGGGAGCAGGGGTCAAGCGAGGGTACTCGTACGGGGCAACCGATCCGTTCGGGTACAAAGCGATCGAGAACGTGGCCACCATCTACGATTTGCACGCAACGATCCTGCATCTGCTGGGACTCAACCACGAGCAACTCTCCTTTTATCACAACGGAATCGAGCGACGGTTGACCGACGTTCACGGTCACGTACTTAGCGAAATACTCACATGATGCATTTGGCTGGTAGGGACTTACGGCGAATAAATGCTGGAATGAGCGCGATACATTCCGGTTGACTTTGGTACGATTTTGTGTATCCTCCTGTGCATGCGTGAGGTGACCGAAAGCAAACAAGTGCTTTTCGGGCAACAGGGAACACCGGTGAAAACCCGGGACGGTCCGGCCGCTGTGAGTTGTCCGCAGGATTCTTTCTAGTATGCGAAAGAATGATCTGCCAGCTTATCCCGCTTCTAACGAAGTGCCATTGGTTCTAAGGCGAACCGAGAAGGCGAACGGGGTGAGTCCGACAGCAAGTCAGAAGACCTACCTCGCGAAATGGCAGTGTTTCGCTTCCTGGGATTGAGGCGACTGCTGTGAACCAGCACTTCTTGTACATCAAGTGCCCCAATACGACTTGAATCGCGACTTGCACTCCGGGTTGCGTTCACCCCCTGCACGAAGCATTTCCGGGGAGCGATGCCTACGCGTCGAGTCACCGCACGCGGAGTCCCATACCACCACAAAAC
>Ga0194130_10003011_pt1 | contig 23338 bp, 19 predicted proteins | sample TA2KigsurfametaG_FD_160084 | JGI IMG/M metagenome (GOLD analysis project Ga0194130, IMG submission 160084) | Freshwater microbial communities from Lake Tanganyika, Tanzania - TA2015050 Kigoma 12 surface | ecosystem: Environmental > Aquatic > Freshwater > Lake | place: Tanzania: Lake Tanganyika... | reverse complement strand
ATTTTGAATGAGTTACGACTTATAAACAAATGGATACCGAAGACGACGCGGATATGATGTTTAAAATCCAGTTTCTACAAGTATTCCAAATTGAAAGTGGCGAATATGACGCAGACAGAATAAGCGACGCTTTAACAAAATTATATGAAAAATTCAAATTTCATAATGATGTTAGAGAGATTATTTCAAATCATCCGCTGTTTCAGAAACAGAAACATACGGACACTGACGAACATTCAGAAAGACAAGACCCAGTTGAAGAAAATAATTCCGATAATACCGATAATACCGATAATTCAGAACTCATATTTTGTATGATGTATTCCTATAACACCTTTGATTTATTTCACAAATGTTTAGTTGAAATACACCGGTCTGGGGTTGTATCGCCGGAATTAAAAACCGAAACAATTAATGCTGTAAAATCCGTTTTTTCTTCCAAGTGATATATAAATATGGCATCAACTCGCAATAAAAACACACGCTCCGATTATTGTATTCAACAAAATTCTCTCAACAAGGCACGCGATTACGTGGGCTTTGAAAATGCCGCAACGGGGCGGGCTTACCGTGATGGTCTAACCTACGAAAGTCTCGGCATTATGCCGTCATATATGTCGCGTGATTCATTTTCTAACAACTCGGTTGATATAGAGTCGGCATTACGGGGCATTAATTCAACCAATTTAGTTACGCCTCAAATGCCGGTAAATCCCAGCCTCAAAACTGTGCCAGAAGTGCGATTTTACGACCGTGCTACCACGGTATATATGCCAGAACCCTTGGTTGTAGATAAGTATAGCCGCCCCTTTCAACATGCCCAGGAAAAATGGTTTTAAACATCATTTCACAAGAAATAATAATTATTGTATATAATATTCGTAATCATATATAATATACAAACCAAACCCAAACCAAACCAACCCAAACACAAAACTAAACCAAACTAAACAAGCATGACTTCGTATAGTAATTATGAAACATATTTACAATGTAGATGTTTAAAATGTCCGTATGGCTCAACCGGGCCGACCGGTCCATACGATCCTCGTGGTATTTTAGGCGCAACGGGACAAACCGGATGTACTGGTGCGGTCGGTCCACAAGGAATACCCGGAACTGCTGCTAGCAAAGGAGATACCGGGCCTACCGGCCCTACCGGTGCTACTGGGTCCCAAGGACTGCAAGGTTCCGGTGGGTTGTTACTGTATATGAACCGAAATAGCAATACCGGCACCCGTATAAATGAATTGTCAAATGCGCCAAATAATGCAGCGCAAAATACGGTTTCTTTAAATATTCCATCGGTAACAAACGCATTTGTGGCGGCGTTTTTCGGAACAACTGCTTCATTTGCGTATTCACAAAAATTCTTGTCGGCTGGAATATGGGATGTAAATGTATTTGCGAATGTTCCGGCGTCCAGTGATATAAACCACATTTTTCTTTATTATGCGGTGTATATTATTAATACTGACGTAAGCGGCGGCCAAATCGCGGGAACCCAAATCTTAGATACCGTAAATATCGCAACCATTCCGCCAGTTAATTTACCATCAAATGTTGTTCAGATTGGTGGAACTTCACAGTTTTCAACACGGCATCAAATCATAGCAACTTTGTTAGAAGATTACACGCTTAGTATGCTGATTCCATACACTGATTTGACATTGTACGGCAGTTCGCCATCAATTCAAATACAACTGTATGCTTACAATAATAATTCATCTACCCGGTCTGCGAAGATATATTTTCAAAGTAACGCAACATATAGTCATGTTCATACTTCGTTTGGATTGCTTGGTCCTACGGGTCCTACGGGTCCGACTATATGGCAGACTACCGGTAGCAGTATATATTACAATACAGGAACGGTGGGTATAGCCACAAACACGCCAGACACCGAGGTTGCGTTGGATGTAAACGGCACCATTAAAACACTGGGGTTGAACAATGTCAGTGATTACAGAATTAAGACCGGCATTCAAGCCATTTCACCGGATGTTTGCGTGGATGCGCTACGCCCCGTAAAGTATTTTAATGAATTAACGCGCCAGCACGAATACGGGTTTATTGCCCACGAAGTACAGGCGTGTTTTCCCGAGTTGGTTATTGGTGAAAAAGATGCGGCGGAGCAGTATCAGTCCATTAATTACATACAACTTGTTCCGATTTTGGTGAAAGAAATAAAAGAACTTAGGGATAAAATACGCAGTCTGTCTATAAAAAACGACATAAAATAAATTACATTATAATTACACAAGTCGGTCATTAGTGAAAAATACAATGAATAATATTAACCACAATAGCAGCAATAACCACAATAACAGCAACATCATTATCGCCACCACCGATAAAAAAGATAAAACCGTTGCCGTTCCCGAATTACAGCAGTGGCGCATTGAACAAATGCGTGAAATACAGGCACAAGGGCTTGCGTTGTTTGAACGCAAAAATGCGGATTACGGGGATGCGTTTGCAAAATACGGGTTTGTCGGTGTGTTGATGCGCATTCAAGACAAACTTCAACGCGCAATTTCCATAACAAATAAGGGTATTAATTTGGTGAATGACGAGGGTCTGAAAGACACGCTTATTGATTTACATAATTATTCGGCAATGGCGTTGTTTGATGATATTTGTCCGTTATTGTAACTCCCTCCCACGAACACTATTTTGAATCATTTGACGCTTGGTTTAGTAATTCATTATAATCACTTCTTTTGCCATTGCGTCTGGATTTTTAGAATGAATGGCCCTTTTACATAATATTGATACTATCTTATATTTTTCATTTGTAAAACATTCACGCACCAAACTCACATCCGCGTTGCTTAACATTATTTTTTTATTTGTTTCAGTTAAGGTATGCACTAACTTAAATAAATTCTTATGGTGTTCAATGTTAAACCCATTTTCAGTATACCCTACAAATGAAGTATATGTTTGGGGAGCATACGGCGGGTCAAGATATACAAAATCATTTTGTTCTACAATTGTCAGTGTTGTAGTAAAATCGCGGCATTCAAATATCACAGTTTGTATTAGTTCATGTATTTCATGTAGATGTTGTTTATTTATAATTTCTGGGTTGGCGTAGTGCCCGTAAGGAACATTAAATCCATTGGGGCCAACCCTAAATACGCCTCTAAAACAAGTTTTATTTAAGAATATAAACATCGCAGAACCTAGTATACTTTTTTTATCGGTTAAGCACAATTTGTTATATTCACTTCTTATCCAATAGTAGTAATTTTCTTTTGCGATTTTTGCTTCGTCTATATTGGCGGGGGTTCTATTTATTTCCCCGTTTCCACAGTCATTAAAATCCGAAACAATCGTTTGCAGTATGTCATACAATTCGTTATGGCGCGTTTGAATGTTTTTATACATATAAATTAACGGTTCATTCAAATCATATGCGTGTATATTGCCGTGTATCTTTATAATCCCATTTTTTACATAAGATAATACCGCAAATAAAACACTACCTCCTCCCAAAAATGCTTCACGATAGTTATTTATTTCAACTGGAAAATCGGTAATAAGTCTATCTAATATTTGAGTTTTCCCACCAACCCACTTTAAAATCGGTTTGGGGATGTGTAATTTTTTTGTAATATGGTCGGGGGGGGTGTCCTTAACTAGTTGCGAATTGTTGTAATTTATGTCGCTTATGATGGGGGATGGGGATGAAGATGGCGAAGTATCAATGTTTTTTTTTATTTCAATTAATTTTTCTTTGACCGCATTGTCTATCATTTCTTTTATTTTACTTTCAACCACGCACGGATTTTTTTTATGTGCGTGTGTCGTGTAATGTGATTTTTGATTAAACTCCTTTCCGCACTTTTCGCAACTGTATTTACCCATTTTTAGGTATTTTTAGGTATTTTAGGTATAGTTAGTATATATTACGTTGTTTAAATCAATTTTTTAACCAAATTACCTAAATATAATGAAATGAAATAATGAAATGAAAATAATGAAAAAGTTGTAATAAATACTATTGATTTTAGATACAATAGCATTTATTTATGGCGGCGCTTACTAATAAATATTTACAATGGCCATACTAATATCACTAGACATAGACATAGACAATTACAATTTAATCAACAGGGGTAGTGTTGTTAGGTTCCGCCTTGAGAACAAGCTTGATGCGGTATGAGCGGTCAGGGATAGCAGCAACGCTAGTAAGGAGGTGCTGGTCAGCGTGAGCCTTAACGGTAACCTTGAAATTAAGGGTGTCATCTTCAATGAAGGGCATGCTCTGGAGTTGAGCGCCAGTAACAGAACTAAGACGACTTGGGTCAGCAGAGATGATGTGGTTAAGGATCAACTTGGAAAGGTTGTTAGCAGAAGAGTCACTGCCAATAAAGTGCCTGTTGTTAGCATTACCACTCATGTCAGTTCCAGCGCCACTGACATCAACAGCATTCAAAATAGTCTGGATGTGGTTGGAAACATCAACGGCATTGGCGCAGATGTCAGCAAGGAGTTCAGTCTCGTTGTTGAACAAATCAACACCGTGGTGAGTGTTGAAGAGGCGGAGAGCAAGGTATCGGACATAGTCGTGCTTCAACAACATCTTGTTAGCATCGTAGCCACTGGCAATAGCACTGGCATCAATACTGGAACCGGCGATAGCACTGGAGATGTCAGGGAAGTTGTTCTTGAAGACGTAGAACTTGACGTCATCAGCAGCGACATTGGTGATATCACTGGCATCAGTCTGAAAACGGAAAGCATCCTTGGCGGCTGCAAGGCTGATATTATACACAGCGACGGAAGATGCATCAAAGGCAGAGGTAACTCCACCAGCGAGGTTTCCGCAAACATCCATCTGGAGGTTTGCATCAAAGGCAGAAAGGTAAAAATCCTGAACAGAGGGCATTTTATACTATACATATAGAAAATATATTCAATGTATTTTCCTTAAGTAATCAGTATAAACACGTTAATTCTATGGCCAACGAATAGTCGGTATTAACCATGTCTATTGGGTCGCCAAACCGGTCTAATAAACGAATATGTAGTTTCTCAATATTCACCGGTCCAAAATAATCTCTTTGCTTAAATATTCTATCCGACGGATTGTTGTAAATAATATTGTAATGGCTGTTGACAATTGGCATTTTTGCGATGATGTTTTTTCCTAAATAAGAAGTGCCGGTTGCGGATGTAATGGAATCGGTGACAAAATTACTGTTATAATCATCCACCTCAATAAAGACATACTGCTGGACCGAGCCACCATACGCCGCTTCCGTCTCAATGTAGCCTTCATACGTAGCCTTTGCCTCTGGAAACGTCATTCCATCCACATGGGTATTGGACCGCTCCACCACATAAAAATCTTTCCTAAACCCCAACATCCACCCCAGATTTTTATAAAGAGGGCGAAGTTTCACGGTTTGTTGCTGCATTTCGGCGTAATCATACGGCAATATGCGCGGGTCTACCGGCGTGTTGTATTTATTCACGTGGAGATTGCTTAATTTCATGTGTGTCCGCTGGAACGCGTCATTGTAACAGGCGATTGTAGCGGGATTGGGCGGCGGCGGCGGCTCTGCGTATGACGGATTATCAGTTAAATTAAAATCCAACACATAAAAAAAATCAGGGGAATAATATGCGTTCGTGGGGTCAAATGGAATCGGAAAATTGCTGGATGTGTCAAAAATGCTGCGGGTGCGTATATAAGACCGGCCTGAGTATGGATTTACGCCGGTTGTTAAAAAATCCAGACCATTCCCGGTGTTAATGAAAAAGTTATTGATGGCGATGTTGTATTCGTCCGCTAAATAATTGCCTTCTGGCAGCACAATGTTAAATGAAATGTCGTAAAAACTGCCGGTTCCATCATTGACATTGTATAAATATATCATAAACTGATTGTTTTGTTTGCGGTTGGAATACACATACCACATGCTGGGGAGTTCAACAGAGGTTAATTTCATTGACACCACATTGCTTACCGGATTTGGTAATACACACGTAAAATCGGAGGCAATCGTTGCGTTATATCGTTGCCTAAACAATGTATCAATGTTTATGACCTTTTTTATTGTTTTTTTTTCAACCGGGTTCATTGCTCCGTTTGGATAATCCACGCTAAATGTGGGTTGAAATGGGTATTCCGGTTTTTTTATAACCAAGTGGTCTCCACCAATTAATGTGTTGGATGACGGGGGGTTATTGCGATTGTTGTTGCTGTTATTATTATGGAGATTGCTATACGAAGAACAAAATATTTTCACATATTCTTGAAGTTTGGCTTCTGCGCGCCGGAAAAAAACAATATACTGGTCTTCGTTATTTGTTTTACCACTAAGTTGCTTATATTGAGAGATGCGAGCCTCCACTGCGGAATTCACAATTTGTTCGGTGAGTTGATTATATGAAACGGTTATGTCAAAAAGGTCAATCAGTTCCGGTATTTCGTAATCATTCACATTTAAATTTAAATCATCAAACAATGACATGTTGACTGACTTCTGACTTGTATGGTTATGTGGTTATGATTATATTATTGTTATACTATTTTTAGTGAGTATTGTCCGCCACTGTTATTGCCCCGACTCAACCAGCGAAACCGCATATGCCAGTTTTTCAGGGTCCCACGCCAAATTCTCTGGAACACCATACAGTTGAATATATCGTAAATATTCCGGCTTGATTTCGGCCTTGATGACTTGGATTTCTTGGTCGGGGAAAATAGACATCTGGCGCCGCAACCCGGATATATAAGCCATAAGTCGGTCCATGTCGTTCAAAATCGCGCAGCACTCTTCGTTGGTTTGTATGGTTGCTTGGGCGTCCAATAAAGCATTGTATTGTGCCACTGCCTGCGAGAGCATCATAAGCGTGGTTTGTTCTTGGGTGTATATTTTGGTATAGGTGGAGTAATTCGGAAGGGCCAAGGTTGCGAGGGTGGTTGAGAGAGTCGTGTATAATTCAGGGGTTAGTTGGGTTTTAAGGGTGGGTAATGAACCGTTCGCAAATTGCGTTGATAAACGCTGGATTTCCTTAAACGGCTCACTATTTGCCAAGATATCGTATATAGACGGATTAACACTACCTCCGCCTCCGCCTCCACCGCCACCACCTCCACCACCTCCTCCGGTCGTCATCTTTGTATATGACATCGCTACAAATTGCGTTACATTTCTTACAAACATAGTGTTTGTGATTGTATTTTTTCTAAACATTGACATTTTTGTTCTGTTTTGGTTGTTCTGTTTTGGTTATGTTTTGATGGTTTTGGTTTTGTTTTGTTGTTTTGGTTGTTTGTTATACTGTTATACTGTTAATACAAATATAAATTATGAATACGATTTATATAATATATAATTATATATCGTATTTTGTTGTAATAATAATTTATTCTAAAAATATATAAAAATGAATGTATCCACGTCAGTAAATAATTTTTTGCCATTTAGTATTAACAATGTAGAACGAATGCGGGTAGATACCACCGGAAATGTGGGAATATTGCGCAGCGACCCGGCGTATCCGCTTGATATTAGTGGAATAACCCGCATCAGCAATGTCGGAAATGTGGATGGCACCCTTTTGCTGGGGTCCGCCGGGCTCTCATACACCAATGCCACCAATAACATCAGTCTCGGTAAAACCACGGCAAACACCACGGTCGGCAGCGGAAATGTAGCCGTGGGGAATTCCACCATGTCGTCGCTCACCACCGGAACAAACAACGTCGCGCTTGGCTATATTGCCGGAAATACAATTACCAGCGGCAGCCAAAATGTGTACGTAGGAGGCAATACCGTGCCCAGCGCGGCAGCCGCCACAAACGAAATTGCGGTGGGGTTTGGCGCGACCGGCCTCGGTTCCAACACCGTTGTCCTCGGGAATTCGTCCATTGCCACGACCGCATTAAGAGGAAATGTCGGGATTGGGACCACCGCCCCCGCGGCAGTGCTGGACGTGAATGGCGCAACCAAGATTCGGGGCACACTGGACCTCTCCACCAACAATATCACAAATGCCAATCAAATATCGGCAACCACGAATTTGGTGTTGCAGCCCACGACCGGGAATGTGGGGATTGGCACCACGACGCCTAGCATGGCATTGGATGTGAATGGCGAAGTGCGTGTTTCCACGAATTACACCGTAGATGGAACCCTTTATTTGGGGTCGGCCGCAGTTGCGTATCAAAATTCTACGAAAAATGTGGTGTTTGGTTCGGGGTCATTACCGCCTGCCAGCGGTTCAAACAACGTCGCAATTGGAAACGGGACATTGGCGGCGCTGACAACCGGGACAAACAACACCACCCTTGGTTTAAATGCCGGCACAACAATCACCACGGGGACTGGCAATGTGTATGTCGGAGCCGGGGCGGCGGCAAGCGCGGTTGGAGTGTCAAACGAAATTGTAATCGGGTCTGGAACAACCGGTCTTGGCTCCAATTCCGCTGTTCTCGGCAATTCCAACATCGCCACTACCATTCTTAGAGGCAATGTCGGCATTGGGACCACGGCGCCCGAGGCAACATTACAAATAAACAAGACAGGAACAAATAAGGGATTGGTAATAGACAGTGGAAATCAAAATGTGGTTGCACTTGAACTTTCTGGAAACTCGGTAGGATGGGGGTCTGGTATACTTTTGAATAATACAACTACAACAACTGGACGGAAATATGGAATATATAGCAACTACGTGGGGACCCTAACAATAAGTGATGAAAGCACTTCTATACACCGGATGCAGATTACGAAAGATGGAACACTGCTAATGAGTAGCAATACCGTAGTAAATCCAATTCGGTCATCGCAATTATCAATTGGGTGTAGAGTTGCTGGATTATTAACAATAGATGTTACTAGCCACGAATTAGTACTTGATTTGGTCTCAGTCCGTTGGTTTACGACTGGCAGCTCACGATGTTTACAGATTAAAACAGTTGGTTCTAACTTTACTATGCTACATTTTTTTTGGTACCATTGGGGTGCTGGTGGCTCATTTGGGGCAGCTACTGGTTCAATGGTATCGACTGTTACTACAACATATCAAAACTTTGTTAATGCAGCTTTTGCACATGAAGGAGACCAACCAAATCATATAATTTGGGATACTACGAATAATAGATGTTATAGACTTATGGGGATTGTCAATTCTTCATTTGTTAACAACATTACAATATTGGAACGTATGTACCCCTAATTGGTTCTCAACATACCCGCACAATATATAAGAAAAGCATAATTGGTTGAACTGGCATTTTTATCATCCATTCGCAACTCAATTTTATGTGTTCCAGTATTATTTATTGTAACACTTGTAGAACTCTGTAATTTGCCACCACCAGACGAGTAAGCATCATAAGCAATCTGAAATATATTATCAATATACAAATGTGCTTTTCCTCTATCAGCCGCACCTCCAAAAAACATTCTAAACAGATAGGTTCCAGCAGTTAAATTAACAACCCATCTCCACATATCATATCGGTTAAAAGGATTAATATAAGGGGATAAGATATCATTACTTAGCCCCGATGAATAAATCATATCAAGAGTTGCAAAACTGGTTATAACGCCGCTTGAACTACATTTAAATGTCATCGCGCCCACTGGATGTAATACAACTGAGCATTCATATGACTGAACTGAGTTATACATAACAGTACCTCCAAAATTACTACTTTTGATAATATCACCCGCAACATCTAGTTTGTATCCAGTGGTCGGCGTACTGGTGCCGATACCGACGTTGCCGGAAGAAGGTTGTAAAATCAAATGGGAGGAGGCTTGTATCTGCGATGCGTTTGTTATATTATTTCCAGAGAGGTCCAGTGCTGCGCGCAATTTGGTGGTCCCGCTTACATCAAGCACTGCCGCGGGCGCCGTGGTCCCAATGCCGACATTGCCTCTAAGAATGGTAGTGGCGATGTCGGCATTGCCGAGAACAGCGGAATTGGAGCCAATAAGTCTTCAATACCCATTACCAAAATTCCGTTTCCTTCCAAACACACATATGCCAACGGAATAAAACTAAAACTAAAACTAAAACCAAAAATACAAATTAAACATAAAACTGTACAATGTTGTAAAAGTGATACACACACAATATTGTAAAAGCATAAAAATATGGTAATTCACGATATATTATTACCACAATCTATTGCATATATTGACGAATTATTTGCCGGTCTTTCAGCCGCCTTGCTAAATTCTGGCGGCGGTTTGGTGGAGGGATATTCCTACCAAATCCCCAAACAAATAACCCGCATTTCCGAATTAATTGTATCCAGGCGACCGTCGTCCGTGTTGGAAATTGGGTTCAATGGCGGCCACAGCGCCCTATTGTTTCTGGCAATTACATCTCCGCAGACCCGGGTTGTCAGTTTTGATTTGGGCCATTATTCCTGCGTTTTTGCCGCTAAAAAATACATTGATTCCGTGTTTCCGGGGCGCCACATGCTTATTAAGGGAGACAGCACGCAAACCATCCCCCAGTTCATTGCCGAACATCCGTCGGCCGTATTTGACGCCATTTTTATTGACGGGGGGCACGAAGGCGACATCCCGCTCCAAGATTGCGTGAATTGTATGCGATTAGCGAATGAAACCACGCTTTTGATGATGGATGACATTACCCGAGAGAAACGGAATGTAATGGGGTGGTCGGTTTCGCCGACCTATGCGTGGGACACCATGTGCCAAGCCGACTATATTATTGAGGCGGGGTATGAGTCGTATTATGGGCAAGGCCAAGGACAAGAACAAGGACAAGGCCAAGGCCAACCCATTATGAAAGGAAGAGGCATGGCATGGGGGTTTTACAATATATTGTCGCCGCCATCCGAAAAGCGGGAATACGAAATACTGAAACTCTTTTATAAGACACATAACCGAGAACAAATGTATTCCCAAATCAAAGAATTATATTACGCCAAAAATGTGAAGCCGTTGTATGCGGTGTCCGATATGTATTTGGAGTATTTCGGGCATTTGGATAATGTTTCAGGCACGCCGGAATATAAAGAAACAAATAATCAAGTGCGGTTTTATCGGGCATTTGCGCTGTTTGATTTAAATCCGGTTGAAAGCATTCGCTTGTTTGAAGAGACGATGGATTTGCCGAACTTGGATAAAGATTTATCATTTTATTGTATGTGTAATTTGGGGGCGCTTTATAAAGCACATCCTGATAAAAAAGTAAAAGCAGAACCTGAGACAAAAGTAAAAGCAGAACCAGAACCCATCCCCAAAATCATCCATTTATTGTATTTCGGCGAAACCGAATTTCATAATTATCATTACCGGTGTGTTCAATCCATGCTACAACATATGCCCGACTACGCCATCCGGATTTACAATGTGGACGAACCCGAGCCCGGCGTGAATACATACTGGGACCGTATAAAAACGCATCCGCGTATTGAAATTGTCAAGATATTAATTCCGGAATATTACGACGGTTTCAAACTTCATCATTTTCAATACAAGGCTGATGTGGTGCGTCTAGAAATTTTGTATGAATTCGGCGGCGTATATCTGGACCTGGATATGCTTATTTTTCGTAATTTTGACGAACTATTTTCAAGCGGGCACGCGTTTTACATCAGTAAAGAACGTAATGACCGGGACTGTTTAATCAACGCATTTTTGGCGGCAAAACCGAAAAACGAATTTCTGAAAATATGGTTGAATGCGTTTAAATCGGGATTGCGGATGGGGGTGTGGGCGCACCACATTCGTGATACCAACAAGAAATTATTAAACGACCACCCGCACTATTATGTGAAATACGATGTAAAAATATTGGATGGAGACGAGTTTTTCCCGATACATTGGGAGCATCGCGACTTATTGACGCAGTCAGAAACCCAAGCCATTGCTTTACCAGCAGCCGCGTATGGCACTCATTTGTGGGAGACAATTTTACACGATGTTTTAATCCGAAATGAATTTTTATGTCAATTAAAACCTGAACCTGAACCTGAACCCGAACCACAAGAATCACAAGAACCACAAGAATCACAAGAATCACAAGAACCCGAATCCAAAGAAACAATTACAACATTTTATGCAAACAACGAAAACCAGATTTGTCTTACAGTGGTTGAAGACCCGGTTAAAGAAGAGCAACAGCAACAGCAACAGCAACCGCAACAGCCACAAAAAGAAAACATACAATTTCTGTTAGACCCCGCCGCCGGATTTGCACAAGAAATTGTGGTTATTTGTCTAGAAGAGCGCCCCCTTCGCACCGAATACATAGTGAACCATCTAAACGAATACAATTTAAAACACACGGTGTTGTTAAACCACCTACATCCCACAAATCCGCGTGTCGGGTGTTTCCAGTCGCATATGCGTGCCTTGCGCTATGCCAAGGACAACCAATTAACCTCTGTCTTAATTTTGGAAGACGACGCCCAAATACGCCCCAACATTGTCGCGTTAAAACACACATTGCTTCCTGCGCCCGAAACCCGCGACATTTTATATTTGGGCGGATGGCTAACTGGATACAGAGACAGCGACGCAACCGGAAAATGGCACCGGGGGACGTTTTGGTGTAACCACGCATATTTGATTTACCAGCATATGTATGACAAGATTTTGGCGGAATACGACGCCATTGAAGACAAAGACACCCTGGAAGACAAAAACATTGATTATTTTTATACGGCGGTAATACAACCTAAATATAATGTATGGTTAGCACACGACCAATACATCATACAAAAAGAGGGATACAGTGAAATAGACCACCGCATGAAATGGTCAAACGGTTTTAAATGGGAGCCATTTACAATGAATAATTTTCAGTAATCCCTTACTTGGCGTCGTCATCGTCACTGAAACAACAACAATTCTTTTATGCCGTCTTCAAACTGCACATTCTGGTACCACCCCAGCGCCTTGATTTTATCGTTGCTTATAAAATACCGCTTGTCATTGAAGGGCCGGTCGGGCACATATTCCACGTATTTATCTAGTTCGCCGCCGCCTCCATGAATCAAAATCTTAACCAGCAGCGCGGCGACTTCCAACACCGACTTTTCGTTGCTGGGTTCGCTGCCGATGTTGTATATTTCGCCAATCACGCCGTTGTGCAGTAATAAATCCACCGCCGTGCACACATCATAGACGTGGATAAAGGACCGCAATGCCGCGCCCGTTCCATGAATCGTGCACTTGCCGCCGTTCTTTAATTGCGACACAAACTTGGGAATCAACTTTTCGGGGTATTGATTGGGGCCGTACACATTGTTGCACCGCGTTATAATGGTCTTTAACTTATAAGAGTGGCGATATGAATTCACAAACATTTCGGCGGCGGCTTTACTGGCGGCATACGGATTGGTGGGGCATAAAATAGACATTTCGTGTTTGGGGTCTTCATCCGGCACGGATTCGCCATACACTTCGTCGGTGCTAAAATGGAAAAATACAATACCGTGCGGTTTTACTTGCCGCACCGCTTCCAGCAGTGTGTGCGTCCCCTTAACGTTGTCTTCCGTGTATTGGAGCGAATTATCAAACGAATTATCCACGTGAGATTGTCCGGCAAAATGAATAATGTGCGTGATGCGTTCCGTTTGAAGCACGTATTTGATAAAATTAAGGTCGTTGATGTTGGCTTGAATAAATTTATAATTGGGGGCATTTTGAACTTCGTCTGAAATGTTGGAGAGAGAGGCGCAGTAATACATTGCGTCAATGTTGACGAAATTGTGGGTGGGATATTTATTAACAATATAATTCACAAAATTGGAGCCAATGAACCCGCATCCTCCGGTTATTAAAACATTCATGTGTTTGATTTGGGTTTTCATAATATATAATATATAATATATATTATGATGAAGGGTAAACTGAATTATTATGATGAATTATTATGATGGGTAAACTGAATTATTATGATGAATTATTATGATGGGTAAAATGAAATGATTATGAAAGCGTCAATGTCTGATAATTCCCGCGATGAATGTCATTGGCGATAAGCCGTGGGTCACTCATTAAATTAAACCCGCCTTGATAAAAAGGATGCGGAAATGCGTCCAAACACGCAATCTGCTGTCTAAATTCCGCTTCCATAATCCACATATCAAGCGGGGTCTTCATAAATGTCACCGGGTCCGTTTTCACCGCGGATAACAAGTTTGCCACACCGCGCTTACTAACCACATACGCCCCCGCAGTTCTACACAGCGGCGTCATCCACACATTGTCTGGCCGCGAAATATCAGCGGCTTGGTGCTTCGTGTTTATGCGGGCATACAATCCCCCGCTTCCAGGAACACCCTCAAAATACGGCGTTGGCTGACCAACGTATAATCGCTGATAATCAAAATGTGCGTGGCTATCAAACCCGTAATTCGGCGTCCATTGTCCTCCGACATACACGACATCCCACTTGGCTGCGTTGTAGGTGTCGCAATCCCGGAGTTCGCATAGCACGGTGTTCCATTTCGCGAGACTGTCGGGCGTAAATCGCACATCATCTTCCAGGACGAGTAAATATTTATTGTCTGCGTGGGTTGTGGCTGTGGCAGAATACGCATAATGTTGTTGCCATACCAAATAGTGGCTCAATTTACACCCAATCTCTCCAAGAATCACAGATTGACCTCTTGCGACTTCCAATAATTCGCTACACGCCGGCGATTCATAATAATATTGGGTCAGGTTGTTGCCATCCACTGCGGAAAAGCGGTCGTACGCAAACGGAATGACTTCGTCAATATATTGAATGCGGTCCGAGCGCCGGTCTAAGTTAATGAGTTGGACGATGACGTCTTTAAAGCGGGGTTTGCTGTCACTAGTGTTCATATTTTTTATCAAAATCAAGGTCTAAACGGGTCTAAGGGTCCGTTAATTCAACCGTCACAAGTTTAGAAGTAATGTGATAAATCTATACTCATATACGCTGTATACATTTATATGTTTTGGGTAGTTATTTTTGTATTTTTGTGTAATATTGTATAAAAAATATAGATATATAATATCCTATTCAAATATAATTTAGGAATTATCTCTCTGCGCTCTTAATTACACCCTTTCTTACGATTTTACATCACACAATATTACCTACACATACAAAATGGCTCATATACCCTCTGTTTTAGTGGCGACAACGGACCATTTAGAAAAAGAAAAGGCGGTTTCCGGAAACCCAAAAAAAGAAAAAATGTGCGAACCCCTGCTGGAAGAAGACGACAAACGGTTTGTTATGTTCCCCATCAAGGACCAATCCATTTGGGCAATGTATAAAAAGCAGGTGGATTGCTTTTGGCGTGCGGAGGAAGTGGATATGTCAAAAGACGTCCAGCATTGGAACACGCTCAGCGCCGACGAAAAGTATTTCTTGTCAATGGTGCTGGCGTTCTTTGCAGCCAGCGACGGCATTGTGCTTGAAAACCTGGGCGTGCGCTTTATGACCGAAGTTCAACTCGCGGAAGCACGGGCGTTTTACGGCTTTCAAATCGCAATGGAAAACATACACTCCCAGATGTACAGCATCTTAATTGACACCTACATCAAAGACAGCGTGGAAAAGGACCGCCTGTTCAATTCCATTCAAAATTTTCCGTGCATTAAAAAGAAGGCGGATTGGGCGTTGAAGTGGATTGGCGACAAACGCAGTTCATTTCATACCCGCCTGATTGCGTTTGCTTGCGTGGAAGGCATCTTTTTTTCGGGCGCATTTTGCGCCATTTACTGGATGAAGAAGCGAGGGTTATTGCCCGGACTTACATTCAGCAACGAACTCATCTCTCGGGACGAAGCCCTCCACACCGAATTCGCGGTGCTGTTGTATTCCAAACTCAACAAAAAGGTCGCAAAACCCAAGGTGGTGGAATTGATTAAAGAAGCCGTGGAAATAGAACAAGAATTCATTTCGGAGGCACTGCCGTGTCGTTTGATTGGCATGAACGCCAAACTCATGACGCAATACATTGAATTTGTCGCGGACCGGTTGGTGGTGCAGTTGGGATATGACAAGATTTTTGGGTCCACTAACCCATTTGATTTTATGGAAATGATTTCGTTGTCGTCCGTTACTAACTTTTTTGAAAAACGTGTCAGCGAATACGCATTGGCAGAAAAGGCCGTGACAAATGACACCTTTAATTTTGATGAGAATTTCTAAAAAACAAGTCCTAGAGCAATCGGGACTTGTTTAATCATTTTCTTATTATGGAAATGATAAACATAAAAGTAAAAGTAAAAGTCTAAAATAATGTAGTGGAATTGGATACATTATTTTTTATTTTTTATTGACGTCGGCCGGCGGCGGCTGATTACGCAAATATACTCCGCATTCCGGACGTCCTTGGCTTAAACCGCCCAACAGACCCCGTGGTAATGTTAAACGTCGGCATACTGCGTGTTTGACGATTTTGTTCTATGATTTGTTGCTGCTTTGATAATGCGGATTCGTCGCTCGGGATACCCATTTGAATCGCGGGGGAGTGCAATGTTTGTGACGCCGCCATATTTATAGGCAGCATGGATACGCTTTTGGTTGTGGCGGGGGCGTGCTGCCGTATGGTTTCCATAAAAGACGCCGCCGTTTTACCGTCGGATAATTGTGCGGTGGAGGTTGTTTGATATTGTTCCGCGTTCACCGATGATGCGTATTGTGTGTTTGCCACATGTCGCAGCATGTGTTCCGACGGTCTGGTTGCTGAAAACCCCATACTAATGCCGCGGTTCTGTATTTCCGGCGTCTTTAAGCACGAATCACACCCGGCGCCATTTGGCTGGCTGGCCCGTGGATTCAAGTTTGCGGGATTGTTTTGTAGCCAAAGCAACGACAAATCTTTATTTTGGCCGGGGGATTGGCCTGGATTTTGGCCGGAGGATTGGCCCTGTAAATGAAACGGCATTGCCGGGCTTTTTTTTAGAAGCGACCCCGGTACTTTTATTTTAGATGAAACCCGCACATCTTGTTCTTCCAGCATTAACATCTCCGGCTGAAACGCAGTATCAAATGTAGAAACATTCACATAATTTCCGGCAATCTCATAATTCAAGTTTTTAATGGTAATCAACCCGTCAATGTTGTCGTTGGTTATGGTGGTTGCCGCTTCTGACCGACAGATTAGCCGTTTAAAGCCATCCACCATCTGCAATATGTGCGTGTCACCAATCGGAAAAAACACGCCACGGTCAATCGTAAGCCGGGCATTTACAACCCGGGTCTGCATATAGTTGTCTTCGCACCCCCACGCCCAGAAATTCGTAAATCCGTTTGTCTTTTCAAAGTCCTCGCCTTTTATAGAAAAAATGCCGCCCAACGCAAAAGTAAATCCATAAAAATGACGCACCGTCCCTGCGACCGTTTCATACGGCAGCACATTTTTCGTATATGGCAGCGTGTCCACGTCATTAAACACAAAATTTATGTTTTTATAGTCATTTGGATATTTGTATTTTATTGCTAAAAACCCGATGTTTTTCATTGCCCCCCGATTAAATGGCCGCTGGTCGCATTGATGAATAAAATAATACTCCCAGTCTTCGCGATTATAATCCGACATTATGATGTGGATGTAATTTTCAAAAAAAATACGGTGTTGTTCCCTGTCACGATAAGGGACAATAAATACGATTTTAGGAACGGGAACAGCACTCATTGTTTTTTTGTCGTTTTCGTTTGTTATTTGTTATTTGTTTAACACTATTATATCGCTCTACATTTTTTTCCAAAACAAAACCCATTTTTTTTGGTTTGTTGTTTCGTCGTTCTTCTCTTATTCGTTCTTCTCTTATTCGTTCTTCCATTATTCAAGATGCGGATGCGGATGCGGATGCGGTTACTGAACCTACTGAACCCGCTAAAACAATGGTGGTTGAAACCGGTGGAATCATAGAGGTTTGCGCCTTGTAGCGCTGTAATACAACCGTCGGAATCAACATGTCTTTAATTGTCATCAACTTCTTGTAACACTTGTTGATGGTAACTTCACTGATTTCGCTAATGCGATTCACGTCTTTCTTTGTAATATTAAGACTAAACACTTGCGCAACGAAATACACAATGCCCGCAGCGATGGAATGCGGCGTGTTTTCAGGAATCATATTTTGTTTTTCAATCAAATGCGCGATAAATTGGCACACCTTTGTCAATTCACCGTTAACATTCAATCGGCTACAATAGCGGTCAATAAACGCAACCGGTTTTGTCCTACAAAAGTTGGTCTTTTCAGAATTATCCAATGCGCACTCCAATTCGTTAATTATGGACACCGCATTTTTACACCCCTTTGTCGCACTCGTGTTGTCTAAATTAAATATGGTGGCGATTTCTTTGGCGGTCCTGGGGCAATTGTGCGTGCGACACGCAATGTAGATGGACGCCGCTATAATACCGTCGCGATTCAACCCGCGGAATGTTTTGTGCTCCGATATTTTTTTATGGAAACGCTGGGCCTCGTCTATAATCATTTTAGATATGCCGTGATTGTGCGCAATCATTGTGATTTTTTGAAACACGTCGTATTGTGATTTCTCTTTGTAGGTCATGGATTGCCATTCGGTATAACGCCGGATTTTCATCATATCGTGCGAATACGAGCCGCCGTCGCACACTACCTTGCAGCCATATGACGATTCTACTAACAGTGGATTCACCGGCATACCGCATCGGGTGGGGTCGCTGGTTTGGTTATCATCGGCGCCATAATACCGCCATTCCGCGCTTTGGTCCAGTGATTCATCACGGTACAATATACTACATTTAGGATTTGTGCACGTCATAAACCCGTCGTCGGTGAATATGACGCTGGATTGACACGCGTCGCATACCTCCCTCTGGCCAGTGGTGCGATATATACAGTCTTTTCCTAAAATGTTAAAGATGGAGGATATTCTGTGCGGCTTCACTTGTGGGTCTTTTTCTTGTGGGTCTTCTTCATGTGGGTCTTCTTCTTGGATTATATCTACTTGAATTTCACGACATATATCATTTGCCGTGCCTTTATTTGTTTCCACTTTATCCGTGCCTTTATTTGTTTCCACTTTATCCGTGCCTTTATTCGCGCCTTCTACCCTTTTATCTGGTGTAGACGGTTTTTGAATAGAAGACGAATTTATTGCTAATGATGACAATAATTCAGGCATAAATGCGTCTTCTATTTTATTCCATATATCAATTCTTTCTTTTTTAGTAATAGAAACTGCTGCCTTGTTTTTCTTTGTTCCACGGACAACAACATTTGATGATGATGATGACATTCTTTTGTAAATCAGATTATGTAAATACTTGTGAATAATAGAAATATATATTTTTAGTTCAATTTTCTAACGCAATCTCTCTCCTATCAAATCTTTCTCCTATCAAATCTTTCTCCTATCAAATCTTTCTCCTATCAAATAATTCCATCAAATTTATATCTCTCTATTAAATCTCTCTCCTATCAAATCATTTTACCAAATCTTCCTATCAAATATCTCACCATCTTCCTAGAAAAGAGGGGGTTATGGGGGACCCTTCCCCCAAAAAAATTATTTCTATGGAATATACAACCACACAAATGGGAAATCAACAATCCGCATCAACCGTCCAAAACATAAATACAAATTACGACACTTTTGTAAAATACATTGACACCATTGCGGCGGAATACATCACCGGTTCTACATTTTCCAGTCTTAAAGATTTAGCCAACCCGAATACATGCGACCGATTAGTGATTATTACAGCAGACTTATTTAACAAGCGCTTGTCGGCGAGAGAAGTCCAGCATCTGTATCGCCGTCGCACCGGGGTATTGGAACAAGGCGACTATAAAGACGACTTTACTAAAAACAAATTGGTGTATTTTCGCAAGGACGACACCGACAAATTGAATGTCCAAGACGCCCGCTTAAAACGAAACATGTGCATCGGCATTTCTCGCTTCTATGTCCAAGTCGCTCATTTGTTTGCCGCAATTATGAATACAGTGAAGGTGTGGAATGCCGATAAAGACAAAGGCGGAACCCTCAGTTTTTGTGATACCCAAACGTATGGCCTATTTACAAAAAGAACTGACCCGAGCGGCCTAGCGAACTCGGCAAACGATTTGTTCAACCTTCCCCCCAATGCCGACGCCGTAACCATTGACCCCGGGGTGTGCTCCACACTGAAATCCGGAACCCGCCTATCTGAAATCCCGGCATTTAAAACCCTGGACCAATTGTATGCCAACATATTTGAATACACCGGAAGCAATGCGGGAAAGTTCGTTGGAATGACGGATGAAATGCGCAAAAAGGTGTATATAAATGATGTGCGGGCATTTTATGGCATGCTACACGGTAAAAATGCCAGCGAAGTTCCGCCAAACGTGGTTTCGTTTCAGGATATTCCGTTGCCGGACATAACGAGTTGTAGAGAGAACCGGTTGAAATCTGGGCGGCTTGATTTGAAGGGGAATAATGGAGAGAATTATAAATTATATAGTGAATATGCGAACCATATAATGAAAATGATGCTACAATCAAAGAACGACCGGGCGGCGTTGATTTCGTTGCTGAATGAAGTGTTTGTGGTTGAGCCGATGACTGACGCAGAACTGGAAAAGGAGCAGAATGATAGATTAAGGAGGGCGTCGTCGTATTTGTTTTCGGGAGATGACAGCAGTTCCAGGCGAGAGAATAAATATAAAATATACATTCATCCCGAATTGACTGAAACAAAATTACAAAATATTGTGAATGCGGCCCGCGTGATGATTGTGAAAATATACACGAATTGTCAGTCCAACTTTCTAAACGGGTTGAAATTATTGGAAGCCATTTCCGCACAATTACAGTCACAAGATTTGAGAGGAAGGCGAGATACCGCATATAATAACGAACATATAGAGAGAAGTGGTAACAATAACTATAACGATACCAATAACTATAACAATAACAATAACGAAAGAAGAAGAAATGTTCAGTTTGAAGAACCTCAACAACCTCAACAACCTCAAAGAAATCGTGAATCTCAACAAGAACAACAACCACAACAACAATTAACACTAGAACAAAAACATCAGAAAAATAAAGAATTCTATAAAAATTATGAGATTAAAAAGTATAAAGAATTGATAGATACATTAAGTGAAATGAAAAGAGATATAGATAATAAAAATCCGGATAACAAAAACGAATTGAATAGTATTATAGACAAAAAAATGAAAGAAATAATAAACAAGGGAGATGAATTAATAAACGATAAACGCTCAGTAAATACAATAAATGCCACATTTGATGCGTTGAATAGAGAGGTATTAACTACAAAAGAAATTATTAGGACGATGATGGCACGGTGATGTGACTACTACAATATTTGTATTTTGTCTTCCAACTTTTTGAAAAACTCTTGATTATAAACCAAATTACCGGTAGGCTTGTATGAATTAATTGGCGTATATTCTTTCTTTTGTTGTGACTGTTGCTGTTGTGACTGATGCTGCGCAGACTGCCCGTGATTATATAGCAGCGCATTCATATCGGCGGGAGATTTATCCACTTTTTCGCCGTTGCGATTAATGGAATATTCGCTACCGCTACCGCTGTTACCGCTACCGCCACCGCCATCAACAATATTTCCAAATTCATCTACGGCTTGGCCCGTCTTTTTCTTGTATTCTGTGCGGACATAGGTCGGCACATAATGCATCCACGATATCAATAGTAAATTGGGGTGTGTATACCGCACCATAAACTTGTTTTCTTGTAATTTTTCCACAATGTATGCTATGCAGCCGGCGTGGTCGTAATTCGCAGTTCCTAAAATAACTTCGGGTATAACAAACCAGCAGTATTGCTGAGCATTGCGTTGGCGCGAGGTGAGTTTGATTTTGTTGTGAATACGAGCCAGGATTTTATTGTAGGTGTACAATTTTTGTTTATCCAGTTCCTGCTTTTTTTCATACAACTCATCCAAGTTTATTTTATCCACCTTTTCTATTTTATCATTCCCATACAACATAAAATTGTCCATATTGGTTAGAGGTTATGAGGTTATGAGGTTATTGGTTATAGGTTATGAGGTTATGAGGTTATTGGTATAATTATTATAATGATGATACAAAATAAAAAATAACATAAACCGAATGTTGTATATATTTTTAACTAAAATAAAATTCACATCATTAAAAAATGAACAAAATGAACAAAATGAACGACAAAAAAATAAAACATTTGGTTTTTTCGTCCGGAGGGCCGTGTGGCGCATTGTTGTATGGCGCGGCTAAATACCTGGAAAAACAAAATGTATGGAAACATGCCGATCTTGAAACAATTTACGGATGTTCTGTTGGCTGTATTCTTGCGATTGTAATCGCACTAAAATACGAATGGGAAACCGCCGATGACTACTTTATTAAACGGCCGTGGGACAAGATATTTTTTAATTTAATGAACGACAGCCACATGAATCAAGTAAGTAAGATAATGAATATTTTTAATCACAAAGGGTTTCTCACATACGAACAATTTTGCGAAGTATTGAGGCCGCTTTTAATGGCAAAGGATTTGACGCTGACCACCACGCTTGCCGAGTTTTATGCCGTAACAAACATTGAGGTCCATTTTTTCACAACCGAAATAAACCGCTTCAAATATGTGGATTTATCACACAAAACACACCCCCAATTATTGCTGGTGGAGGCGGCATATATGAGTTGTTCAATTCCTTACGTATTCCAGCCAATAATTCGGGATGGGGCGTGCTATTTAGATGGCGCGGTGATATCGGGGTATCCAGTGAATGAGTGTTTGCGCAGAACAAAGTGTGCGCTGGATGAAGTCCTTGGGTTTGTCATTTTATGGGAACGAGACAACTGCTTTGTTGATAATAACACGAGCATATTTTCGTATCTTAGCACGCTGACCACGCAATTGTCGTATCACATTATGGAAAGCGTGAATGAACTCAATGTAAAAATACCGAACCAAGTGATTTGTTCGCCGGATTACTGTAAAACTCCGGATGAATGGGTGAAGTTTTTGAAAGAAGAAGATGTTCGGCGCAAAATATTTAAAAAGGGGGAGACCTACGGCTTGATTTTTCATAATTACAAGTTGTGTAATGAAATGGCGACGGCGGTGTCTGCCGAATTGCGCGAAAACCCGTATTTACACATTGAAAATGAGGAGGATGCCGATAAGGTTTATAAGGTTTATAAGGTTGAAAATAATGATGAAGATAAGGTTTATAAAGATGAAAATAATAATAAAGAAAATGAGGAAGAGAAAACCAATGAATCGGAATCAGGCATAGCCCCTCTTGATTTGGTCCCCATAGATGAACGAATCCAAACAACCACAATATATGACCCAAATCAATCATATTCGTCATC
>Ga0194130_10003010_pt1 | contig 23339 bp, 17 predicted proteins | sample TA2KigsurfametaG_FD_160084 | JGI IMG/M metagenome (GOLD analysis project Ga0194130, IMG submission 160084) | Freshwater microbial communities from Lake Tanganyika, Tanzania - TA2015050 Kigoma 12 surface | ecosystem: Environmental > Aquatic > Freshwater > Lake | place: Tanzania: Lake Tanganyika... | reverse complement strand
GCCCTCCGGGTATTACTCGGTCTTTCGCCTCTGAAATGCGCCCGTCCTCTCACCCTGCTGCTTCGCCTCCAATGGCATCGTTCCGGCCTCAGGCCGGGAGCGGCCGCAGGGTCGCGCCCTCGTGCCAGACGCCGTCGACCTGGGTGCCCAGCGAGTGCGGACCGGGGCCCAGCTGGCTGACAAGCAACTGGGCATTGAGGGCGTCGACCGCGGCGGCGCCCATCACCTCGCGCGGCTGGAGGATGCCGCTGACGCCGGGCGCGTCATCGACCACGTTGAGGCTGGCGTACCCGAGGTCCGCGGGAAACCGCACGCCGGCGGCGCGCAGGGCGGGAAACGCGAGGTCGCTGCGGCTCACGATGGCGTCCGGGCGGTGGCGGCGCAGCCAGCCCAGCACGCCGGCACCCCCATCCGCCCCGCGGATGACGCAGGTGGGCACGACCGCGGTGGCGGAGCCCCGCTGCTGCTCGAAGGCGTGCGCGGCCTCCCACTGGTGGGCCGCGCGCTCGGCCAGACCGTGGTCCAGCACCAGCCCGATCCGCCGGTAGCCGCGGCGCCGCATCTGGTCCCAAACCAGCAGCAGGTCGGCGAAATAGCCCGGCACCACGTGGTGGAACCGCGGATGCCGCGCGGGCCGCTCGACGGCGACCACGGCGAAGTGCTCCCACGGCAGGTCAAACCGCGCCTCGGGATCCTCGAAGGGCGCGAGGATCAGCCCGCGGATCCCGCGGTTGAGCAAGATCTGGCCGAACCGCGCGGGCGTGGCGCCGTCCTCGCGGGCCCACAGGTGCTGCAGCGAGTAGCCGAGGGCGCGCGCGCGTGTGGTCGCCCCCTCCCAGAGCGCCTGGGCGCTGGCGCGCCGGAACCAGTCCTCCCGGCGCGCCCAGTTGGAGACCAGCGCGATGACGGCGAAATCCCGGTGCACGCGCCGCGCGCTGCGGTAGGCGGCGAGCGCGGACAGCGCGGGATCGGGCGTGTAGCCGAGCGCGGCCGCGGCGCGGCGCACCCTCGCCACCGTGGCCGGGGGAAGCGCGGCGGGGCGGCGCAGCGCGAGCGAGACGGCGGAGAGGCTGAGCCGGGCGCGCTGCGCGACGTCCCGCAGGGTGGCGCGGCGGGGTTGTTGCACTGTTGCAGTTTAACCGGCGTCGAAGCCCGGGCGGCAAGCGTCAACCATCGCCATGGCGACTTTCCCACCCGCTCTCCCCCGCGATGCCCGCGTCCATCCCGCCCAACGTCCTGCTCGTGGTCGCCGACGACCACCGGGCGGACGCGATCGGGGCGTGCGGTCACCCGGTGGTGCGGACACCGACGCTGGACCGGCTGGCGGCGGAGGGCACCGTCTGCACCCGCGCCTCGATCATGGGCGGCCTGATGCCGGCGGTCTGCGCGCCGTCGCGCGCGGCGCTGCTGACCGGGACCAACGTGGTGCGGGCGGACGCGCGGCCCGGGCTGGTACGCGGACCCGAGTACGAGGTCACGCTGCCCGGGGACCGCCCGACGCTGCCGGAGGTCTTCGCCGCGGCCGGCTACGCGACCTTCTTCACGGGCAAATGGCACAACGATCCCGGGGCGCTCGGCCGCGCCTTCGCGGAGGGCGAGGCGATCTTCCACGGCGGGATGTGCGCGCACGACCGCGTTCCCCTGCGGAGCCTGGCGGAGATCCGGGCCGGCGCGGCCCCGCGGGTGGCCGAAGGATTTTCCACCGACCTGTTCTGCGGCGCGGCGGAGGCCTTCCTCCGGCGGCGGGACCGGGACCGCCCGTTTTTCGCGATGGTCGCGCTGACCTCGCCGCACGACCCACGGACGCCGCCCCCGGAGTTCCGGGGCCTCTATCCGGACGACGGCGTGCCCCTCCCCGCAAACTTCCGGCCGGCCCACCCCTTCGACAACGGGGAACTCGCCATCCGCGACGAGCTGCTGGCCCCCGCGCCCCGGAGCCCGGACACCGTGCGCCGGGTCTGGGCCGACTACTGCGGGATGATCTCGCACCACGACGACCGGCTGGGGCGCCTGCTGGGGGTGCTGCGGGACACCGGCGGCGCGGACGACACCATCGTCGTCTACACCTCCGACCACGGCCTCGCCCTCGGCAGCCACGGGCTCCTCGGCAAGCAGAACCTCTACGAGCCCAGCCTCCGCGTCCCCTTGTTGTGGCGCGGGCCCGGGGTCCCGCGAGGCCACCGCTGCCCGGCCCTCGCCTACGGCTTCGACCTCTTCGCCACCCTGGCCGAGCTGGCGGGCCTCACCCCGCCCGAAGACCTCGACAGCCGCAGTCTCGTGCCCGCCTGGAAACCAGGCGGACCGCCCGGCCGGGACGCGCTCGGATCCCTCTATATGGACGTCCAGCGGGCGATCACCACGGAGCGCTGGAAACTCATCCGCTACCGGGTGAGCGAGCGGGAGCGGACGCAGCTGTTCGACCTCGCGGCCGATCCGCACGAGCTGGCGGACCGCGCGGACGACGCGGCGGTCGCAGGCGTGAGGGCGGCACTGGAGCAACGGCTGGACGCGTGGCAACGGGAGATCGGCGACCGCTGGATGCCGCCCTCCGGACGGGGCCCGTCCCGATGAGCGCGCCCGGCCTGGCCACGGTGGACGCGGCGATCGTCGGCGGGTACTTCCTGCTGGTGACCGCGTTCGGCGTCTGGGCCGGCCGCCGGCGGATCCGCACCGCGGACGCGCTTTTCCTCGCGGACCGCGAGGCGACGTGGCCCCTGATCGGGGCGTCGATGTTCTCCGCCAACATCTCCAGCCAGCAGTTCGTCGGCCAGGCGGGCCTGGCGTACACGATCGGGCTGGCGGCGGGCTCGTTCCAGCTCGTCGGCGCCGCCTGCTTCGCGCTGCTGGCGGCGTTCTTTGTGGACGTCTACCTCGGGCTCCGGCTGCGGACCGCCCCGGAGTTCTTCGAGCGGCGCTACGGGACCGGGGCGCGCCTTTTTGTCGCGGGCATCAACGTGGTGATGATCGTGGCCGCGAACCTCGCCACCGCGCTTTACGCGGGAGCCACCGTGCTCTCGGGCGTCGTGGGCGCCGAGGCGGCCCCGTTCGGCGTCGCCGTCCTCGCGATTGCGGCGGCGGCCGGGACGTACGCGGTGCTCGGCGGCCTGCGCTCGGTGCTGTGGACCGACCTCGCGCAGACCGCGCTGCTGCTCGCCGGCGGCGTGACGACCCTCGTGGCCGCGCTCGCGGCCGCGGGGGGCTGGGCGGCGGTGCGCCCCGTCCACGACCCGTCCGGACGCAGCCTGTGGTCGGTCGTGCAGCCTTGGGACCACCCGTTCGGATGGCTGCCGCTCTTGACCGGCGCGCTGATCCTGGGCGTCCACGGTCATTGCACGGACCACGACTACGTGCAGCGGGCGCTCGCGGCGCGGAGCCGGTTCCACTCGAAGATGGGCGCGCTGTTCGCGGCGTTCCTGAAGCTGGTGGCGCTCTTCGCGATCGCCGCGCCCGGCGTGGTGGCCGCGAAGCTCCTGCCGGGCCTGGCGCATCCGGACCGGGCCTACGTCGAGCTGGTCAACGCCTACCTTCCGGCCGGCTGGAAGGGTCTGGTGCTGGCGGGCCTGCTGGCGTCGATCCTCGGCACCGTGGCCGCGGGCCTGGCGGCGGCGGCCGCGATGCTGACCTGCGACTTCGCGGCGCGGCTCCGGCCCGGGATGACTGAACGCGGGCGGGTGCGGCTGGGGCGCGGCCTGATGGCGGGGCTGCTGGTGCTGGGCGCGGCGCTGGCGCCCGGGATCCGCGACCACGGCGGGGTGTTCAAGTACCTTGTCCAGCTCTGGTCGCTAATGGCGCCACCGGTGTTCGTCTGCGTCGTCGCGGGGGTGTTCACCACGGGGGCCACGCGGCGGGGAGCGACCGCGACGCTGGCGGTGGGCACGCTGCTCGGCGCGGCCGCCTTCCCCGCCCTCAGCGACCCGGGGATCCTCGCGGCCCTGCCCGTCTACCTGCGCAGCCCGCTGAACTGCGGCTTCGTGATCGCGCTCGTGTGCGCGGGCACGATGGCGGTGGCCAGCCGCGGCGGCCACCCCGAGGGGACCATTCCACCCGGGGTGTGGCGCCGCGACGCGCCCGGGCCCGACAGGATGACCGCCCGCGAGCGGCGGATTTACCGGATGACCCTCGGGGCCCTCGTGACGCTGTGGCTCGCGGTCGTGGTCTGGTTCTCCCCCTGGGGCTGGGCGACGAGCCGGCCCCCCACACCCCCCGCGCTCCGGGAAGCGCGCTGAATCAACCGCGATATGCCCCCCTACCCCCATCCCATCGGCCGCGCGTGGTGGCGCGCCGCGCTGCTGTGCAGCGGACTGTTGCTCGGCCGCAGCGAGGCCGCGGAGTACTTCGTGGCGCCGGACGGGCGCGATGACGCCCCCGGGACCTCGCTCGGGCAGCCATTCCGCACGCTGCGGCGCGCCACCGAGGCGCTCCAGCCCGGCGACACCTGCTGGATCCGGGGCGGCACCTACCGTGAAACCGTGAACCTCGCGCGCGGGGGCCGTCCCGGGGAGCCGCTCACCCTCGCCGCGTGGCGGGGCGAGCGGGTCGTGCTCGACGGCGCGGACCCCGTGGCGGGGCCGTGGACGCGGGGCGCCGACGGCGTCTGGAGCACGCCCTGGCCCGCGGCGCGACCGGTGGAGGCGGTCTTTTGTGGCGAGCGGATGATGAGCGAGGCCCGCTGGCCCGATTGCGCCTGGGAGGAGAATTGGCAGCCGGACCGCAAATGGGCCGCGACCGGGGAGGGCAGCGCCCTCGGGCACATCCGCAGCGACGCGTTGGCGCGGGCCGGGGTCGACCTGTCCGGGGGGCTGCTCTACCTGAAGCTCGGCAAGGGCAACAGCTGCCACACCCGGCCCGTGACCGCGCATCGGGCCGGGGACGGGAGCCTGCGCTACGACGCCTCCGGGATCGAGGGCCGGGCCTGGCGGGAGGACTCGATGCCGGAGCGCCTCGCCAAGCACGGCTTCGCCGGCAACCGCTTCTTCGTCGTCGCCCGTGGCGCCCTCGATGCGCCGGGCGAGTGGTGGCACGACCCGGAGGCCGGGCGGCTGCTGTTCCTGCCGCCGAAGGGGATCGACCCCGCGGCGGGCGAGGTGCGGGTGAAGGCGCGCGGCGCGGCGCTCCTCGGCTCCGGCATCTCCGACCTCGTGTTGGAGGGCCTGGAGTTCCACGCGTCCAACCTGCGCCTCGAGGAGGCGCGGCGGGTGACCGTGCGCGGGTGCCGCTTCCTGTTCCCCGCGACGCCCCGGTTGTTCCCCGACGCCGAGACCGAGCGGCGGACGGCCCGCAACCTGCGGATCGCCGGCGAGGACAACGTCATCGAGCGCTGCGAGATCGCCGGCGCGGTGGACGGCGCGCTGGAGATCGAGGGCGCCGGCAACAGGGTGGAGGACTGCGTGGTGCGCGACAGCAACCTGCACGGCCGCCATCCGGGCCCGGCGATCCGGGTGCACGGCACGGGCCGCGGCGGCAACCTCCTGCGCCGCAACACCGTTTACAACCTGGGCAGCGTCGGGCTCTACGTCTCCGGGCAGGGCGCGAACGAGGCCGGCTTCAACCACGTGTTCAACGCGGGCCTGTACTGCGTGGACGTCGCCGCGATCTACCTGCCGATCGGCGACGACCTGCAGGGCACGCGCGTGCACCACAACTGGCTGCACGACCTGAACGGCCTCGGGTTCCGCGTCGACCTGCAGGGACGCGACCTGACGTTCGACCACAACCTCGTGTGGCACGCGACCGCCGGCTGCAAGCTGCAGGGCTACCGCCTCTTCGCCCACCACAACACGGTGCTCGTCCACGAGCCGCGGAGCGGCTTCCTCGTGGTCTTCGAGCCCGCCGCCTCCGCCGCCGAGCGCGCCGGCTGGCGGGTGCGCAACAACGTGGCCTACGCCTACCTGGATCGCCTCTCGCTGCGCGGCGACCCGCGGCGCGGCCAGCGCCGCAACCTGCTCCCCCTCGCCGACGAGCCCGGCATCGTCGAAGGGAACCACCGGATCCCCGCCGGGGAGGAGGGCCGGCTCTTCGCGGACTTCCCGGACGACGATTTCCGGCCGCGACCCGGCGGGCCACTGGACGGCACGGCGCTGCCGCCCGCGGACCCCGGCACGAATCGTCCCGACCGGCCCGCATCCCCCGGCGCCCTTGAACCCGGGGTGCCCCCCTGGCGGCCCGGCGCCGGATGGAGACCGGACACCCACGCCCTCCCCGCCACGCCCGCCGCGGCCGGCGCCCTAGCCCGCCGGCTGCGCCCCGCGCAGTTGGAGGTGGGCCGACCCAACCCGGGATTCGACCAGCCATGAACTTCCCGCGCCTGCACGCCGTCCTGGTTTCCATCCTCGCCCTCGCCGCCCGCGCGGCCACGCCGGCCCCCGGAGCCGCGGCCGGGGACACGCCCGTGGAGCTCTCCCCGTTCGTCGTGCAGGACCGGACCGGCGGGTACTACGCGGCCCAGACCCTCGCGGGCAGCCGGCTCCGCCAGGACCTGCGCGATCTCGGGGCCTCCATCCAAGTGGTCACGCGGGATTTCCTCGACGACCTGGGCGCGACCGGCCTCGACGAGTTGCTCCAATTCACGACCAGCACCGAGGTGGGCGGGATCGCCGGCAACTTCACCGGCGCCATCGACGGCGGCACCGGGGATGTCAGCACCGACAGCGCGCGCCGCGGCGGCGCGGACGGCGCGACCCGCGTGCGTGGTCTCGGCGCCCCCTCGCGCGCGCGCAACTACTTCCCGACCGGCATCCCCTTCGACGCCTACAACGCGGATCGCGTCGACCTGAGCCGCGGCGCCAATTCCTTCCTGTTCGGCCTCGGCTCCCCGGCGGGACTCATCAACACCGGCCTGATGAAGGCGCGTTTCCGCGACACCGCCGAGGTCTCCACGCGGATCGGCAGCGGCGGGCTCGACCCCTCCTACCGCGGTTCCATCCACGTGAACCGCGTGCTGCTGCGTGACACGCTGGCGGTGCACGCCGCGGCGCTGACGGACCGCACCCGCTACCGGCAGCGCCCGACGCACAAGGACGACGACCGGCAGTACGCGGCGCTCACCTACCAGCCGTTCCGCCACGCCGCCACCGTGCTCACCGCCCACTTCGAGCGGGGAAGGATCCGCGGGAACGCCCCCGATGTGCTGCTGCCCGTGCAGAACCTCGACACCTTCCTCGGCGATCCCGGCACGGCCCGCGTCTCGATCGCCGCGTGGTCGAACCTCCAGCGCTTCGCCCACGCCGAGGGCCCGACGCAGGCCCAGTGGAACGCCCTTCCGGCCGCCGAGCGGGCGCGCTACCGCGTGCGGGACACGCCCTCCGTCAACAGCCTCGCCGCCCTGCCCTGGGGAGCAGGCGCCTATGGGCTGGTCTACGACGGCGCCAACGGCCGCCAGCCCTCCTTCGCCTACACCGACCAGTACCGGGCGGCCGACTACGCCGCGCGCGATCCCTTCTTCGGCCCGGGCCGGACCACCAAGGGGGCACCCGCCAGCCCCTATCACGGCAACCGGGCGGAAATCGCCGGCACCGGCTGGCTCGACCAGGGCTTCACCAACCTGAAGACCTTCGACTTCAGCCGGGAGCACCTCGCTTGGGACAACGACTACCACGCCCGCGACTTCGTGAACTACAACGTCGCCCTGGAGCAGGTGCTCTGGGGCGGGCGGGCCGGCTTCGAGCTCGCGTACGATCACGAGGACCAGTTCCAGCGCACCTTCAACGCGATCAACTTTGCCAACGCCCGGGTGATCTTCGACATCCAGGAGACGCTCTGGCTGCCCTCCGATCCCAACTACCGCACCTCGGGCATCGTCGCACCGCAGCCCAACCCGAACTACGGCCGGCCCTTCGTCCTCGCCCGGGGCAACCCCGCCACCGTCGACGCCCAGCGCGGCGCCGCCCGGTTCACCGGCTTTGTGAAGCACGACTTCGCGGCGCGCCGGCCCCGCCATTCCCGGCTCGGGCGCCTGCTTGGCCGGCACACCCTCACCGCCCTCGCCGACCGGTCGACCGACCGCGCGCGGGTGATCAGTTACAACCTCAGTTCCTTCGCCGATCCCGACCCGGCGCTGCACATCGGCAACGCCAACGCCCGCGTCACGGGCAACGCCTCCCGCAACGTCCCCCTGATGGCCTACATCGGGCCGCCGCAACCGCAGGCGTTCACCGACCCGAACTTCCAGCTCCGCGACTTTGTGCTCGCGCCCGCGCGGTACCAGCTGCGCCCGCCGGCGGATTACTCGATCCGGAAGCTCACCTGGAACCTCGGACCCGACTCGAACAACGATAACCTCGGCCTCGACGTGCGCGCCAACGGCAACGAGGGCTTCGTCTGGGCCAACTTCACGCCGCGCGACGTGCCCAACAACAACTGCCAGGCGCAGGAGACGCGCGTGACCTCGCTCGCCCTGAACGGCCAGTCGGTCTTCTGGGACCACCTGCTGGTCGTGAACACCGGCTACCGGGTCGACACCGTGAGGAACTGGCTCAATGTCGAGCCGCCCCTCGTCGGGATCGACCAGGTCCCCGATGTCTCCCCGGCGGCCTTCCGCGCGACCAACGGCGCCTTCACGCGGATCCGGAACCGCGTGTTCGGTTACGGCGCCGTGCTCAACCTCCCCCGGCGGCTTGTCCGGCTGCCCGCCTCGGCGTCCGCCTCCCTGCACTACAACCAGAGCGAGAACTTCGTGCCTTCCCCCAGCCGCGTCGACGAGTTGCGCCGCCCGGTCGAGTCGCCCGCGGGCCTCGGCAAGGACTACGGTTTCAGCATTTCCCTGTGGGACGAGAAGGTCATCGCCCGCTTCAACTGGTACCGTTCCCGGCTGCTTCGCGCCAGCTCTAGCGTGAGCACGCTGTTCCACCAGACGAACGCGAATATGTTCAACCATTACGGCTTCATCAACGCCGACCTCCGTCGCCTCGACGCCAACAACGACGGCCGGATCGACGAGGCCGCGCTGGCCCAGATCGCTGTCGACCCCCTCACTGGCCTCACGCCCGAGGGCCTGACCCGCGACCAGGCCGCCCGGCAGCTGTGGCCCAACCTCGCCCGCGCCCGCGAGGCGATGGCGGCCATCGCGCCCTACCTGACCGACGAATTGAAGGCCGCCGTCAACTACCGGATGCTGTCCGACGGCACCGTGCAGGTGAACAACCCCGGCGTCATCACCGACACCAACGACCTCGAGGCCCGGGGCTTCGAGGCTGAACTCACGCTGAATCCCTCCCCGCGCTGGCGGATCTCCTTCAACGCCGCGAGCCAGGAGACGATCCTCACCAACGTCGCCCCCCGCTTGACGCGGGTGCTGGACGAGACGTGGCTGCCCCACCTCGCGAAGTACGGCGACCTCGACTGGAACGAGCCCGTCGGCGCGGTCAGCGGCACGACCGTCGCCCAGCAGGTCAACGACCGCCTGCTGGAGTACTTCGCGATCAAGGGCCAGGAGGGCCGGCCGCAGATGGAGCAGCGCCGGTGGCGTTTCAACCTCGTCACGCGTTACGGGTTCAGCGAGGGGCGGCTGCGCGGCTTCTCCGCGGGCGGCGCGGTGCGCTGGGAGGACAAGTACGCGGCCGGGTATCCGATCTTCCTCGACGCCCGCGGCGTGATTCAGCCGGACCTCCGGAACCCGTGGTTCGCCCCGCCGCAGACCAGCTACGACGTCTTCGTCGGCTACCGCCGCCGGATCCTCGGCGACCGGGACTGGACCGCGCAGCTCAACGTCCGGAACCTGCAGAACCTCCTCAGCGACAAGGTGTCCGCCGTCCGCTACCAGCCCGGCGGCACCGCGGCCCGCGTCCGCTTCGATCCCCCGCTCCAGGTTTACCTCACCAACACGGTGCGCTTCTAGGCTGGGGTATTCGCTGCGAATTCAAACCGGGTTCCGTGCTCCGCCGTCGCCGGCAACCTTGGCTGGCGCTGATTCCGCATAACCGGACAGGTCCAGCTGGCTCCTTTGGGGGGGGGAGCCTGCGGCGCCGAGGTCATCGAGCGTATCCCCAGTCAGCACGGGGTTCGCGGTCGGAGTATCCTGCTGGGCAGCCTCGGCGGTGGCCGGAAGCGCCAGCGAACCAGAAGCGTGAGGGGGACCGGTGGAGGGATGCGTGCGCGCTTAGCCGGCGAAGTGCGGGGGCGGAACGAACGGCCAGCCGAGCTCGACCGCCGCGGCCGCTCTGGCGATGGGCGCAGCCCGGCGGAAATCGAGGCCGCAACCCGCGTGGCGAGGAGTTCGTAGCCGCGGGCGTTGAAGTGCACGTCGTTGGGCAGCTGGGTGGCGGCGAGGTGGGGCGTGATGAACGTGAAGAGGTCGTCGACGATGAGGCCGTGCTTCTGCGCGAGGCGGGCGGCGATCGCGTTGCGTTCGACGATCGCGGCGGGGTCCTGCTCTTTCGCCGGAACGGAAGGGATGGGCGTCGTGCTGGCCCAGATGATGCTGGCACCGGTCTGCCGGAGCCGGACGATGATCTGATTGAGCCGCTGCTCGTAGTCGGCAACCGGCGTCGCCCGGTCGTGGATGCCGAAATTGAAATAGATCACGTCCCACTTCCCGCTACCGATCCAGACGTCGAGCTTCTTCAGCCCGGTGGCGGTCGGGCCACAATTCTCCGGCGCGCGGTGGACGTTGGCCTTGCCGGCCAAGGCGCGGCGCACCGGCAGCGTGTAGGCGCGGGAAATGGAATCACCGATAATCAGCACCCGCGCCAGGGTGGGATCGTCCGGCACGAAATCCCACGCCGTGGACGCACCCTTGACGAACTCGCGCTTGTGGATCGGCAGGTAGAACGCATTGCCGAGGTTTTCCTGCAGCGTCCTCTCCCACGCCTGGCGTTCCGGAGAAAGGGTCGCAGCTTTTTGCTGATAAAGCTCGTCGATGCGCGGCACCTCACCCCAAAGGTTCAGCCGGCCCGCCGCCGCCCACTCGTCACAGGTCTCCGCCATCGTGGAGGAGGGGGGTGATCGGGTAGATCGCGATTAACTCGTGGAGGCGGTACGAGACCGAGGCCGCCGCCTCGTTGCCGTCGCAGGTAAGCGTCTCGGCGGACGGACGCGCCGGCGAGGAGGTGGCGGGGGCGGGCGTCACCCCGCAAAGATGGCAGCCCGGCCCGGCCGCCGCTACGCGGGCCTTGCGCGACGCGCGCCGCGGATTGCGGGCGAACCCGGAGCCGGCTCAGGCCCAGTGCTGGCGGAGTTTGCCGCGGACGAATCGGACGCTTTCCGCAAGCTGCTCGATCCCGTCCACCCCGTCCTCGATGCTGACCCACCCGTCGAACCCGGCCGCGCGGAGGGTGGAGAAGATCGCGTCGTAATTATTAAGGCCCCGACCGATGGTGCCGTGGCGGAGGCGCTTCGCGTAGCCCTCGGGCCCGCCCTCCTCGCGACGCAGGTCCTCCAGCGTGCCCTCGGCGAGGTAACGGTCGCTGGCGTGCATCGTGACCACCCGGTCCTTCACCCGGGCCAGCAGCTCCAGCGGATCGTCGCCCGCGAGGAAGGCGTTGCTCGGGTCATAGTTCACCCCGAAGCGCGGATGCCGGATGCGGTCCACCAGCGCGCAGAAGACGTCCATCTTCTGGGCGAACTCCGGGTAGCTCCAGAAATCGTCCTTGTAGTGGTTCTCGAGGATCAGGGTGACGCCGCACGCCTCGGCCTCGGGCAGGCAGGCCTCGATGCAACCGGTCACGAGGTCGAGGCCCTGCTCGCGGCTGAGCTCCGGGCGGCGCTGCCCGGAAAGGACCCGGCAGTAACCGGCGCCCAGGGCGGCGGCCATCCGGATCCAACCCTTCTCGCGCTCGATCTCGGCCCGACGCAGCGCGGGATCGGGCTGCGAGAAATCCGGCGAGCAGCAGAGCATCGGGATCACCATCCCCCGTTCCTCCACCAGCCGGCGGGCGGGCGCCCACGCAGCCGGATCGGCGAGCTCGAGGAAGCCGCTGTAGAACTCCAGCCCGTCCACCCCGAGCGGCACCGCGAGGTCGGCCCAGTCGCGGAGCGTCATCGTGCCCTCGCGGCAGAGGGGGCGCATGTAGGCTTTGGGGAAGGCGGCGAGGCGGGGCATCGGGGTCAGACCTTGACGGGGTTGCGGCCGTGGAGGGAGTACTGCTCGAGCTCGATGACGGCGCCGTTCACCGGGCCGGACTCCTCGGCGAGAAGGTAAACCGCCGCGGCCGCGACCTCCTCGGGCCGGAGCAGGCGGCCCGAAGGAGCGAACACCGCGGGAAGGCGCTCGTGCCAGTCCGGCGGCTGGCCCTCCGCGACCTGCATCGCGTGTTCGCGCTCGGTCAGCACCCAGCCGACATTGAGGTGATTGCAGCGGACCCCGTCCGCCGCGTGCGCGTTGGCGAGGTTGCGCGAGAGCGTCTGCAGGGCGCCCTTGGAGACGCTGTAGTCGAGCAGCGTGGCCTCGCCGCTCAGGGCGTTGATCGAGCCGATGTTGACGATGCAGCCGCGGTGGGCGCGCAGCTCCGGCCAGGCCGCCTGGATGAGCAGGAGGGGCGCGCGGACGTTGATCGCCATCATCCGGTCGAAGCCCGCGGCCGAGGCGGTCGCGAGCGTGCTGCGGGCCACAAGGGCCGCGTTGTTGACGACCGCGTCAACCCGGCCGAAGGCGCGCACCGCCGCCGCGACGATCCTGCCCCCCGCCTCGGGATCCGCCAGGTCCTCCAGGTGCAGCACCGCCGCGGCCCCCAGTGCGGCGACCGTGCGCGCCCCCGCGGCCGCGTCGAGGCCGTGCACGAGGACCCGGGCCCCCTCGGCCACCGCCCGCGCCGCGATCGCGCGGCCGATGCCGCCGGTCGCGCCGGTGACGATGATGACCTTGTCCCGCAGGCGCATCGGGTTCAAGCCGGCTGGAGCACGGCCTTCACAATCTCCCCGCCGTGCATCTTCTCGAAGGCGGTGTGCCACTCCTGCAGCGGCCAGACGCCACCCGTGATCGGCCGCACATCGAGGCGACCCGACGCGAGCAGCGCGAGCACGCGTTCCCACATCGGCCAAGTGTGGCTGAAGCTGCCCTGGAGGGTGACGTTCTTCTGCACCAGCGGGTCGAGGGAGAAGTTCAGCGGCTGCGGGCCCCAGCCCACCTTGCTGATCCAGCCCGCGGGACGCACCAGGTCGAGGGCGGTGCGAAGCGCAGCGGAAACGCCGGCGGCATCGACCACCCCATCCGCGCCCAAACCGTCGCGGCGCCGGGCCCATTCCGCGGCATCGCCAACGATCACGTCGCAGCCGTAGGCCTTCGCCACATTGAGGCGGACTCGGTCCCGCTCCAACCCGACCAGCGCGACCTCGGCGCCGGCCAGACGGGCCATCGCCGCGCAGAGAATGCCGATGGGCCCCGGCCCCAGGACGACGATGCGGTCGCCCGGCTGGACCCGGCCGTTCTCGATCACTGCGTTGTAGGCGACGCAGCAGGGCTCGGTCAGCGCCGCCTGTTCCAGCGGAAGGCCATCAGGCACCCGGTGCAGGCAGCGGGCGGGAACGCGCACGAAGCGGGTCATCGCGCCGTCGACGCCGTAACCGAAGCCCTTGCGACGCGGGTCAAGATTGTAGCGTCCGGCGCGGGAGAGCGGGCTGGCGGGATCGATCACCGCGGCGGTCTCGCTGACCACGCGGTCCCCCTCGGACCAGCCGCGGACCGCGGCGCCGAGCTCCGCGATCCGGCCGCCGAACTCGTGGCCGAGCACGACCGGGTAGTTCACGGGCCAGCTGTGCTGGCCGGTCCACTGGTGCAGGTCGCTTCCGCAGACGCCGACCGCCTCGACGGCCAGGATCACGTCTTCGGGGCCCGGCATCGGGCGCGCGAACTCACGGAGCTCCACGCTTTGGGGCGTGGAGGAGAAATTGACGACGGCGGCGGATTTCATCGGAGGGAGCGGGGGCGGACGGGGACGTCCCCGTGGGCGTGGACGCGTTCGCAGATCAGGCGAAGCGTGCCCTCGAGGTCACCCCCGGCGGTGCGGAACGAGTCCGCGTCCACCGCGAGGGGGGCGCCGATCACGACCAGGGGGGCGCCGTATTCCGGGGTGCGCACGGCTTGCTCGAGCGTCAGCCCCCCGACCGCCTGCACGGGAATCCCGACGGCGGCGACCACCTCGCGGAGCTGGTCGAGCGGGCTGGGCATCCGGCGGCCGGCGGCGGCGATCCCGCGGCGCTCGTCGTAGCCGATGTGGTGGATGACGAAGTCGCAGCCAAGGTCCTCCATCAGCCGGGCGCCCGCGACCATATCGGGGCAGCCGAGGTTGTCGCCCATCACCTTCACGCCGTGGTCACGGCCCGCCTTGACCACGCAGCGGAGGGTCTCCTCGTGGGCGCGCGCCATCACCACCACGTGGGTCGCGCCGGCCTTCGCCATCATCTCCGCCTCGAGGTAGCCGCCGTCCATCGTCTTGAGGTCGGCGACGATCGGCACGCCGGGGAAACGCTCCCGCAGGGCGCGCACCCCGTGGAGGCCCTCGGCGAGGATGAACGGGGTGCCGGCCTCCAGCCAGTCGACGCCGGCGCGCAGCGCGGTGGCGGCGGTGGCGAGCGCTTCCGCGCGGTCGGTAAGGTCGAGGGAGATCTGGACGATGGGGCGCATTGGGGTGGATCAGGCCGCGCGCAGCCCGGCGCAGAAACGGGCGAAGCGGGTGACGCCCTTGGCGATGATCTCGTCGCTGGTGGCGTAGCTCAGCCGGAGGTAGCCCTCGGCGCCGAAGGCGCTGCCGGGCACGGCGGCGACCTTCTCCTGCTCGAGCAGGCGGTTGCAGAACTCGAGGTCGCTCAGGCCGAAGCGGGAGATGTTGGGAAACAGGTAAAAGGCCCCCTCGGCGAGCAGGCAGGAGATGCCCGGGATGCGGTTGAGCTCCGCGTGGAGGTGGCGGCGCCGGCGGTCGAAGGCCGCCAGCATCGTGGCCAGCGCGGCCGAGGTCTTCTCCTTCTGCTGCAGCGCCGCCAGCGCGCCGAACTGGGCGAACGTGGTGACGTTGGAGGACATCTGGCTCTGCAGCTCCGAGATCGCCTTCGCGATGGGCAACGGGGCGAGCGTCGTGCCGATGCGCCAGCCGGTCATCGCGTAGGTCTTCGAGAAGCCGGCGACGGTGATCGTCCGGGCCGCGGCCTCGGGCGCGAGCGTGGCCACGCACGTGGGCCGCACGCCGTCGTACACCAGGTGCTCGTACATCTCGTCGGAGAGGATGTAGAGGTTGTGCCGGAGGGCGACGGCGACGATCGCCTCGAGCTCCGCCCGGGAGTAGACGGCGCCGGTCGGATTGGACGGGGAGTTGAGGATGAGCAGGCGGGTGCGCGGGGTGATCGCGGCCTCGACCATCGCGGGCGTGAGGCGGAAGCCCGTGCGGTCATCCGCGAGCACGAAGCGGGGGACGGCGCCCGCCAGCTTCACCATCTCGGGGTAACTCACCCAGTAGGGGGCGGGCACGATGACCTCGTCGCCCGGGGAACAGGTCGCGAGGACGCCGAGGTAGCAGCTGAACTTGCCGCCCGGGGAGACGATCACTTGGGCCGGGGTGGCGCGCAGGCCGTACTCGGCGGCGTAGCGGTCGGCGATCGCCTGCCGCAGCGGCTCGATGCCCGGCGTCGGCGCGTACTTGGTCTTGCCCGCGCGGAGGGCCGCGGCGCAGGCCTCCTTGATGTGCTCGGGGGTATCGAAATCCGGCTCACCCGCGGCGAAGCCGCAGACATCCTCGCCCGCGGCCTGCAGGGCCTTCGCCTTGGCGTCGACCGCGAGGGTCGGGGACGGGGCCACGTTGCGGGCCCAAGCAGAGAGGGGGGCGGGGGAGGCGTGCATAGTCAGCGCGGGACCAAAGGGACCGGCCCGCGCCATGGCAAGCGCGGCGCGGGACCGCCTGCCAGGGCCTACCGCCGGCCCGGTTTCACCGGCATCGCCGCGAGCGCGAGCCGCAGCAGTTCGCCGACGCTGACGCGCTTCAGCCGCGCGTGGCGGCGGAGGAGGGCGCGCTGGTCGGCGCTCACCCGCACCGAGAGCTGGCGCTGTTTCGCGCGCACGGGGCGGCAGCCGGCGAAGTCGAACGCCGCGAGCGCCGCGCGCACCACCGCGCTGGCCGAGGCGTAGCCGTGACCGCGCCGGCAGGCCTCAAGCCGCGCCTCCATCTCATCGGTGATTTCAAAGGTAAGCGGGGAGGACTTGGGGGAGGCCATCGGTGCGCGGGGATTCAGCTACAAGGTTGGTGCCACGCCCGCCCCGCGCCCCGCAACGCAAATTTGCACGCCGCGCGCGCCGCACCGCTCGCAAACGGGAGGTCAGGCCCGCGGGCGCCCCTGCCGGCGGCCCAACCACTCCTCGATCCGGGCGAGGGGCCACGTCGTGATCACCTGTTCCGGCACCAGCCAGCCCTTGCGCGCCGCGTTGATGCCGGCGCGGACGTGCTCGAGGCCGGCGGTGTCGTGGGCGTCCGGATTGATCGCGCAAAGGAGCCCCCGCTCGGCCGCCCGCCGCCAATGCCGCCAATCCAGATCCAGCCGCCACGGGTTCGCGTTGAGCTCGATCACGACCCCGTTGGCCACCGCCGCGTCGATCACGCGGCCGGCGTCGACCGCATACCCCTCGCGGCGGAGCAGCAGGCGGCCCGTGAGGTGCCCGAGCATCGTGGTGCGCGGGTGCTCGAGGGCCCGGACGATCCGCGCCGTCATCGTCGCCTCGTCCTGGCCGAAGGCCGAATGCACCGAGACCACCACGTAATCCAGCCGGGCGAGGATCTCGTCGGCGAAGTCGAGGCTGCCGTCGGGCAAAATGTCGCACTCCGTGCCCGCGAGGAGCCGCACCTGACAGCGACCGGACGCGTTGAGGGCGCGGATCTCCTCCACCTGCGCGAGGAGCCGGTCCTCGTGCAGGCCGCGCGCCTGGAAGCTGGACTTCGAGTGGTCGGCGATGCCGAGGTATTCCCAGCCAAGCGCGCCGGCCGCGGCCGCCATCTCCGCGAGCGTGTTGCGGCCGTCCGAGGCGGCGGTGTGGTTGTGGAAGGCCCCGCGCGTGTCGGCCGCGGTGATGAGGCGGGGCAGTTCCCCGCGCTCGGCGGCCTCGATCTCTCCCCTCCCCTCGCGCAACTCGGGCGGGATGTAGGCGAGCCCCAGGGCGCGGAACAGGTCCTCCTCCGCCGCGACCGCGGGCGGCGGCGTGTCCGTGCCCCCGACCGCGGTGAGCCCCCATTCGCTCAGGCTCCAGCCGCGGGCGAGGGCGCGCTGCCGCAACTGCACGTTGTGCTCCTTGGAGCCGGTGAAGTGGTGCAGGGTGAAGGCGAACTGCTCCGCGGGCACCAGCCGGAGGTCCGCCTGCAGCCCGCTCTCGAAGCGGACGCTCGCCTTGGTGTCGCCGTGGGCGGTCACCTCGCGGACGCCCGGCTGGGCGACAAACCACGCCACGACGGGCGCGGAATCCTCCGCCGCCACGATGAAGTCCAGATCGCCCACCGTCTCGAGACCGCGGCGCAAGCTGCCCGCCGCCTCCGCACGGCGCACGGCCGGCAGGGCGCGCAGCCCGGCGAGGATCGCGCCCGCCAGCTCCGCGGCGTCCCACCACAAATGGCGCCGCCCGTAGGCCTCCCGGTTGCGCACGCCGGCGAGCAGCTTCTCCTGCGTCTTGGCGCCGAAACCCTCGAGCTCCGCGACCTGGCCCGCGGTGCAGGCGGCGGCGAGCGCCGCGACCGAATCCACGCCGAGCTTGTCGTGCAGCGCCCGGATCTTCTTCGGCCCCAGACCCGGAACCTCCAGCAGTTCCACCAGCCCGGGCCCCACGGCGGCGCGCAGTTTCTCCACGAACGGCAGCCGCCGGGTCGTGTGCAGCGTGGAGATCTTCTCCGCCAACGCCTCGCCGATGCCCTTGACGCTCCGCAGCTCCCCCTCGGCGACCAGCCGTGCCAGGTCGGCCTCCTCCATTCCCTCGAGCACGCGGGCGCCCGACTGGTAGGCGCGCACCTTGAAGGGATTCTCCCCCTGCAGCTCGAGCAGGGTGGCGATCTCCAGCAGGACGTCGGCGATCTCGTTCTTGGTCATCGGCACCCTGCAGCTAGTCCCCGCCCCGTGGCGCCGCAAGCGTGGCGCCAAGCCGCCGGAGCGCGGCGCGGTCCACCTTGCCCGCCGCGTTGCGCGGCCAAACCTCGACGGCCACCCAACGCCGCGGGCGTTCCCACGCCGCCAGCCCCGCCAGGGCGGCCGCCGGATCGGCGCGGGGCGACCCCGCCGGATGAAACGCGACCACGCTCTCGCCCCACTCCGGATCGGGCAGGCCGAGCACGACGACGTCGTCCCAGACTCCCGCGCCGCGCAGCGCCGCCTCGACGCGCGCGGCGTCCACCTTCCGGCCCCCGGTGATGATGACCTGATCCGCGCGGCCGAGAATGACCCAGCCCTCCCCGCGCGTCTCGGCGCGGTCGCCCGTGGTCCAGTAGCCCTCGTCGCGCCACTCTGGCCACAAACCGCGGCAGATCGACGCGCCGCTGACCCGCAAGCGCCCCTCGCCGTCAACCGCCAGTTCCGCGTGGGGCAGTGGCCGCAGCTCCTCGCGCCCCGCGAGAAACTCCTCCGGCCGCACCGCGGCCACCATCGCCGCGGTCTCCGTCATCCCGTAACTCGGGGCGAGGCGCAGCCCCTCCTCCCGCGCGCGCCGCAGCAGGTCCGGCCACGCGGGCCCGCCGCCGAGGAAGACCACGCGCAGGCCGCGCAGCCAAGCCGTCGCCGCGGGCTGGCGCAGCAGGCGCTGCAATTGGGTCGGGACGAGCGAGAGGACCCACCCATCCGGGCGCCCAGGCAGTTCCGGGCCATCCCCGGCCTCGAGCCGTTTCCACGCCCACGGCAGATGCGTTCCCCCGGAGACCTCCGCGCGGACCCGCGCCATCAGGCCGCTCACGTGGTGCGCCGGCAGGACGTCCACCGCGTGGATCGAACCGATCCCGAAGTGCGCTCGTAGCCCGGCCACCGCCGCGGCGAGCGTCGCCTCGTCGTGCCGCGCCCATTTGACGCCCCCGCCCGAACCGCCGGTTGGAAGGGCCAGCCAGCCACGCTCCTCTTCCGGCGGACGCCCGTCGGGCAAGGTGAGCAAGGCCTCCGCTTCCCGCCGCGCTTCCGGGCCCCAGCCCGGATCGAGTACGAAGAGCATCCGGCCGACCGCGCGGGCGCAGCCGGTCGCCTCCACGAGGGCCCTCAGGCGAGCGCGTTCCATGCTTCCTCCAGGTCGAGGGCCGCGACGTCCTCCCGCCGCAGGAAAGGCGCCGCCACGGGTCCGTCGAGGGCGCGCGCCGCAAAGAGGGGCCAAACGCCGAAGCCGAGCGCGTGCCGCTCGCCCGGCCACGCCCACGCCCGCCGCAACGCGTGCGCCGCACCCACGCGCGTCTCGAGCGCGGAGGAGAACACCACCCGTGCCCCGGCCCGCGCCAGCGCCGCCAGGGTCTCCTCCGGCGCGGCGTGCAGGCTCAACTTCAGCACGAAGAAACCGGGCCAGCCCTCCCCTAACCAGCGCGCGACATCGCCGTCGCCAGCGAGGGACTCGTCCAGCGCGAGCGGCGTCGGGAAGGCGCCGGCAAGACCCCGCAACAGGTCGTCGGCGCGCCGACGCTCGCGTTCGGCGGACCCGGGGGACGCGGCGACGGGTTGCTCGACCAATTCCACCGGGCGCTCGGCGCAGCGCTCCAGCCAGCGTTCCGCGACTCGGCGCTCCCACGCGCCATTGGCATCCAGCCGCAGCCGGCCTCCGGGAGGCAGGCGGCCGCAAAGCTCGTCGAGCCACCCGAGCTCGTCCGCGGCGTCCCCCACCCCGACCTTCCACTTGAAGACCCGGAATCCCGCCTCGGCCAGCCCGGACAGGCGGGCGGACGCCTCGCGCCCGGCGGGCAACAGGGCCGCCACGCCGAGCGCGGCCGGTTCCGGAGGCACCACGAGCGGTTCCCGCGCCGCCGCCAGCGCCCCGCGCAGGCAGGCCAACCCCGCCGGCAGCCGCGACAGGGCGCGCTCCTCCACCCACTCGCCCAGTTCCCGGAGCGCCTCCGCTCCCGCGTCCACCGTCTCCGTAGTCCAGCCGGGCAGCGGCGAGCATTCACCCCAGCCGCAGCGACCGGCGTCATCCTCGATGCGCAGCAGCAGGCCCTCGCGGTGCGTCCACACCCCGTGCGCCGTCCGCACCGGCGCGCGGAAGGGGAGCAGGTAGCGGCGGTGCTGCAGGCGCAGGCGCGCGGTGGACATCCCCCCAACGAGCCGGGCGGCGCGCCGAACGCAACCCCGCAGGCCAACCGCGTTTTCCGTTTGCCCTCGTCCCCCGCCGCCCTACTCCGTTCCCGGCAACCTTATGTCCTCGGTTGCCACGCCCTCCCCCGCCACCGCCGCCGCGGACGGCGAGTACTTCCTCCCGGCCGACGCCTTCTTCCGCGCCAACCTGCCGATGGCGCTCACCTTCGACGACGTGTCGCTGGCGACCCTCTACTCCGAGATTCTGCCCAAGGACGCCGACACCGCCACCGCTCTCAGCGACTCGCTACGCCTCCAGATCCCGGTGCTCTCGTCCGATATGGACACCGTGACCGAGTCGCGGATGGCAATCGCGATGGCGCTCAACGGCGGCCTCGGCCTGATCCATTACAATATGGCGCCGCGCGACCAGGTGAAGGAGGTCGCCCGGGTGAAGCGCCACATCCACGGGCTCATTCAGGATCCCATCACCGTCGCGCCCGGGCAACTCATCGGCGACGTGCTGGGGATGATCGACACGCGCCGGTTCGCCTTCTCCACCTTTCCGGTGGTGGATGAGGCGGGCCGCTTGGCCGGCCTCCTCTCTGGCAACGTGGTGAAGGACCGCTACCGCGCGAAGCGCGTGGCGGAGGTGATGACGCCCCGGGCCCAGCTGCGCACCGTCGACCAGCGCGACGTCGCCCAGGACCCGATCCGCGCGGCGGACCGCTTCTTCTCCGAGAATGTCGGCAGCAACAAGATGCTCGTGGTGGACGCCGCCGGCGCCCTCCGTGGCCTGATCACCGCCTCGGACGTCGAGCGCATCACCGGCGAGGCCAAGTCCCGCCGCAAGCCCGCGCGCGACCAGGAGTTCCGCCTCGTCGCCGGCGCCGCCCTGTCGCCCGTCCGGCGGCCCGACGGCACCCTCGACCGCGAGCGGATCATCGAGCACGTGGGGCAACTCGTCGCCGAGCACGTGGACTGCGTCGCGGTCTCGACCGCCCACGGCCACACCGCGGGAGTCGGCGAGGTGGTGCGGCTCGTGCGGTCGGCCTTCCCAGCCCTGACGATCCTCGCCGGCAACGTCACGAGCGCAGCCGGAGTGGAGTTCCTCGCCCGCTGCGGCGCCAACGCCATCAAGGTCGGACAGGGCCCCGGTTCCATCTGTACCACGCGCGTGGTCGCGGGCGTCGGCATCCCGCAGCTCACCGCGCTGCACGTGGCCGGCACCGCGGCGCGCACCCACGGCGTACGCCTGATCGCGGACGGCGGCATCACCAAGAGCGGGGACATCGTGAAGGCGCTGACCCTCTCGGACGCGGTCATTCTTGGCGGCCTGCTCGCGGGCTGCCGGGAGGCGCCGGGCGAGATCCTCGAGATCAACGGTAAGGTTTACAAACAGTACCGCGGGATGGGTTCGCTGGCCGCGATGAAGGCCGGCAGCGCGGCCCGCTACGGGCACGACAAAACGGACACCACCCGCAAGGTCGCCGCCGAGGGCATCGAGGCACTGAAGGAGGTCTCGGGTTCGGTTGACGACGTGCTGGCGAACCTGATCGGCGGGGTGCAGAGCGGGATGGGCTACCTCGGCGCGGGCACGCTCGCGGCGCTGCGCGAGCAGGCCCGCTTCATCCGCGTTTCCCCCGCGGGCCAGAAGGAGGCGGCGCCCCACGACGTCATCGAGGTCTCGACGCGCACCCACCAGGGCTGAGCGGCGGCGCAAAATCCCGTTGACGCGCCCCGTCCCGCACCCTTCGCTCTTCCGCTCACTCGTGGCTCGGTAGCTCAGTTGGTAGAGCAGAGGACTGAAAATCCTCGTGTCCCCGGTTCGATTCCGGGCTGAGCCACCACTTTGACCCGCTGTCCCGCAAGGGGCAGCGGGTTTTTCGTGCCCCCGCGGGGCGCCCGCTCACTGCAGCCCGGGCGGGAGCTGCTGGACGATCTTCTTGATGTCCTGGACGGCGTCGCGGTGGCAGACGAGCACCGCGTCCGGCGTCTCCACCACGACGAGGTCGCGCACACCGCACAGGGCGATGGCGCGGCCATTGCTCACCGCGATGTTGCCCTCGGCCCCGCTGGTGAACACCGGCCCGCGCACGGCGTTGCCCGCCGCGTCCTTGGCCAAGTGCCGCGGCAGCGCGGTCCAGAGGCCGACGTCGTCCCAGTCAAAGGCCGCGAGCAGGGTCTCCACCGCGGCCGCCTTCTCCATAATGGCGTAGTCGACCGAGATCTTGGGCAGGCGGGGGAAGCGGTCGGCAAGGTAAGCGGAGGCGTCGCCCGCGGGAAACCCTCGCACGAAGGCGGCCAGCTCGGGGGCGTGCCGGTCGGCTTCGGCGAGGAAGGAGCCCACGCTCCAGAAGAACATCCCGGCGTTCCAGGCGTGCCGGCCCTCCGCGAGGTAACGGGCGGCCGTGGCGGCGTCCGGTTTCTCGACGAAGCGGCTGACCTGCCGGAACACGCCCGCCTCCCCCCGCGCCAGCTCCGGGCCCAGCTCGAGGTAACCGAAGCCCGTGGCCGGATGATCCGGCTGGATCGCGATGGTCAGGAGGGCCGAGGACGCGGCCGCGCGCGGCAGGGCCGCCGCCAGCTGGCGGCCGAAGGCGCCGCGGTCCGCGATGAACGCGTCCGCCGGCAGCAGCGCCAGCGCGGCCCGCTCGCCGCCCCGGGCCCGCACCAGCGCGGTCGCGAGGGCGGCGGCGGGAGCGGTGTCACGTTTCGCCGGCTCGGCGACGATCTGATCGGGCGGCACCAATCCGGCCAGCGCCTCGCGGGTCGCGGGCAACTGCACCTCGTTGGTCAGCACGAAGAGGTTCTCCGGCGGCACGACCGCGCCCACGCGGCGGACGGTCTCCTCGACCAAAGTGCGGTCGGAAAGCAGGCGCAGGAGGTGCTTCGGCGTGCGGGCCCGGCTCATCGGCCAGAACCGCTCGCCGCTGCCACCGGCCATAATGCAGGCGTAATGAAGGGAACTCATCGTGGGGAAATTCAGGCCGGCTCAGGTCCGGAGGACGATCTTGCCGCACTGCGCGCCAGCCTCCATTCGCGCGAAAGCCTCCGCCGCCGCGGTCAGCGGGTGCACCTCGCCCACGAGGGGACGGAGCCGATGACGTTCCACCAGCGCGAGCAGGCCGCGCCAGTCGGCGGGGGAGCCCATCGTCGAGCCGAGCAGGGAGAGCTGTTTCCAGAAAACCTTG